>Ga0256404_1000889_pt1 | contig 76010 bp, 67 predicted proteins | sample RumenRJG_01DNA_FD_185990 | JGI IMG/M metagenome (GOLD analysis project Ga0256404, IMG submission 185990) | Bovine rumen microbial communities from Lethbridge, Alberta, Canada - RJG_01 | ecosystem: Host-associated > Mammals > Digestive system > Stomach > Rumen | place: Canada: Alberta | collected...
CGCCCACGGTCCTCGCCTCGTCCAGACCGATGGTCGCCAGCGTCGCCACCAGCTTCGACGGCCCCGTGGGCGTGAAGAACTCGCCGCTCTTCTTGCCAGCATCGGATGCGAACAGCCCGATGAGAATCATGTACGCCGTGCCCAGCACGTCGAACTGCGAGTCCGTCAGCTTGAAGTCAATCTCGCCGATTTTCACGATGACCTTCGCGATGAGCGACGTCCTCGCCGCCACGGCGTCACCCAAATCGGGGTCTTGCAGCTTCATGTCGTTGAACAGACCGGAAAACGCCGCCTCGGACGCCTGCCCCATGGTGGAACCTGTCAGCTCATTCACCGCGCGCTCGTAGTCCTCGACGCTGAATCTGTCCGCATCGTCTTTCGGGCGGACAATCTTGCGCACGAGTTCCCGGAACAGGTTCTCGGGCTTGATGATGTAACCCAAGTGCTCGATGGACCACTGCTCGACAACCGGGCGGTAATCGTCGTCCGCGAACGCCTGCTCGTAGGTCAGGCCGTCCTCCTTCAGGATTTCCTGCATGTAGTCCTCGGTGCGCTCCGACAGATACCTGTAGAAAATAGTCCCGAGGATGTAGTTTCGAAACTTCGTGGAATCCATGTTCCCGCGCAGGTCGTTCGCGATGGCCCAGAGCTTCTGGGAAAGCTCGCTCGCCTGCGCCTGGTATTTCGCAGAATCAATCATGTCTTACTCTCCTTCTGCCTTGTAGCGGCTATATGTGCTCACGACGAACTCCTTGATAGCGCTCGTCATCTTCGTAATCTTCAGAAGCCCCATGTGGTATGCGGACAGCCTCCTGCGGATGGCCTCCTCGGAGATGTTTCCTCCGAAGGTGTACTCCGAGAAGACGTCCAGCACATCCTTCGCATCGAGACCGTTGTCGTAGGCGAAAGACTCAATCTCGGCCTGCAGGCTCTCGCGCTCGAACTGCTCGTATGCCTGCTGGATGTCCGCGTCGTCCGGCAACTCGTAGAAGCGCGTGCGGATGAACGCCTCCATGATGTCCTTCTTCGCGCGGAGCGCATCGTTGTCCGAGCGCTCAATCTCGCGCATCACCAGGTCGATGTCCCGCGCGCGCTCCTCGTCGGACTTCTCGGCGTCATGGGCCGACTTCAGCAGGCTCAGGATGTACATCACGTTGATGCGGTCCGTCCGCACCAGCTCCACGTCGAAATCGACGTCGACGGGCACGGGAACCTTCGGGTCCCGTTTCTTCGCCTCGTCGTGGTAGTAGAGGTACCAGCTCTTGTAGCCCTCGTACTCTTCCTCGCCCAGCACGACAGAAAGGTCGTCCCAGTCGAACTTGCCGAAGGTCTTCAACGTCGCCAGCGTACCGGACAGCGAGCGGAACGCCACGACGAACTGACGGATGTCGCCCTCGCTCTGGAGCTGCCCCGCATCGTCGACGGTTTGAGCCGCCTTGCGCAGCGCGGGCACCTGGTTCACCCACTTGTTCACGTAATACTCGTAGCTCTCCAGCAGGTACTCGTTCGGGTCCCCGTCGCCGGAGAACAGCCGCAGCGCATCGTCCTGCGCGCGCTTGATGTCGCGGTACGACACAATCTGCCCGAACTGCTTCGTCACCTTGTCCACGCGGTTCGTTCGGCTGTACGCCTGCACCAGCGTGTGCCAGATGAGGTTCTTGTCCAGATACAGCGTGTTCAGCGGCTTGGCGTCGAACCCGGTGAGCATCATGTTGACCACCAGCAGGATGTCCACCTGCGGAAGGTCCTTCTGCTTCATGCGCCGCGTGATGTCCTTGCGGTACGCATCGAAGGAGTCCAGCGAGAAGGACGTGCCGAACATCGCGTTGTAGTCGTCCATGCAGCGCCCCAGAAGCTCCTGGGAGTGCTCGTCGCCGCCTTCGTCCATGTCCTCGTTGGCCTGGTACGTGAAGATTGCGGCCACGCGGTAGCGCTCGCCCTCCGGCCTCGCCTCGTTCAGTGCCTTGAACGCGTCGTAATACTTCCCGAGCGTCTTGATGGAATCGACCGCGAACAGCGCGGTGTAGATGTCCTTTCCCTGCGGGTGGACATGCTGCTCATGGTGCTCGAAGATGTCCTCCGCGATGACGCGGATGCGCTCGTCGTCGTGATACAGGGCGTCCAAATCGAGATTGTGGCGGCGGCAGTAATCCGGGTCGCCCAGGCGCTCGGGGTCGATGCCGTTCGCGGCGACCTGCTTCGCAAAAATCGTCCGCTGATACTCGACGGAGAACCGCAGGACGTTGCCGTCTGCGATAGCGTCCTTAATCATGTAGCGGTGCAGGCAGGCGTCCAGCTTCGAGCCCGCGTAGAACACGTCGGCGGTCGTCCTGCCATCCTTGCCCTTGTTCGCCTCGAAGATGGGCGTGCCGGTGAAGCCGATGTAGTTCGCGTTGCGGAAATGCCGCTGGATGTCGCCGTGCATCTTGCCGAACTGGCTGCGGTGGCACTCGTCGATGATGAACACGACCTTCTTGTCGCGGTACGAATCCATCAGCGTCTCGTAGCGCTTGCTCTTGACCGCGTTCGCCATCTTCTGGATGGTCGTCACGATGAGCTTGCGGTCCGCCTGCTTCAATTGCCTCACCAGCACGGCGGTCGAGTCCGAGCCGTCAACGCAGTCCTTCTCGAACGAGTTGTACTCGTCCACGGTCTGGTCATCAAGGTCCTTGCGGTCAATCAGGAAGATGACCTTGTCGACCCTCGGCTCATCGCGCAGAAGCTGCGCCAACTTGAAGGACGTAAGCGTCTTGCCCGAACCGGTGCAGGCGAAGACGTACCCGTTCTGGTTGGAGTCCAGCACGCGACGCTTCGCCGCCTTCACGGCGAAAATCTGGTACGGCCGCATGACCATCAGCACCGGCTCGGTGGTCTTGATGACCATGTACTTGTCCAGCATTTCGGTGATGGTCGAGCGCCGCAGGAACTCGGCAGTGAACTCGTCCAGCTTGTTGATGCGCTTGTTGTTCTCGTCCGTCCAGAAGAACACCAGGCTCTTCAGAATCGGATTGTAGACGCCGCCGTCCATCTCGTTCTCGTTGCAGAAATACTTCGTCTGCACCGAATTCGACACGACGAACAGCTGCAAATAGCGGAACAACCCCTTGAACGAGAACTTGCGGTAGCGGTTAATCTGGTTTATCGCCTCGTTTATCTCCACGCCGGGGCGCTTCAGCTCAATCTGGACCAGCGGAAGGCCGTTGATGAGAATCGTCACATCGTAACGGTTCTTGTACGAAACGTCGTCCTTGTGGTCCTTGTCCATCGTGACCTGGTGCGTCACCTGGTAGATGTTGCGGTCGGTATCGGAGCTGAAGAAATCCAGATACACGGTCCGACCGTTATCCAGCGTCAGGACGTACTTGTCGCGCAGAATCTTCGCGGACTCGTAGACGCTGTGGTTGTCCACATGAATCATCACGCGGCCGAACTCTGCGTCCGAGAAGGCGGCTTCCCCCTTCGCCTCAACCAGCTTGGGCGCATTGAACGCCTCGAGCTGCTTGCGGAAATTCGCCACAACGTCGTCGTAGTTCGACATATCGACGAACTCATAGCCAATGCTCTCAAGCCTGTCTATGAACAGGTTCTCGACATCGTATTCTGATATATGAGCCATAGGCCGCCACCTCCCTTACTTGTCTTCTCTGTGTTCCGCGACCCACTCGTGGATAATCGCGGCAATCGTCGTCTCGCGCTCCGCCGCCATCATCTTCAGCGCCTTCTTGTCGCTCACCGTGAGCGACAGCGAGAGCGTGGTGCGCTTCTCGTCCTCGGCGGACGCTGCGCCCGCCGAAACCGTTGTCTGCTTCGCAGCCGCCGGTTCAGAAACCGTCTGCTCTATCTTCTCCTGCTCGGCCTCGCGGTCGGCAGCGTATTTCTCGAACATATTCGCCATGGCTCGACCTCCTTTAATCAATTACACATTTACACAATTATACATCATAGAGACGTATTTGTCCATACGGAACACGGCTCTGACCTGCGGTTATTCCTTCGGGAACCCCGCAGCCTCGCACACCGTGCCCACCAGGGCGAGAGTCGCCTTCGCGGCCTTGCCGCGTCGGTCGAACTCGACCACGGACTTGCCAACGCCGCCCTTCTGATTACATACCAGTATCGTTTTCATCGCTACGCCTCCTTTGGAGCAAGAATATGATTCGTTCGAAAACGCTTATCCTGCGGGTCTCGCTCAAGATGCAACTGAAGTCCGTCATGACAAAACACGTCTATGACCTTGTAATACGGGGAATGCAGAACCAACGCCTCAGCAACGAGCGTCGCATTATCAAACATGTTCACGCCCATAATGACCTTCTCACGGTCTGCGACAATCCAATAGGGGAATGCCTCGCTATCCTCGCGTTGCCCTATCAGATAAGCGAGTGACTGCTCATAGAGCATCCCTGCTTGCATGTATTTATCTTTTGGCAGCCCGTCAAACATTGAAATATCAGGAACACCGAGCAGCTTCACGCCAAGCGGGCGCTCACTCTCGTCAAATACCGATGAAAACTCGTATTCACCCATAATTCAGCCTCCTCATTTTTAATCAATTATATATTTAATTATATTCCAACCGCTACTCACGTCAATATTTAATTAAATAATCAATTTTGACCACTTTTGTTCCCATTTAGTTGCCAAAACATGACCGATAACGGTACAAAGCAGGAACAACAAAGCCTTTTGCTACACTAAAGCCCGTTTCGAGACACTTTTGTGTCCAAAAACGGGCTTAAATCACGTTCTAACGCCTGTTTTGGCGACTTTTTGGTCACAAAGATAACTACAGACGGGCAAAAATCAATTATTCACCGTACTGCTCTTGCAAATTCGCTCCGCCGCCCAAGGTATCAATGGTCGTCTTGCCGCCCGTCGACAGTCCCATGGACCCGAACGCCGCCCAGAGCAAAACGGCAACGACAATCACCCCGAGAACGATTGCCACCAGCTTGCCGTCCGACATAGGCGGCTTAACCTCGCCGCCGTTCTTCCTCATGCTCGCCTGGATGTAATCGTTGCTGGATGTAATCGTTGTACATCTCTTAGAGCTCTTAGAACTCTCTGCATTGTCAGTACTCTCGGTGCTTGCGCTGCCTTCCTTGCTGGTATCATGCGTAGACTTCTCGCCGGAAACGTTCCGCTGCTGCTGTTCCACAGGAGACATGGTGCCCCGCTCGTATCCTCGACGCCATGCACCATGCGCATGTACTCGGCGTACTCCGGGTCCTGTATCATCGCCTTGCGCTGCTTGAACTCCTCGTACGTCAGCGTGCGAGGCTGCTTCGACCGCTTGCAGGCCATCAGGCCGCAAACCGCGCTCGCGGTCCAAAGCCCGAGTGTGAAGAAAAGCAGACCGATAATCGCACAACCGATGCCGACCCCGCCAAGCGCAATAGCCGTCGTCTGTCGATTTGAAACGCCACGGACAAGACCGACGACTGAAGCAATCGCGCCGACAAGGCCGAACGCAATCACCACGATGAGAACGCTCCCACCGGAGGCCATGAAGCCCCTCATGAACGCGTCCCAATTCCAAGTTGCTACCACCAAATCACTCATACCTAATCCTCCTTGTCCTCTGAATCTGATTTATCGTTACCGCCCGAGCCGAGAGGCACCGTACGCACGAGCCCCCTCACGCGGACGGGCAGGTCGGACATGCAGACACGGCCCTGGTCGGAACCGCGGTACGCCTTGTTCATCCACTCGGTCACCTCGTACTCGGCAATCCGACGTCCTCCTTTACTTGACCTCATCATTCTCCATCCTGTACCACAGATTCCTGGCACGGCGCTCGCTACGCGAGCTGGCCACGCAGCAGGCCCATGCGCAGAAGAAGAGAACGACGCCGACAACGACGGCGCCAATGACCGCAAGAACACCGAACATAGGCAATCCCTCCAATCAGGCCGTCACGACTTCGTGACAGGCAAATTATTGTCATACAGAACCTTCAGCGCAGCCGCCGTATGATTCATGTGATACTGCCGATAGCAGTCAATCTTCTCCCACTCGTCCTCGTCGTGCGACGGCCAGGGACCGATGAGAATCTCGTACTCCGTGCGGGACCACTCCTGCCACATCACGAGCTTGTCGAGAGCCTCGTCAAGCTCATCGAACGAAATCTTGCCCTTCCGGTAACGGTCGAGAACCTCGACCGCGCCGTCATGGACATGGACATTGCGGAACACGTTGAAGTCCTCGAACGCACGGCGGTTGAAGTCGTGATTGATGACCCTGTAATCAAGCTTGTACTCGCGCTTTGCCATATCGGCATCCTCTCCTTTCAGTTCCTCCGCCAGACGGGCATAGCCCTCGCAGACCTTGTCATTTATCAACCCGGCGCGGACGAACTCACTGAGCTCGTCCTGCGTCAGGGGCTTGTCGTATTTCATAGACGCCTCACTCCTTCGTCGGATAGTCGACATCGTCGGAATCATGCGACTCAAGCCTCGGAAGCTGCAGATTCTCCCTCAGCTTCTCATAGCCGTCCTGCCCCATGTCCCCCGGCGTCGTCTTGTGCGTGGAGCACCAGTCCCACACCTCGCGGCGAACAAGGCCACGACGTCTCGTGGACGCATAGACCGCGTTCGTCGCCAGAGTCGGCGACCACTTGGCCACGGACAGGGGCAGACCCCTGGAGCCGGAAGACGGGCGCACCCACTCGCCGCTCTCAACGGCAAGCTCCGTGATATGCACCACAAAGGCCTTCTTCGACGGCATCCTGGTCGACGGACGGTCGGCCCTGAGCCACTGCGTGAACTGCTCCCAGAGCCAGTCGTTCGGGAAGAAGTCCGTCGCCGTGCCGGACATGACGAGCTGCCAGAACTCGGCAATCGGGTCATTATCCAGAATGAACTCGTCCTTGAGGCGAATGGCCTCTTCCGGCTCGGGCAGTGCCCAATACTTGTCCCAGACGACAAGCGCCTGGTAGGCCATATAGGAGCAGAACTCGGGCGACACGACCCATCTCTCGCGAATCGTCTTGTCGTCGTCCTTGCCACGGAACTCTCCGGTAAAGGGGACGTAGATGTTACGGTCGAGCCACGCCTGGCCCTTGTCCTTGGTCTTCGGCAGGTCGTTCGCCGCCGCCACGATAAGGGCATGCGGCGTATAGTCGAACATCGTCTCGCCCTTACGCTCAACGCTAATCGTGTCATGCGAGATAATCGACTTCAGGCGGGAATTGTCACGGATATAGGCCCCGGAATCCGAGTCCTCGCACGTAATCAAAGACACGCCGACGATATTCGAGACGCCGAAGCGTCCGCCGTCAGACGAGCCGGCAAGCGTCGCGAGGTTCGACGACATGACGCCGTTGCTTCCGACCATGGCCTTCAGGCAGTCCAGATACGTGGACTTGCCGTTATGGCCAGTCTTATTGAACAGCGTGGCCATCACGCGCCAGTTGTAGCGGTCGCGCAAAGCGGCGCCCGCCAGCTTGATGAGCAGGTCGCGCCCGCCCTCATAAGGCACGAGCGAGTCAATCCACTCCCAGAACGTAATCTTCGTCCCATCCGGCTTCGTGTGCACAGGCTCCGCAGGCGGGTCCTCCGGGAGAACCGTCGCATGCTTCCTGAGCGTCACCAGCTCCGGGTCGAAGTCCATGAGGACGCCGCTCCGATAATCATAGACGCCGTTCTGCATGAACACGAAGTCAGAATCGGAGCACTCGGCGACGCGAAACTCGTCGCGGGATGCCATATCATGGATTTTCTGAACGAAGTCGCCCTTCCAATGGGCGTTCACTGACCCCGCAAGCTCCTCACACCAGCTGTCCACCTGACCGGGACCTATCTCGCGATAGATGCCGCGGTCGGGACCATCCGTCACGTACACGGCGATAACGCCGTCCGCAGTCGGCTTGCGGACGTTCTCCTTCGTGCAGACCATCCGAATGCGTTCCTTGCGAAACACGAGCTCGGCGGCCGCCGGAGCCGATATCGACTTCGGCATGGGCCAGCCCATCTCGCGACCGCCATTCTCACGCTTCGCGTTGACCTGGCGCACCAGGTCACGAAACGTGTCGACGACGGCATTCGAAAGGTCTGTCAAGGATGCGGATTCGAGCGAGCCATCCTCCTCTGCACGGGCGAGCACAGAGAGCACGCACTCATGCTCCGCATATTCATAGTTACTGCCCCCGTAAACTGCCGACGTGTCATCCGCTGGGGACATAGGCGTGTCCCTCTCGTCGGACATGGGTTAGTCCTCAGAGGCATTCCCGAGGTCGCCCGCCCTGCCCTCGAGGATGTAATCACGCAGCTTCTCGCGCACGATGCGTGACTGACGACCGCTCTTCACGACGAAGTCGCAGTCGGGTGCATGCATCAGATGGCGAAGGCGTGCCCGGCCAATGCCAAAGTAAACGACGGCCTCGTTCACAGTCAGGAAGTCGCGTTTGGAAAGAACCTCCATCAGACTGGAAAGCTCGTCGTAAGTCATCGTCCCAAGCACCGTCTGAACGGTGCGCGTATCCTTCTCGGTCATTGCTATCTATCTCCTTTCATCGGCGCAGGCAGCGAACCGCGCCGCAAAAACGCAGCATATTTTGCTAACTAAAGCCATTATACGACCAAAAAGAACCAAAGTCAACCTATTTTGAAAAATTGGGTACGGCGACGGGGAGGGCCTGTACACTTCGTACACTTCTGCATTCGCGATGTGTACACCGATGTGTACAGTCCAAAAGCATACCGAAACATGTTCAATCTCGCTCAAAAATTCCGAAAGTGTACACATGTACACTTGTACACCAAAAATCCCGGTTCATTCCCGCGCGCGCGCGCGCGTGCGCATGCGCGTATATATGGATTTTGATGTGTACATGTGTACATAATATGCGCTAAGCGTTCATTTCCAAGGGTCAGAACGTGTTCACATCAAAATTTCGATGTGTACAAAAAGGGGTGACATGTGTACAGAATATGGGGAAACCCTTGCGTTCCAAGGGTCTCACGGCGACGCAAAATCGAAAACGATGTGTACAACGGGGCAATTCCGAAGTGTACACATGCATCCCGGAGCATGCCCCACCCTCAAAAACCATCCGCCCTCCCAACCTGTACACAGTCCGTCGTCATCCTTATCTGAAGCAACAGCAGACCGCGAAATTTGACGTCTGACGGCTTTTCCGGGCCTCATCCGATACGTTGTTCATCTCACGGACAAATGCCCCTTAAATCGCCTCTGAACGCCTTACACGGGCATACGCCACAACGCCCATGAAAATCAAGGCGCAGAAAAAGCGCCACGACCCCTCGTGACGCTTTCCTTTTCTATCTCTGATATTCGAACCAGTTCACAATCCCGTAGTCACCGGTCGTACCAATATGCCCCTTCTTATATTGGAGCGTCATCTTCCTTTCCATAGTCACGCACCCCCAACAAAAAAAAAAAGACCCGCGGGACATGTTTCCCGCGAGTCATGCTCCTCTACGATGACACGGACAGCACTTCCTGCCATTCCTTCCATCGCTCCATGTTACTGCAGCAGTCACCTGCCAGCCACACCCACAGCGTTCCCCTGCTCTCGTTCACCGACACGCGCGTCGCATTGCCAAGAGCACGGCTCCTCTGTGGCATCCTGGCCAGTATGGCCAGCGTCTTCTCGATGTCCTCGGGAGCCTTCCCATCTACGGCCACCTTGTACATGTGACCGTTCCGAACGATGATGAACTCCCTCGGACAGAACTCCATTATCCTTCCGCCCTTCAGAGGACGTCCGCGCCAGGTGTCAGCCACGTCCCTGGCGTAGACCAGCACGTCGTGGTACCCGTACAGGTTGAACCTGTTGCAGGAACCTTCCACCTCGATTAACACACGTGCATCTGCCTCCTGTCAGGTGATTATGACAGCTTGCTGCAGACCCGCACGACAGTGACATGTGCGTCATCGTCAATCGCCTTGACGCCCGGCACCGTCAATTGCAGGGTCTTCGTCTCACCAGCCTTGATATCCTCGCCAAGGTCGACGGTCGACGTCTCCTTGACGCGGTTGCCGTTCGTATACGACAGCATGACGGCCCCGTTCGTGATATCCGACTTCGACTTGTTCGTGACAACCAGGCTCACATGCATGCCCTCCCCATCGTACTTCGGCATGCCGTCTGTCTTCGCCTCGTAATCATCGGCGTCGATGACCCTGAAGGTAGCCGGTGCCTGCTTGGCGTTCGCACTATAGTCGTACGAGCCATCATCCTTCTGCTTGTAATTGTACTGATAAGACTGGTCGTCCCCGACCGTGTCCACAGTCATGGACGTCACGGCGACGCCGTCCAGATACACGGCATTCGTGTAGTCGGGCATTGATGTGTCGTCCTTTACGACGACCGGCCCGTCCATCGTGACAGTCTTCTCCTCGCCTGCGTCCAGCGTCAGACCTTCCAGCTCCGTCGCATCCCACATGGCGTACCCGCCGCAGTTGTCCGAATGGAAGCCGACGAATCCGGGATGCGTCTCGTTGTCCAGCTTAGCCGCCTCGTTCGAGCCGTTCACCGTGGCGTTGCCCGCCATCGTGACATCGAACCCGCTCATCGTCTTGTCCGAGTCGTTCTTCAACTTAATCTTGATGTCGCTGTTCTGCATGTCGAAGCTCACGTCCTCGACCAAGAGCTCCCCGGTCGCCTTATGGGCCTCGCTCGACTCCGTCTGCGTCGGCGCAAATCGAGATAGCCAGCCGCCTCGCCGCTCGCCAGACAACGTTCCACCGGTACCGCACGCACAGAGCCCGAACGCGCACACTGCGGCAAGCGCTACGGCACTCGCCTTGATGACTTTCTTGTTCATGTTCATCCTCCGTTTCTGATATTTGTTTCCTACGGCATGGCGCACCCATGCCAGAAATCACACATGGTCACATGTATTATCTCATATATCAGCAGAAATCGCAACACATTTCGACATGTGCCCCAAAGCACAAGAAAACCCCGCCGACAGTGCCGACGGGGCTCCGTTTTAGCCATACCCCCGGCGCATTGTATCTGCACTTGCCATGACGGCATCGCACACTGGTCATTATGACACCATTTACGAACCATATCGGAACCAATAAGTATCCCACGAGCAAAGGCTTCCGCCCATGTCTCGGCTACCGTTTCGGTACTCGAGAATATCGGTACCATTTTGGAACCATCATGAAACCAAAAAGTGTCCCGTCACGGCAAACCCTCTGCCGCACGGGACACATTCGTTCGTAATTCTATGTCATCAGCCCTGTCCGATGCCCGCCTGCTTCCGCTCGGTCGCTGCGTCTATCGTCAGGCGATGGATGCCGGGCGAAGCTGCCAGCAGACCATGCTCGATTTCCTTGCCGAGGTTCACGGGAACGTATCCGCAGACGTTCGCCGCGAGGTTCAGGCAATGACACCCGAACCGGTTGTCATAACGCATGACCCCGTCGTGTACATGGCCGTGCACGTTCGTCGCAAACGGCAGTTCCACAGGCTCATGCGACAGCACGAGCTTCGGCGTGACGAACAACGGACCCTCGTAAATCTCATCGAACAGGTCGACATACGCCGACGTGCCCATGTCATGGTTGCCCGTAATCAGCACGCGGCGCTTCGTCCTCACGCCGCGCATGTAGAACGGCGCTCCGACATCGCCCAAAAGGACCAGCGTGTCACACGGCTTCACCAGGTCATTGATGAGCCTTATGTGGCGATGCGGCTCCGGCCAGTCCTCTGACATGAGCTTGCAGTCGATGTCGGCAAAATGCGTGTCACTGAGCACGTACACGGCACCTCCGTCCGACCAATGCCGGAACGGCTGGTAAAGCTGTGGAATCATGTCATCCCTCCTCATAGAACAGCGCGAAATCATCATCCGGGTCGGACTGCCTGTAGGCGGCCTTCGCCAACCAGACCTCCTCCTTGTATTCCATCTCGGAATACATCGAGTCATCGACCTCGTCCCCGTCTGCATCGCAGAGCCTGGAGTCGAAGTCCCTTCGAGCAATCAGCTGGAGCATCTCGTCCGTGCACTTCGCATAGATGCACGAACTCAGCTCATGCCCGGTCGCCCTTTTGTATGCCTCGCCAAGCTTGTTCGACAGCTCGTAGTCGCCGTGCCACTCCCCGAGGTCCGTGACATGGCATGCATAGGCCTTCATCGGCACCATCTGCGAGAAGTCGTCGAAGTCCGACCACGGAATCGTGACCTTCTCACCGGTCTCGGCAGACTCGTAGGTGACGTCGAACCCGTTCGACCTCACAATCGAATACTTGAAACCCGCACTAGCCCCATGCGCCCGCAGGCATGCCTCGTAATCGGTCTTCTTGACGAAGACCTCGACGCTCTCCGTATACGGCAGCAGGTCCCTGTAGACATCCGGCGACCGGTCAAGTTCCTCCTGCGTAAACGTCAGGAAGTCCTCTTCGAGCTTCGTTATGGAATTGTCCTCGTATCCCTTCAGAAAGCCGACACGCGGCCTCTGAACAATCATCAGCGTCTGCTCAAGGCTCATAGGCTAGAACCTCCCATCCGTGCTCTGCCCGGCGTCAGGTCTGACATCCTGCACGGCAGACTCTGCCGCATCGGCAGGCTCCTCACGCACGGGCATCCTGTGCGCGGCCTCATACAGGTCACCGAGGTGCCTGATGAAATGCTGGCGCTCCTTGGTCTTCATATCGACGAGCTGCGGGAACACGGCGACGACGTCCTTGCCAATCGGCGTGTACATCCTCTGCTCATGTGCTTCCTTGGCCTTGAGAATCCGCTCGCGCTTCGCCTCAACGGCCGCCAGCTCAGCTTCGTAGTCTCTTGCCATATCGTGGCCTCCTTTCTCATATCCTCATAAACGCAAGAAGGCGCGTCACAAGACCCTCGGAAAGGCCCCATGACACGCCTCCGTGCCGGTCAGTAAAATATTCCGGACCAATTACTCCGCAACAGCGTCCTTCAACTTCTTGCTGAAAGAAATCTTCGGAACGGTCTTCTCGGGAATCTGAATCGTCTCGCCAGTGCGAATGTTGCGTCCCTCGCGGGCTGCGCTCACACGGGTACCGAAAGTGCCGAATCCCGGAATCGTGATGGACTCCTTTGCCGTCATAATCTCGCCGGTGACGGCGAACACTGCCTTAATCTTACGCTCGGCGTCGGCCTTGGACGCGAACGGATATCCGGCAGCTGCCTGATTTTCCATAACCTTGGTTACCATCTCAGAAAATGTCATTTTGCTTTACCTCTCTTTCGCTTTCTGAATACTGCGGCTGTTTGCCGCGCTTACAATGCCATTATAACCCTTGCAAATCAATAAGGCAATAGCTTTGCTACATAAATGAGCCTAAAATGCGAGCTCGTGCACCTGATGCTCCGCCAGGCACTCCAGGAACGCCTGCATCTTCAGCTTCGACAGCCCGCCGACGGACAGCGTCGACGCGTCCTCGAACCCAATCAACACGACATCGTTGCTGTGCTGGTACATCTGCATGGACTCCCACGAATGGCCGTCACGGTACTTGCCGATTTCCACGGCCAGACCGTTGTCACCGCATATCACGGTGCCATAGCCGGACTGCTCGCGCACATATCCGCGGGACACCTGACACATCACCTTCGTACAGCGCAGCTTCACGCTCCCTGTCTTGAACTTACCGTTCGGCCTGCCCGCCTTCGACCGGTTGCGTGCCTCCGGGCGTACGTGGTCATCGTCATCCTGGTCCTCATCGAGCTCGCCGATGGACGATGCCAGAAGCATGATGCCCACTATGCCGATGTCGCACACCAAAATGATGATGCCCTGCAGCAGGTGCGAGTAATAGACGCACCCGACGCCTACGACCGCGGCCAGCAGAAGGCCGATAATCGCCAAAGTTTTCAGCACGCTTGCCGCCGTGCCATTCGACTCCTTCTTCTTCATGTTGCCTATCTCCTTTACGTTACACGCAATTCACTTACCTTGTGCAACCATAATAACACACATCGCCTCATTTATCAAGACAAAATAAATAACACCCTTGAAAATGAGGCCAAAGAAAAGCGTCCGATGCCAATGCTGACAACGGACGCCTGTATTCTTTTTATTCCACTGCCACGTCACCTTCGGCATCCAGTTCCCTGAACCTGCGGTTCAGAACGTCGGAAGCCGAGAACTTGAACACAACGTAGTCAGGCACTTCGCCATGACCCTCGAACTGTACCGGATGACCCTTGTGCCTCTGCAGGTAAAACGAGCCGAACCCGGTTATCGTCAAAGTCGAACCGTCAGCGACAATGTTCTTGGTGCGGTCAACGCACGCATTGAACACCTTCGTGACGACGTCGACTGGCATGTCCACTTCCTGGGCAACGTCGGCAAGGAACTGTTTCTTCGTCACCCTTGCCTTGTCATTCATCGTCATACGTCCTTTCGTATACTTGACCTTCCAATCGTCTTGCAGCCATGCCCTGCCGCACCGTGTGCGACCCAGCCAACCGGGATGCCTGCAAGATGATTGTATCTCATATATGCTCAAAAATCAAGCGTTTTAGGACAAATGACGCGTTGACCCTAACAGTGCGGCCTTAGCCGAGACTCGTATCGTAGCGAGGGTCGCGCCTGTCCTTGTTCTCCTGCTTCAGACGCTCCATATCACGCTCGATATCCGCCAGCTCCTTCTCGCGAGCAGCCTGACGCTCCGCACGCTCACGTTCGCGCTTCTGCTCCTCAGTCTCGTCAAGACCCCACTTCTGCGGCGCCTTGTCCTTCAGCCAGGACGTATCGTCCATGCCATTTTCAAGAAAATGGCTTCTTACCTTGTCACGCATGTCAGCTACCTCCTTATAAAAACTCAGGTCCGTCGTACTCAGAACCGGCATTTCGCATAATGTCACTGGCCAGACGAGTCGTCGCATAACTCAGTGCCACACGCCTTGCCGTATCGACCTGCTTCTGCACGCCGTCCTTCATCTTCCGCGTCCGCTCGTTGTCCCTGCCGACGATATCAATCGCAGCATCAGTCTCAGTGACCTTATCAATCGCCTTCGCCACAGCACCATCGACACTGCGCACCACACTCTTTCTCATCGTACCCATGCAAAATCACCTCCATCAGTACTCAGGACCGTCCTTGCCGGTACCGTCCGGTCCGTTGTCACGGATGTCATCGCCCAGGTCGGACGCCTGACGCTCCAGCATGTCGCGAATCGACGTAGGCGAACCGGAAGGCTTCGGGCCATCATTTTCAGGACCCGCGCTGCCACGTCCGCTCCGCCCGCGACGACCGGCATTGCCGCCGCCCTGCATCTGGTTCAGCATCTGCTGCATCAGCTGGTTGTTCTTCTCCATCGCTTCAGCAAGGCGCTCGTTATCACCGCTGAAACGCAAAGCCTCAGCATGTTCCGCCTTGGCATCGAGCTCCATGCGGCTATCATCACTCATATCATGCTCATTCAAGCGGTTGCCCATGAAACCGGCAGTCTCCTCTGCCGTCAGCCTCATCTGCCCCATACGCATGAACTCATGTGCCATACGCCCAAACGGGTTCATCTGCTTGCGCATCATCTTGCGGCGCTCCGCCTCTTCCTTGTCCCTCTGATGCTGCTGTCTGGCCGCATCGTTGCCAAATACGTCGTCCAGCCCATCAATGAAGGCCTCTTCTAATGCAGACATATCGCTACCTCCTTACAAATACTTCTCGATGGTCCTGGAACCAGGATAGAAGTCATCCTCAGTCTCGCCATCGTTATAGACACCGTCCTCAAGCACATCAGGAAGCTTGCGCTTCACGTAGTCGTCATCAGCCGTCGTCTCCGTACCACGCGCGTATCTGCCGGCCACACGCTCCACATCGTCCACCAGGCCAGCCTTCCTGACCTCATGCGAGACCTTGCGTTCGGCCGTCGAGAGACGTCCGTCCTCGTGGGCCTCGCGATAGGCCTTGGCCTTCGGACGCTCGTCGGCAAGCTTCTGCTGAAGCTCGGCATGCGTCTTGTCGACCGGGTCGAAATCATCTTCCCTCTTCGTACCCAGCCGGTCAGACTCGGCCTTCTCCTGCTCGAACTCGTCCATGCCCTGATGGTCATATATCATCTCACGGTACTCCGTCGACCCCATCTGAAGCGACGCACCGCCAGACCTCGAGTCATCTTCTGAACCAGCCATACGACGTGCCTTGTCAGTACGCGCCTCCTCGGCCTCCAGTTCGCGGATGCCCTCGAGCTCGACCTGACGCGCCCGTCTCTGGGCACGCGTCTCGCCTTCGCCCCTGTGCATATTGGGCATCAGCGGTCTCTTTCTGTCCTTCATACACGTTCACCTCCCTTACGGCATCTGATGGTCGTCGGACATGTCGTCCGGCTCCACGTTGTCGAATATCGTGGCAAACTGGTCTTCTGCAACCTTGCCACGGTCTTCAACATTACGCTCATGCAAATCCTCGCGAGCCTTCTCGCGTGCCTCTTTCTCAGCCTGCGTCTCTTTATTGATATGCGTGTCCGTTTGCCTGTCCGTAGCAGCGTCCGGCACGCCGCCATACGATTCAAACAGCCCCATGTACTTGTCCCAAAGCCGCTGGTTCTTCTTCGGGTTGCAAAGCTTCTCGGCCTTGTCTACCGTATCGCGGATATTCTGCGGAATCTTGACATTTCCGTCCTTGTCCTTCACAGGGCAACCTCTCTCGTCAGTCTCCGCACAGCTCTCCATCCACTTCTGGCAGACTGAACGCTCACAGTCGCGGGCTGCGTCCAGAGTCGCCGTCGGATGGTCGGCGCTCCTGGCCTGCCAGCTTACCGAATAACCGTCATGAAGCCATCTCGTAAGGTACAGCATCTGATTGGTCTTCAGGTTGATGTCATTGCGCGCCTTGTCGTAATCACGGTCAATATCGTCCCTGAATTTATTGCACTTCTTGCTGATATCCAAGTCCTCCTGTGAACGAGCCTCATCCACATCAGCCATCAGCTTTTCACGAAGCTCCTCTTTCTGCTGCTTCACCGCCATGTCACGAGCCTCGTCCAGCCTGTCAGGCGCCTCGTATGCGCCCGTATCTTCGTTCACCTCAAGAACCACGTTGTACTTATCGCAGAAATCAAGCACAGCGGCAGATTCCAGACTCGCCCGCTCGTCAGGGCTCTTGCCTGCGAGCTCATTCTTCAGCTTGACCCACGTCTCCTTGAAGTCGTCATTGATTTCGTTGCCACGAGCCTCGCACTTGGCGTCAACGTCCTTTACGGCCTTGTCACGAGTCTTATTTGCTGCCCTCTCGAGCTTCTTGCGAAGACGCCCTACCGCCTGCTCCTCCACGGCGTACTTTTCCTCATCGAACGACATCGGGGACGCGCTGTTTGCATCAGGCTTGTACCCGTACTTTTCCCCAAGTGACCGCAATGCCTGACGCTCCAAGCCACGTCCAAAGTCACTGGTGAAATCCATAATCGCGGCATCGGCGGTCGTGGCATTCTGCTTCTCGTCGTTCGAGAACTTCATCTGAGCCAGAAGCGACGCAAATCCGCTTGCCTGCTTCACCATCCAGACGCCATCCTCGGACTCGCCGCACTGCCTGTACACGGAACGCGCGGCATCGACGACCTGCGCCCTGCCATAGGCGTCCATTGCAGCCGTCGCGCGGTCAGACGCGCTCATTCCATCGTCCTTGCACATCGTGCCCATGCGGTCAATCATGGCATCTGCGACTGCCATATCCTTTTCATGAATCTTAGCCTGCTCGTCATACCATGCGTCACGCTCGTCATAACTCTTGACACCCGGCTTCAGGGGCTGCATGTTAAGCATCTTACGGCGCATGAACTCAGCGGCATCGCCATGCTCCATTCCGCTTTTCCCAAGCTCATGCTCGCCCTCAAGCACCACATCGGTCCATTCCCGAGCGAGTCTTGCCTCATTCACCTGTCCTCTCGGCGAGAACAGCTTGTTAAATCTCTTACCGTCGGAATCCAGGTACTCGCCCGTCCATACCAGCCGGTTCACGACCTTCGGATTGCCGTCCTTATCGTACATCAGGTCCTGGACATGATGCGCCTTATCCGGCTTGACATTGTCATACATGATTTCGCTGAAATACTTGGCATTCGTCTTGTCCGCACGGCACATACGCCCGACGATGACATGTTCCTGCTGGATGATATCTTCCTCGCTGACACCGTCACGACGCGCCATCTCCAGAAGCGTATTCTCCGCGTCCTTGAACTGCGTCATTACCTCATCGGCCTTGATTCTGCCGTCACGGACGCCATCGTATGTCTCCTTGATGAGAGACACATGCTGGATTGCCGCGGTCTCGGCATTCAGAGGAAGGCGTTCAAAATTACTCGCACGCAGATACTTCTCGGACATGTCGCGAAGCTTCTGTCCCATCGGCGAGTCCTGCCCCTTGCGAAGCTCGAACTCATGCGCCAGGGACCCGAGAAGCTTTCCCGCGCCACGCTGCACCTGACGACGCGCGTCAGGATTCGATGCCGCCAGACCGGCATACATGCCGACAGCCTCAAGGATATTACCAGGATTGAAACCCTGCTCCAGAGGGCTCATGCACATCAGGAGCATACGCCTGTTCCACATGCGATTCATGCTATTCGCATTGCGTATACGCTCGGCATCCTTCTGGGCAATCCAGAAATTGCCCTGCGTCTTGTAATCGGTCAGGCTGGTGACAAGATTGTCATGCTGGTTCTGCAGCCGCTCCATCATGGCCTTGACACGTGCATCCTCATCAGAGCCCTCCGTCACGTACTGACTGTTCACCTTCTCGTTTGCACGACGTGCCTCGTATTCCTTACGAGCCTCGCGCCTCTTGTCCCGCGACCGTGCCTTGTTCGGCTTCAGCGGTTCTCTCTTGTTCGCCATGCTATCGTCCCTCCTTTAGCCGCCATAACCGTCGGTGTTCTTGTCATCCTCGTCGTAATCGACCTCATCGAAATCGAAGTCCGGCGTGGACCTGCCGTGCTCGACAGAGTTGTAAATCGTCTGGTCGCCGTTCTTCACAGGCTCGGTCATCTTCTCGTCCTGCGCCTCAGGCTCCACACCATACTCCTGAGCATCCTTGGGCTTTGCGCCAAGGTCAACGGAATCAAACACTCCACGCTGATGCGTCGCCCTTGCCTGAAGCTCGGCCTCATGGTCCTTGACGAATTTCTCATAATCGCTTCCGAGCGCGGCCAAAGCCTGCTTCGACAGAGTCGGACGCTTTCCACTGCCCACATAGGGCAGCGTCTGCACCCGATAGGCGGCCTTGTAAATCTTCTCGGCTTCCGCATCGAGCTCCGACATGTCATCGGCCAGCTGCTCGTTCCGGGCTTCGATGTATTCGTCTGCGTCCTGGCCAAAGCCAAGCTCATTGGCCTTGTACCACGGAATGTCCTCCTCGTCGCCCTTCAGGCCTTCCTGCTCACGCAGGTCGTCCCATCCGCTAGCCCTCGTCGTATCGGCGAACGCCGATGCGTCCGTCTCATAACGAGCATTATCAAGTTCCTCCATACGGTCGATAATCTTGTCGTTCATGAGCCTGTTCATCTCATCCGTCCACTCATCGCCGCGCATGAACACGGCAACGGGCATGAAGCCGAAACTCATGTTATGAAGCAGGTCATCCTTCGATACTGGCGCGTCAGGACACTCATCGGCATGCTGCATGTAAAGCACCGCATACCAGTCCATGCCCTGCTGCTTCGCGGCCTCCTGGCCCTTGGCCCAGAGGAAGTCCCTGCGATTGTCATAAGGCACATCATCAAACGGGAGCGCCGATTCGCTACTGTATCCCAGGGCATCGCACATGTCATTGAAATCCCTCTGCACGGCCGGATACAGTCCAGGGTCGTCGGCTACTACCGACAGCTCGCCGATGGCACCGTACGCATCGGCATAGTCCTGCACGGACTTCATGCGACCCTTGCGCGCCTTGTCTTTCAAATGCTCGATATGCATAGCGCACATCTCGGCATCGGAGGGAGGCTCTGAAAGCCCCAGAGCCTCATCCATCTCACTCATGGCCTGCTCGTACTCCTCACGAGTCAGACCCATCTCTTCCCATTCATTCATAATGGCTTCTCCTTTCATTAGTCCACAAGGCCCTCACCGGACTGCTTGGACATCTCCTTGGCCTTGCGCTCGATGTCCGAGACGTCAATGCCATCACGCGTCTTCTGCTGGCGCTTGTGTCCGTCCTCGAGCGTGTCGCTCTTCGTAAACGCACGCATCGTGCGTCCCTCGGCACGCTCGTCGCCGGCTGCACGCTGCTCTGCCAGACGCTCGTTCGCACGCATCTTGTTCGGCATGAACTCATGGTCGCAACGACCCTCGAAGAGGTCCATGCCCTTGCCATCGTTCGCATCGGCGATGTCGCAAAGCGTCTGGAAGTTACCACCATAGGCCATACGGTCCAGAGGAGCCACCAGGTCCTTGCGTACGCTCTCATCCTCGATGTTGCGCATCACGCCGTTATCGTCTGCCATCACATCGGCAACCTGCTTCAGCCACTTCTCGTTGATGGACACGTTCAAGCCATTGTCCGCCGTGGAGCTAGTGTACATGTCCCTGAAGGACTTGACCCACTCATCCCTCGTCGCAAGGGACGGCTTTCCGTCACCATCCCTGGCAACCTGCCACTGATTCTTCTCGTCACGACGAACCAGATATCCACGCCACAGGTTGCGTACCGGCGACTGAAGCAGCCGATACTTCACCTCTGCCTCCTCGGCACTGTGCTTGACCTGCAGGAGCGATTGCGTAACAGGACGCGTCAGCTCCAGAACCGCCGTCGGACACTCATTACGAAGCGCCGACATCGCTCTCTGCGAATAGCCGCCACCGATGCCCGTACCGAACGACTTCGTAGCCGTTGCGTACATGACATCCTCCTGGTCCTGACGCGTCGCAAGCGTATGGCCGGTGTCGCGAATCTTCGAGTAATCTATTGCGTCCGCGCCCTTGTCATCAATGGCAAGTCCTGCCCACTTTGCATAGGTGCGAACCTTGTTGTAGTTACCCTTTGCCCCGGTCTCGACGCAGGCCTCGACCACTGACTGGATGTGCTCCTGCACGCCATCGAAGCGAATGTACGAGGTTCCGCACTTGCCACTGAACGCCTTGTGATACGCGTCATTCAGCCGCTGCACATAGCCTTCCTTGATATCATCGTCCAGGTCAGCCCATGCAGGCACCGCATCGTCGCGCTGGGCATTGTTCAAATCACCGATAATGCCCTCGAACTCGCTCTTCAGCGACGGGTCATTGTGCTCGGCAACCTTGACGTCCAGCGACTCCTGGAGACCAAGCTCCATGTTGCCATGCTCGTCTGCCGCACCGTAGTCCAGCAGATTCTCCTTGATGGAGAACAGGTGCTCCGCCTCTGCCTTCGCACGAGGGTCATGCAGATTGACAACGGCAACGGTATCGCCATCGAAGTCGCCATCGAACGGCTTGTCAACCGCAGGATTGATGGACACGCCGGTAAGCGAGTCATCAATCTTCACGCGCATATAACGAACGCCGGAGTCACGCAGAACAGGGTCACGCCAAATCAGCGCCTTGTCGCCGTCCTTCAGACCGATGGTGTCAGCCATCACGCGACCGATGGCAATCTCGTCGATATCCAGACGCGGGTCCTCAGACCAGATGGACGTAGCCGAGTTCGGCATGCGGTGTCCCATGATGTCGTCACGGAAGATGTTATGCTTTCCCTCGAACTGACGGGAAGCCACGCCATCCATAATCACGTCGTACTGAGACTGGGCGTCGCTCTGGCACTCCGCCATCTTAGCCTCGTCACCGTGCGCCTGTGCATCACGGTAATTGCAGGCATCCATGAAGATGCGCTCGTACTGATGCGTCCAGTCATGCGTCGTGGACGTACCGTCCTCGAACGTCTGACCGCTGCGCAGATAAGAGCTCATGACAGGAAGACCCCAGGTCACCTTGTCATCGTTCACGCGCTGCGTGCTCGCGTCCGTATGACGATGCACGGTCGTAGGACGGACATAGGTGCCATCCTTTCTTGTATAGCCCTTGCGCGTCCACTCCTCTGCCTTGTAGACAACGTCCGTATGACCGTCGTTCAGCGGAGGCAGCGGGTCACCCGTCTTGTACTTCAGCTCGAACGGCAGCTCCATGATGCCGCCCTCGAACATGACCTTGTCATGATACTGGCGGGTCATCTCCCTGGTATCCAGTGTCATGCCTGACTTCGTCTCATGATAGACCAGCTCGGGCATCTCGAAGACCTTGCGCTTCTCGCCCTCATGAGGCTCGTATCCGCGATGGATGCGGCCGGTTTCGTCGATGTCCAGACCACACGTAATCAAATACTCCCTGAGGTTCGTGACAGGCGCGGAGTTCGAACCGTAGCACTCGCGCATGATGGAATCGGCACCCTTAGAGTTAAGTGCCCACGCCAGCTGGGCGGACGCCTTACGACCACGGCCCTCGGCCAGCTCCTCATCATCATAGATATGCGTCTTCGTATCCGCCGACTTATCGGTGATAATCATGTTCAGCTCGCCAAGGGCACCCTTCAGCGTCTCGCCATCAGGCGACTTCAGGTCACTGACCTCGCCATCCATAATCTCGCGCATTGCTCCTGCGTTGAAACGCGAAGGCGCAGAGAACGGAGCCATGACGACATCCATGTCAGGGTTGGCCTTGAACCATGCCCATTGCTCGTAGATGCCCTCCTTGCGGGCTTCCTCCTCGGACATGTCAGGGTCAACGACCAAGGACACGACGCCCTTGTTGCCATGCATGTCGGAAATCTTGTCGCCCTTGACGAGACCGCGCAGCTGGCCGCTGCGGTTCCGCATCTTGTTCGCCTCGGCGAAACGCTTGGACACGACCATGCCGTCGTCCATGTTCCATCCGCCGAAATCCATCAGCGCAACCTTCGTCTTCTTCGTAATCGAAGAGGCCTGTGTGATATTCGAGAACGCCATGTTCTGACGGTCGAACGGGTCATAGGACGCATACTGCATTATCGGATGCGCCATGATGGCACACCTCGCGTTCTTGTCAGCCGACGGATGAATGAAGCCATTCTCGTCCACATGCGTGCCTTCCACCAGATACCGCAGGGTGCCCTGGTTCGTCGTCGTCGCCGTGGAGGCTATCGGGTCGAAGTATCCATCGCTCGCCTCGTTCATGACGGCCATGTTGCGACCGCCGGTCAGTGCCGGAGCATCCGTACCGTTCGTATTGGCAACATCCAGAAGACCACGCTCCATCTGATACTGCATGTACAGTGTGGAGCCGTCGCGAATGTCGTTCGAATAGCGAACACGCTGAGACTCCGTCTTCACAATCGCGTCAATCATGTCCTGGGACATGCCCTGCTCGCGATACTGCTGCTCGAAATCAAGGTCATGCCTTGCGTCATACAGACCGCGATACGCGCCATTAAGAGACGTCGGAACGCCAAGCGCATCGCCGCCCTTGCGATACCAGGAAATGTCAGTACGAACCTGATAGGCAATGGCCTCGCGCATCGTCTGCTCATAGCCACGAAGTCTCGTGCGCTCTTCGACGGACTTGTGCTCGCCAGGCTTCTGCGGCATGATGTTCGCCTCATAGCCGGGAACGAAGGCATAGTTATCGGACGCGTTGTAACCAGTCGCAACAACGCCGCGGGCGTCAGGCTCGAAAATCTGGCCAAGCTCGCCTTCGACATGCTCCGTCTGGGCACTGCTCTGCGTCGGCGTCAGCTCGCCCGACCAGCGCACGATGCCATGGCCGTCAATGCGAATGCCGGCATCAGGCCCGTCGAACATAACGCCGTTCTGCTCCAGACTCGTGCGAATCGCACCGTACATGCTCTGCATGAACGGCGACGTCTTCGTGCTCATATCCACAGAACCGGGGAAGTCGAACTTCACGAGCTTGTCGCGCACCTGGTCGCAATAGAAGTTGTCTCCACGCACATCGTCCTTGTCCATGCCAAGGATGCGCATGGCCTTCACGATATCGTCCGTGTTCCGATACTGGTTGAAACCGTTCGTGTTGTACTGTGCCACGCCGACAGGATTGAAACGCGTGCCATCCGGCCCCTTCTCATAGGTGCCGATGTTGGCCTCCACGCAATCCGCCGCATGGGCACGGATGATTTCCGCAGGAGTCATCCCTGCGCTGTCGTACATCTTGGACTGCAGGTTCACCTGCGTCAGCCCCGCGTCGACCACGTTCTCCGTCTCGTACTCGCCTGCCTCGGAGAGCTCCGTCAGGAACTCCTCCTCGTCGACGCCAGGACGAAGCAGCGTCGTCCGACGACCTTCCAGAAGGTCGATATAGGACGACTGAATTGCCGCGATGTTCGGGTCGCCAGAGAAAGTCGGAGCCCAACCATCCTCGGTATGATGAGCCTCCCAGTCTGCCACCAATGCATCGGCACCAAGCGCCTCGGCATATGCCCGACGGGCGGACGTCACGGCACCGCGCAGATACTCGTCAGCCGCCTCCGGCGTCAACATCGACGTCGTGGCCGAATTGCCGTTCTTTCTGAGCATCGTCACGGCATAGTTGCCATCCTTCTTGTACATCGCCGAATAGCCTGCTCCATGATAGACGGAATTTGCTGCCACCCGGCGGCCCTTGCCGTTGATGATGGTCTCGCGACCTGCCTCTCCGACATAGCCCCTGCCATCACCACGCGGCACCTGCTCGCCAAGAGCGAACCTCACGAGCTGCAGAGACTCCTCAGCCGTTGGAACATAGGTCTTAGCACGTCTGCTGGTAGCCGACTCACGCTCCGTCGTACTGAACGTGTACTGAGCACCGCCATTGCGGTCGTATGCCTTGCCGATGAAGGCCTCGGAACCCTCTTTCTCAGTGACACGCACCTCGACGCGCGTACCGTCAATGCACGCCTTAATCTGGCCGGGGAACGTGTCCCTCTGGATTTTATAGGTACGGCCCTCGTCACGAAGACCCGCCAGAATATGAACACTGCGGTCCATTGCCTCACGGCGAGCTCGGACAGCCTGTGCCGAACGCGCACCAGTGTTCATGCCCTCGTTCGCCCACTGACGAACGTTGTTGTACTCGGCCTCCGTCATGTAAGGACGCAGCCGGACGACGCCGCTGATATCGTCCTCGGACATCATCATCTTGCCCGTCGGATTCACGATGATATTGCCACTCGCCGTGTCACGGACGCTGGAAATCTGCACGGTCTCGCCCGTTGCCGGGTCCATCGCCTGCTGCAGGGAATCGGCATCCTCTCCGCGAATGCCGCCCATCTGCGACCCGAGGTCCAGCACTGACGCACGGTCGGCGATACGAGGGTCATACGGCGAAATCGGATAAAAATTCCCCTGCTTGATTTCCAGGGCCCCATCCCGGTTCATCGCCTGATGAACCCATGCAACGGAATCCTTGACCACTTTCGAAGAGCCGAAGACCCGATTCCGCTCAACAGGGCCATCTGCCTTGAAGATGTCATATCCCGGAATCTGAATACGGTTCTGCAACACCGACTTTACCGCGCTGCATGCGGAACCAAGCGTCGCGTCGTCAAAACCATGCCTGAAGCCCTTGTCATAATTCTTGTTCTTGGCAGGGTCGTTCTGCCATGCCAGAAGCCGACGCTCGACCTCACGACGAAGCGCCCGTGCCTCTGTCGTGGTGATAAGGTCGGGCGCCTGCTTGTTGACCTCCTGCTCCATGGCATTGTAATCATGCACAATCTGCCAGAACATGCGCTCGTACACCGCACGCGTGCAATCCTGTTTGGTAATCTTCATACCTGTCTACCTCCTGTCCTGTCTTCTTATACGAAAAGTGGCCGGGTGGAAACGTTGGCGTTCCACTCGGCCTTTCGCAAGGATGGAGGTAACGATGACGCCGCGACGTTTCGCGTATCTGCCACGATTGGCATAAGTCTTTATCATCTCTTTCCTTACTGTACAACACTTATGAGCACCTGTCAAGTCCCAACACGCGAAAAGCGCCTGCGGAAAATCCCGCAGACGCCTCAGAATCAACGTCACGGACCCATTTCAGGGTCTTCGTACTCCTCTTCTGTCCCGGCACTGCCGGCTTCGGCCTCATGGTCGAGCGCCTGCAGGTTTCCGGGCATGCTGTGCTCGCCGTAGTCGACGCCATCGCCGTACGTATTCTTGTACAATCTGAAATTCCTCCTCACTATACGGAAACGACCCCGCAGAATGCTCTGCAAGGGCCGTTTCCATCGTCACATGGGCACTTTACCATGGCACGCCGAAACGTGCCTGTAATCGCCTCTCACGGCCTTGTTCCGTCATCCCATCAACTGCCTTGCCATAATGTCATCAAAGCGCCCGTTCGCGAACTTACGCCAGTTCTGCTGCCCGACAAGGAACCGCAGGAACTCGTCAGTCACCTTGAAGGTTCCGAACTGTTCGCCGACATTCTCATCCTCAGAGTACACACGGCTTCCCTGCTCATGCGCGGCCTCGTTCAGCTTCTGCAGCTCCGCAGAGGACGTCGCACACACGATGTACGGCTCATTATTCAGACCATACAGAGAGCCATCCCTCGTAGTAAAGAACTGATGGTCCTGCCACATGTCGCCCTTGCACTCCTGGTAGGCCTTGATGATTTCACCATCCAGACTGTGGTTCGGATTGCCGTCGATACTGACAAAGTCCTCCTTCGCACACATGCCATGGGCATAGCGACGTTCCGACCAATCCCTCTGCTTTCCGGCCGTCTCCTGCGTAGCCTTCATCTGCTCCTCATTGTCTTCGGCCTGCTCGAAGAACGAATCGTCGTCGCGCTGACCCTCCAGGTACTGGCTGACGTCCTCGATATCATCGACACCGCCGGCGTCTTCCTGCATGGACGCATTGATGACTTCCATGATTTCGGCCGCATACAGGTCAGGGTCAAGCTGCTCGACCTGATACTCCGTATAATCATAGATGCTCATATAAGCCTCACGAGCATCCTCTGCGGCCAGAGCCTGCTTCATACGCTTGTCAAGCATCTTGCCGAAGTCAGGCTGGTTCTTACGCACATCGAACTCCTTTGCCGAAGACAGCGTAGGAATCGTCTGGAACGTGTAGTCATGCCCAGGCTGCTTGATATCGTGCGCACGCAGACGCCAGGACATCGGCAGGATGGTCTCGTTACGGTTCCAGATAGGCGAGTCGCCCGCACGGAACACGATGGAGTTACGCGGCGAAATGAACGCCATGTCATTGTACGAGATGACAGGCACCTCCTGTGCCGTCATCGTGTACGACGTCTTGCCCTCGTTACCGGACAGGTTCTGGAACACGGCCTCCGTGTCTCTCGTAATCGTCTTGGAGTTCGTGAACACCTTGTGCGTCGTACCAGACATCTTCTGCAGGGTATCCAGCATCGAGTCATCCGTCGACTTCAGGAAGACGATATTGCTTGTATTTCCTTGGACGACCTTATCCACGGAGTCTCAATGTCTCGAAAACCGAATAGAGAATCATTGAACTGTGTTTTGATGTCATCCTCGCTACGATTATTGCGACAATCCAATTCAATGAGCCGAATATGACGTTTTTCCGCATATTCTCGTTTCATACGGTCATGCTCCTGTTGGATTCGAAAATATGCCTCTCCGCCAAAGACGTCAACAGGACGATAATGCTGTTCTCCTTGACACTCAATCAAGACCCGAGTGCCGTCCTTTAATCGAACATCAAAATCGTAAGACAACAGCCCTCCGCCCGTTCCGATAAGACTCGGAAACGAACGCTGTGCCGTATAATTCAATCCGGCCTCGGCAAGCCACTCCGAAACCCTCAATTCATATTTTGAAGGTCCTTTACCACGAGCCATACTTTCAACACGAGCGCATCCGCAAGACATCGTATGACCGTTTCTAAGACTCGTTCCTCGAACAAGTACCGTTCGACCACAATCGCATTTGCATATCCATCTGATATAACGAGTGCCTTTTTTCGTGATTTCATCATCGCCACGCGACACGACTGTCAGACTTCCGAATCGACGCCCAATCATATCTGGGATACGCAACTGTTTCTTTCGACAACCGCATGATTTCGTATGACCGTTCACCAAAGATGAACCGCGCGTGACAAATTCTTTACCGCAATCTGTCAATAATTCTCTATTCGGTTTTCAAAGAACAGTTTCACATGTTCGCAACACATGCTCCGTGTTATATCACGGCACCCCCGTTACAGGGCGTGGACTGACTATATGTCAACCCCGCACCGCTTTCGCGGCCGCTGAGCCACCTATTTTTCGCCGACCGCATATGCTTCGGTCGCTACAGGGACGTCATCCCTTAGTCGATGAGCGTTACCCGGCTCTTACGCTACGGGCATTCGCAACCAAACAGACCCTTGTCATCGCCGACGAGGAACCCAAACGTGATGTCAGGGCTTTTATTGCATCCTGTACGGCATCCTCGAACTTCTTTCTGCTTTCGCTCCTTCGCGCTTGTCGTTTCCAACTACGCTGTGGCATCGAGGCTCTTGAGGCCCGTGTCAAGGTTTTAACTGGTGTAATGATACGCACACATTACATGTACGCAGAGACTCGTCTATTTGACATCACTCCATACACATCGCGCAATTGCTGCAGAGTCTGCAGAATCAATGTGAACTGCTGCTCCTGGCCAAGGCCGATGGAAAGCATCGTCTCGAAGCCACTGATGCCATGCCCCTCAGACTGCAGGTTGCCCAACTCGTCGAGCATGAACCTCGTCTTGTACAAAGGCTTCTGGTTGCCCTTCGTCATGTACGACTGGTCGAAGTTCAGGTCGACCAGCTGCTTGATGAGAATCAGAATCAGCTTCGCGTACTTCATCAGATGAGGCGGCGTGACCAGGAACACGACCTTCGGCTTCTCGGAGTACCGGAGCATGAACTGCGTAATCGCATGTGCCCGCACGGTCTCCTTATGAGCGTTGGCCGAGATGTCCTTCATCTTGACCGTCTTGAACGTCACATGGCCCTTCTTGTAGACGACCTTGCCGTCCTTGCTCTTCACAGGACGAAGCTCCGTCATAATGCCGTCGCGCACAATCTTCTCGCCGAGGACAGGGTCCTTGACATAGGCGCGGCCATCAAGCGTGGTCGCATAGGACTTCTGGAACCTGAAATAGAACGTACGCACCAGCTGGCTTGTCTGAGGATTGCGAATCTCGCACTTCAGATAGGCTACATCCGTCGGGAAGATTCCCTTGAAATAGAACCTCGCCCAACCAGCACGGTTAATCAGGTCCTCATGATAGAAGTCCTTGCCCATAGGCTTCGTGAATCCCCTGTCCTCATATGCCTGCCACACGCACTGCATACCGGTCAGGTGATAGCGCTTGATGAAATCGGCGCTCATGCGGAAGCCGAGACGACGCGGGAACGACAGACCCGCCAAGTCCACGTTCTGACTCGGCGTGCCACTGGTCAAAGTGGAAATCGTCGGGTCGGTGAAGAAGGACATGGCCGTAATGGCAATTCCGTAGACGGAAGCCATCATCTTCTCAGCGCCGGCCATAGAACGCAGAGCATTGTTCGCATTGCTCACGAGCGTACGCATCTGGTTCTTAGGCAAGGCATCCGTCGCATTGAAGTACAGGGTCAGCAGGTCAATCTCCGGCTTGTCCTCCCAGAGCTTCGACTGTGCCGTCGCCTCCTGGAGCTTCGCCTCGTACTCATCGTCCGAGAGCGAATCGAACTCATGATTCTTGGCCTTCTTCGTGAACTCCAGGGCGGGGTTCTTCAGCTTCTTGGACGTCAACTGAACGAACAGCTGATAGCAGTTATACAGCGTGACATGTCCCCACATCGCGTCGAGCTTCGTCTCCAGCGTCTTCGGGTCCATGTGCGTCCGCTCCGCCATATTACGAAGCTCGGCCTCTTCCTCAAGGTAGTAGTCGATGAGACCGTAGGCAGCACGCTTGAACGCATTGTTTGCGGCATTCGGCCACACAGGGTCGTCGCCGCCATCCAGCGGGAAGAACACGTCCGCGATATTCTCGACGTACATTGCCACCTTCGTGAAGTCGCCCTCACGCGCCGACTGCGCCGCCATCATCAACGGATTGTAAATATCCGTGTTCATGGCGTTAATCAGATTGAACTGCACGACCTGGAAATCACGATACGTCGCGGCAACATAGAACTTCTGCAGAAGCTCGCCCTTAGGGTCGTTGATAACGATGTTGTTCGGCCTGCGCTCGCGAAGCCACATGTCAATCGTCGGCTCGATGACCGTCTGGCCCTTACCTGCACGAGTGATAGCCAGGACCATCGTGTTGACCGGGTCGATGTCCACGAGATAGGCGCCGGCAGGACGCTGCGTCTCGTACTCCGGAATCACCCAGTCGCCGTTAATCATGTCAGCCACCGTGTCATAGCCCTTCAGCTTGTCACGGTTGGCGTTCTTCGGATTGTAGGGAATCTTCGTCGGGTCGTAATATTTACGAAGCGTCTTGTCCTTCGGAAGCCCGGAAGCCTCGAACAGGGACTCCATGAAATCCTTGTCGAACATCGGCTTCGTCTCCATCAGGGCATTGCCGTCATCATCCCGAAGGATTTCGCCCTTCAGGTACTCGATGTCGCCGTCCTCGTCAAGGATGTCCTTGTCCGCACGCCTTGACACCTGTACAGGGTTGATGCCCTTGTTCAGAAGAGCCACATGCGAAATCATGCTGGACGGCTGGACGCTCGAATGGGCACCCGCATCAGGGAACCAGTCGAACTTCCGCATGACCTCCTCAGGCAGGGCGATATGCTGGTCGTTATGGTACTGGTTGATGTCTGACGTGTCGTTCATCATGTTCTGTGCAGCCAGGTTACGCATCATCTTCGTATATACGATAAGAAAGACGATGAGCCACGTAATCAGCGACAAAAGGAACTTCACCAGACGGAACGTCCCGAACTCCTTCCAGAACGCAGCAAGACCGCCATTGTCCTGCTTCGACGAACTTCCGGACGCGTTCTTTGCATTCTGCATGTCAACATACCACTGCGGTTTGGGAACCTGGTCTATACTGCCCCACGTTTCTGAAGACAACGTATGCTTATCAGGGTCAGTTATCTGATAGCAATACACCATTCCTCCCCTGGTCGTTTGAATCGTATAGTCGTTCGGCTGCGAAATCGTATTCACATCCGTAAGGCCATACTCCTGCTTCAGCTCATCGGTCTGGCTGCTCACAACGACTCCGGTGCTCCCCATCGTTCCCGTATCGCTCTGAAACGCGCCGATTGCCAGGGCACCCGCTGACGCGAGAAGCCACATCACCAGCGCCGCGAACAGTGCAACCACAACGGAGAAGATGATACGCCACGTCGGCGTCTGCTTCTCCTGAATGGTCGAACGTTCCAGCTGCTGGTCTTCGTACACGTCACGATACTGCATCGTGTCGGCATTGCTCTGCTTGCTGAGCCTCTGCCAATTTGTCTTCTTGGCCATTAGCCTCTACCTCCATTCTTTCTGCTTCACTCTTTACTCTCCTGTGCGGCCGTGCCATCGTCATGGGCAAGGCTTTCCTTGTACGCTGCCACAGCGTCCGCAGCGGCCTTCTCATTCGCCTTCTTGCCAAAACGGCAGATACCGACAACGGCACATATGGCAATCAGGACCTCCCACCAATGCATCAATGCAATCACGACGCCACACAGCAACAGGAACAAATTCTGTCTCACATGAGAAAAGGGGCAAGCAATCGCACCATACCCCATCCGGCTGATGCGACCGCTCGCCCCATTGTATCGAACGGCCACGCCGTTCAATTACTTTGCTGCATCGGTACCGTCGGACTGCTGCGTGTCAGTAGTCGTCGAATCCGTGGTGGTCTTGCTGGACGTCGAGGACTTGGAATCCTTCTCGACGTTGTCCATGCGGTCATTGAACTCCTGCGAAATCGCACTCGACGCCTTCTCGGAACCAAAGCTCAGGTTCAGCTGCGTGCCGACGAACGCACCGACGCACAGGGAAGCGATTGCGACCACGATGCAGAGCGCAACCATAACCATGTTCGAACGCTTGTGCGATGCGATGATGTCGTCGCACTTGCTCTGCCATGCCGCCTTCTGGTCATTGGCCTCGGCAAGACGATTGCTGAACTCATCGTTCTTAATCTTGTCCAGTTCCGCGAACTTGTCAACAAGAACATCGTACTTGCTCTGCTGCTCGTTCAGACGAGACTGCATCTCCTTGACACGATTATCGCACTCAAGCTGAATATCGGCGATGCGCTTCTCATTGTCACGCTTGATATGCTCGATGTCCGCCTGCATCTCGACGCGGCGCTGCTCGAAACCTGCCTTCTCAGCAGCCAGACGCTCCGTGTACTCCTTCATGACACGGTCGGCCTTCTCGCCCTGAGCGAGCTCCTCAGCCAGAGCCTTGTCATGCGCGACGTCATCCTTGCGATGCTCGTCAAGGAACGTATTGATACGGTTGCGCCACTCATCGTACTGAGCCTTCTCATCGGCAAGCATCGTCGTGTACTCTTCGGACAAAGTCTTCAGGGTCTCGATGATGCCGTAGTCCAACAGGCGCTTTGCCTCATCGCGACGCTCGACGTTCATGTCGCGGATGCTGGACTGACGGTCCGCCTCGATGCGGTTCGCCGTATCCGTCTCAACACGCATCATCTCGTCGCTATGCTGACGGCCGTAACGCTCACGATACTGCTGCTTTGCGGCATGCGCGGCGTCCTCACCTACCTGCTCAAGCATGGAATCCCACGCCTTGGTCAGCTCATCACGGCGACGTCCGACGATGTCTGCCATGCCGGCCTTGCTCTCGACGTAATGCTGGGCGATTGCCGCAGACATACGTCCGTACTGGGTCGTCGGGTCACTGGTGTCCAGGTCGCGCTGAATCTTCTCACAATGCATGGAAATCAGCGAGTAGTACTTCTCACGAAGCTGGAGCAGATTCTGCTGATGCAGACGACGCATGAACATGTTCGCGTCACGGCTCATCTCGTTCAGGTACTGGTTCAGCCAGCCCTCTCCACGGCTCTCGTTGAACGGAACATAAGGGTTCTCAGCCATGAACTGGGCATCGAACGGCGAACCGTCAACCTCCAGACCAAGCTCGTCAGAATAGAAGCGGAACTTCACTGCCTGACGGACCTGCTCCTCGTCGACGACAGGACCCTCGTCCTCTTCCGTCTCCTCATCGCCCGTACCAGCCGGCTCTGCGGCATCCTCCGCATCGCCATCGTCTGCCACGGCATCCGATTCAGTCGCATCATCCTCGACAGGCTCATCCGCGACGTCATTCTCAGACTCGTCATCGAAACCGTCCCCGGACGGAACCTCGTCCGTGAAATCATTCTCGTCGATGACCTCGCCCTCGTCGTCAATCACATCGTCGGTGCCGTCGCCGTCATCGGGGTCGATGACCTGCGTCTCGTCAGCGTCACTGGCATTGTCTTCGACATCGTCCTCAGGCTCGTCCATCTGCGCCCACTCGACACCGTTGTCAGCCAGAAGGCCATAGACGTCATCGTCGCCGGTCGCGATGCCAGAAGCCTGCTCATAGGTAATCGGGAACCCGAGGCGCTCAATCTCGCCCTCCTCATTCACGATGACCGTCTCGTACGGAGCATCCGTCAGAAGCGGGAACTCGTCCATGGCAGCCAGTGTGTTCGTGTTCGGGATGATGACAAGCTCCTCTGCCTCCAACAGGTCGGCAGGAACATACACGGCAATACTGCCGGAATTGATGAGCTCGACAACAGAACCCTTGTCCTCGTCACGCATCGCCTTCTTGTCAAGTCCGCCGATATCGGCAGCCTTCAGCAGCATGCCGACAAAGACATCCTCACCGTCCTTCTGTACAACGAAGTTCGTGTTCGCCTTCATCGTCTCGACAGCGGACTCGGTGACAGATTCGGAAATCAGACCGGCCATGCTGTCCTTGGCACGCTTCTTCTTTTTCTTCTTGTTTCCTATGTCGTTAGCGACTGCGCCATCGTTCGCATGACGACCCTTCATGTGCTTCCCTTCGAGAGAAGCATCGGCCGAGGCATCCGCCTCGTTCTTGTTCTTGCGGTTAAAAAGACCCATGTGTTAATTCCTCTCTTTCTTTTATTGGTATCATCATTTACCTATGCCACTCGCCGACCACCACATGGGCCCGCGATTTCAGCATATGCTTGTTCTCGGCCGTCATCGTTCCCTTGACGGTCACGCCGATAGACGTCACGAACGGATGCGAATTGATGTACGCTGCGATAGGCGTCGTCACATCCGTCTCCAGCTGCGACATGACAGCACGTGCGCCGCCGGCATTCGAGTCGGTGGTCAACTGGTCAGTAACCAGATAGTCGACGACCTTGTCCGCCACATACAGCTTGACATTGTGCTTCATCATGACATCGTCGCTCAAACACTTCAAGCGCATCTTGACGATGCCCTTCATCGTATTCTCGGACAAAGGCTGGAACGGCACGATGCAATCAATACGACCCACCAGCTCAGGCGGGAATCTGTTGTCTCCCGTCGTCTCGGAAATCGAACGCTTGATGAGCTTCATGTACTCGTCCTGCAGCTTCGTGCCATCACCAGTGTCATCCTCGCCGTACTTCGCGACGGTGGCATAAATCTCGGATGCGGCATTCGTCGTCATGACGATGTACGCATTCGTGAACGACACCTCGCGATTGTTCCGGTCGGACAAACGACCGTCATCAAGCACCTGCAGAAGGATACGCGTGACAGGTGCGCACGCCTTCTCCACCTCATCCAGAAGGATGATGGAATACGGATGCTCCCACACGCGCGTGGTCAGCGAATCACGGAAACGCTCCAGCGAATCAGGGTTCGCATACTCGGTCATGTCGAACCGAAGCAGACTGCGGTCATCATCGAACAAGATTTTCGCAAGCTGCTTGCACATCTCCGTCTTGCCAACACCAGTGGAACCGGTGAACAGGAACGTTGACATCGGCTTCGTCTTATCATTGAGGTCGGCAACGCAAATCTGAAGCCTGCTCTCAATGGCCTTCGTAGCCAGATGCTGCGACAGCACCCTCTGGTCCAGCCGCTTCTTAATGGTCGTCGCGTCGACCTTGAAGTCGACGTTCACGCCCTCCGTCTCACGGATAACGTCCGCCAGAAGTGCACGGTCAAGTTTGCGCCCCTCCGAACGAGCCCATCCGACCATGGCGTCAAGCACCAGAATGGACTTACGTGGCTGTGCGTTCGCCGGAATATAACGATTCGTGTACTCGTAAATCAGCTCGAACAACGAGTCGTTATAGAACTGCGAACCCACTCCGTAGCGGTTGGCCATGCCACGGAGAATCGACACCGTCATCGCCTTGTCCGCCTGCTTGAGGTTGATTCTCTGAAGACGTTCGACCAATGGCTGGTTGGGCGAAATGTACTTGCGGAACTCCTCATAGGTGGTGGCGGCAACGACACGAATGCCACGCGTGCCTGAATCGGCCAGAAGCGGCTTCAACGCCTCGACGGCCGCCGCAGACAGCTGCACAATCTGATGGAACTCGTCGATAAAGAGGACGAGCTCGTGCTCCTCCTGCTGGCCATACCGTGCGGCCTCGTCAAAAAGAGCCTTGAGCTCTGCGGCAAGCTCGTTCGGGTCGTTCAGGTTCGCAATCATGCGAGCCAAGTCGACCTCGATGTATATACGCTTCGTATCCTTCAGCATCGCGCCCTGTACCAGCGCCGTCTTACCGGAACCGGCTTCGCCAAGAAGAATGACGTTGCAAAGCTCAGGCCTCATGAACGCTGCCAGGAGCGCACGTATCTCAAGGTCACGCCCGAGAATCTCACGCTCCGCCTTCTTGACGCGGTGGGTGAACTGCGCGAGCATAGGATACTTTTTCTCATCGACATTCACGTCGGTATACCTCCTTCCTTGTTTTAACTCATTTATGAACCTATAATAACACATCCTGCAAAGTAACACAAGACCGAAACGCTTGAAAATCAGCACAGACAATCAAGACAAAAAGAAAAAGCCGTCCGCATCACTGCGAACGGCCTCTTCTTTAGGCTGGGAGAATCCCGTGTGGCGTTCTAACTACGTTAAGTCTCAGGCTGCTCATCATCCATCTGAGCCTCCGCTGCATCCATCTGAGGCGCCTCGGCTTCTGTCTGCTTTGCCTCACGCTGTGCATCACGGAAATCCTGAATCCACTGAATTCCGTCGTGGATGTGCTTTGCCTCACGCTGTACATCACGGAACTCACGGGCCGCCTTGGTAACGGCATCCTGATTCTTCAGGACGTTCTTACCGAAGTACGGATTACGAGTAGCACTCATAGGCTTCGCCGTATTGACGATGAGCTCGTTCTTGGCGTTCTTGGTCAGGTTAGCCTGAATACCAAGAACCTGGTCGCCCTTGTCAGTCTTGAAAGACTTCTTGCCAGCGGCCTTGGCCATGGACTGATACTGCTCCTCGGTATAATACGTACGATGGTTCACATAAGTGCCACCGTTCGGGTGGTCAACCTCATTCGAGACGAGATGAGGATTCGTCTGCGGTGCAATGGTCATCGCTCCGCTCTTGGTCTCCTTACCTGCCTCGGGTCCCTTACCCTCACGAACCTTGTCCGGATTCATAAGAGACTGGTCGACCTGAACATCCAGAAAACGACCCTTGATGACATCCTTCTTGGTCTTGTCCTCGTAAACGATGCCTGCCTTAGGCGACGTTACGATGAGCGAACGATTAGAGAACGCTCCCTTTCCACGCAAATAAGCCATAATTTCCTCCGTTTCCGCCTACTTCTTCCTAGGCACTGTATTAACCCGGCATCGGGGACTATCCCCGTCCGTGCCTTTACTGTATCATACAATGTATAATAATGTCAAGACCCTTTTATAAAATAAATACAATTACATTAATGACCATCATGCCCTAACAGGCACGCCAAGACCCATCCGACGGCACATCCCACAAGGAATCCGCCACAAAGAAACAAAAAGGACGGACACCTGGCAAAAGCCATGGCAACACGTCCCATCATCCATTCTCTCAACGGCTGCAACGGCATCGTCACACCCATCACTGTCATCATGAGACAACTCCGATTCCCTCGTCAGCTTCCGAACGCCGCGGACTGTACGGTAGCCTGAACGGCCAGCTTCATGTCCCGCTCGAAGTCATCGCCAAGGCTCGTCGTATGAACGACCTTCGCATGACCGCCGGAGCCCGTCTTGGCAGATGGAAGCACGGCCTGCCCGGACTGGAACCTGTCGGCCATGTCCTTCATGACCTGTACGTCCTTCTCAGGCATGTTTCTTACGAAATCGCCCTGCCCCGTGTCTTCCAGGTACGCACGCGCGGCTTCGAAGACCTCGTGGCGTCTGTTCGCCACACGGACGAAGGCATCGACGTTAGGCTTGCTCACAGGTGCGTCGAACGGGAAGTCGTAGCCCAGATGATGCAGGTCCAGAGCCTTCACGTCATCGAAGTCGTACGCGGGCTGATGCCTAACGCGTGCACCGTTTTCGTCCGATTCGAACGTCATGCCCAAATCGGCCAGATGCAGCTTGAAATCGTCGACCTTGCGGTCATACGTCGCAAGCATTCTGTCAAGCCTCTGCTCCAACACCTGCGGAGCCGTCACGGCAAAACGTCCGCCACGCTGACCATAGACACGCATACCATAATCTTCCGCAGAATCAGGACTGCGACGCCGCATGCTCCTGTCCGTTATCATCGCGTCCATGTTCACAATCGAATCGCGATACTTCATGAGGTCGTCGAACTCGCCCTCATATTCCTCGTCCGGCGGCAAAAACGCCAGGAAATGCTGGTATTTCGCCATCAGCATCGCATTGTACTCCTCCTCGAACTTGTAGAAATCGTACAGCGGTTTCGAGTCCTCGGATGCCTCACCGGCTTCCTCGGCCTCCTCATAATGCACGCGCGCATCATGATAGCGCTTGTGCTCCTTCTTATGGTAATCGAGACGCGACGAGTACGAACGCAAACGGAACCCGAACTCCAGCATCGGGTCCGTCATGGCATCCTCGGCCATATCCGTGTATTCCATGCTCATGATATCGAGCATCGGCGTCGTCGTCCGCATCCGCGACTCCGGCACGTCCTTCAGAATCGAGTACACGCCATTCATGCAGTCCGTGACCAGACGCTCGCGGCCGTTCGCCACAAGCTCACGATACTCGCGACCCGTCAAATCCTCCCTCATCTGCCGCGAACGTGCGTACTCACCAATCTCACGCATGGCCTTGTCATAGCCCGAGTCAGGCTGGGCAAGCACCTGCTCCACGAACTCGCGCGTGATGGCATTCGCCTTCCGCATCTCCTTGCGGTTCGTGTTCGCACGCCACAGACGCCTATCATCCGGCAGACACGCCATCAGAAGCTGCGGCGTACCGTTCTGCGCCATGACCTGATGCGTGTACTTCTTGATGAAGCAACGGGCATTCCGCCTGTCATAGGCCACGCTTGATGCCAGCATCTTCACAGGTTGCATCTCGTCCAGCTGCATGTCGATGCCACGCCGAAGCATACGCTTGTCATCCTCGTCAAGCTTCCCCCTCTGCGTGCCATCAGGCATCACACGGCCACGGCCCTTGTCCACCATGCAAAGGTGACAGTGCACATGCATGGTATCCACCTGGATGACGCCGACCCATTCCAGGTCGTCGAAGCGCCTTGACATGCGGTCCATGCCATGCATGATGGCCAGTCGCAGCTTCATCTGGTCGATGTTGCCACGATAGTCACCACGCCTCCTGGGCTCAAAATCCTCATCCACAATGCCGGTCCGCTTCAGGTACGGCAGGTCGAAGGACACGACGGTCTTCAGTACCGTCTTGCCGGACTCGAACTGCTTCTGGATGTCCTTCGACACGGCCTTGACCTTGCGATGGCTCATCGAGATGTCACCCATGTCACCATCACCCGTCGACCCGAAGGCGACACCGCCAAACCCCTGCGCATCGCGCATGCCCTGCTTGATGCGTCCGACGGAATCGTACCTCTCCGTGGCCTCACGCCGCGCCATGTACCGCGTCACATAGGCATCATTATCATCATATCGAACGGGCGTCAGGTCCTCTGTCGCACCGTTTCTCGCCATATATCGTATGACATAGTCTCCCGGCGTGTTCCCGCGGGAACCGCCGTCCACCGTCGGAACGGAAAACTCGTTCACGACGACAATGTCCTGCTTCAAACCCATTCCATCACCTCCGTACACGAAAAAGGGCGACGGCCGGCTCTACATGCCAGACCGCCGCCCAGGCCCTCACGCAGGTCGTGACGTTAATCGTCGGTATAATCGTTGGACGAAGACGCCTCGTCCTCACGCATCTGACGCTCTTCGTCAGCAATGCTCTGGAACTCGGCAGGAATCGGACGTGCAGGCTTTGCCTTATCGACAGGCTTTGCATGCTTAGGCTCGGCCGGAGCCTTACCATCCTCAGCCGCCTCGACATCATTCTCGTCGATGTCGCCATCACCGTCCATGTCAGGAACCTCATCCTCGAGATTCTCTTCCACGTTCTGCTTAACGGCCTCGCGATGCACGACCGCAGACTGCTCGGTCTTCACATCGCTGCCAGACGTCCTATCGGAATCCTCGATAACATCGTCATCGTTCATATCAACGAACGTATCGTCATCGTCCTGGTCGTCATCGTCGAACATCGAAGCGTCGAACGGCTCATCGACAATCGACTTGGCCGGCTCTGCCTCTTCCGACTTCTCAGCCGGCTTCTCATTGACATCCTCAACGGAATCCTCTGCAGAATCCTCGGCAACCTTCTCGCCGTTCTTCTCGGCTTCGGCCTCCGCAATCGACTTGGCCAGATGCTCGTCATGAGGCTCGACATGGAACTTGACGACGTTCTGATGAATGCCCTCATATTCGTTATGCAGCGCCAGCTCTTCCGGCGTCAGCTCACGAGGCTTCTCAGGCTTCGGCTCCTGATGCTCTGCATCATACTGAGCATCGTAATCGGCGCCCATGTCGAAGTCCTCCAGATAGTTCTCCTCTTCATGATGAGGAACAGGCTTCTCGAAGAACTCTGCGAAATCGTATCCGCACTCCTCTGCCGTGACCTCGATACTGCCACGGTCCTCGATGTTCGCGAAGATAATCGGGGGCACATCCTCGCCCTGAGGCGGAACCATCGTCATATCGCAGTACACGGGCATATACAGCTCGCTCTCGAACAGAATGTCCGGACAGCGGAAATCCGGCGAATACAGACCCTTGCTCACAAGATTCGCAAGCTGGTCATCCGTAAACTCATAGAAGATGTCAACGGGAATGCCCTTGTCCTCCGGGAACTGCAGTCCCTTGACACCGTACGGAAGGTCACCATGCAGGCCCACGCACTCGCAAATCATGTGCATGTACGGGCGATGGGGACGCTCGCGGTCCTGACTGTCATGGAAATCAATGAACGCACTATTGACGTTGATATCCGCCACACAGTCGACACCCGTGAGCTCTTCGCGTTCGGCATCCGGCATTGCATGTGAAATGGCGACCCTGGGGTCATCTGTCGTAAATGCTGAAACTATCACGTTTGTCTCTCCTTTCTGAATATGAAATCAGTCACATATATCATATGCTAAATACGCTGAAAAATCAAGCGTTTTCGCTGTGCTTCTTCTCAATCTTGGCCTTGTGACGAGCCACGACATCGTCGAACCAGCGCGTCAGCCAATGCCAGAACATGCGAACCGCACAGCAGGACAGGAACACAAGCATCAGCGTCCACACCAGCAGGGGCATGCCCCAAAGACCTGCAATCCCCGCCGTGGAAAGGTCATTGCCAACCTGCGAAATCAGCTGAGCGTATAAGACGTTCGCTACCTCTGGCACCAGACGACCAGATACAATCAAGGTCAACATCATAGCAAACGTCAGCGTCATGGCCACTTTCAGGAACCACAGGAACACGCCAAGCAGCGACCCGTCGCGTGCCCATGCGAACCTGCCGTTATCATCCGATTCCCTATGAGCCTTCGCTTCTGCACGATTCTTCTTGAGAATTGCGATAAAACTCTTCTTGTCCTCCTTCTTGCTCTGCGTATCGTTCGTTTTCTTATCTTCTTTCTTCTGCATTCCGCATATCTCCTTTCAAATCGTACTTACCACTTGTACGCAGACGAATTCGTCGTAATAAGCCTGATGTTGTTGACCGTCGTGCCATCCTTCTTGGAACTCAGCGTGTCAACATATGCTGCCAACGAGTAATCGTCCCCACCGTTGACCTCCACCAGATAGGTGTACGTCGAACCGGAGATGCCGCAGCAATAGGCCTTCACCGTGACCGTACGACCATTCAAAACGGACGGCTTGCCGTCCGGAATCACCGTGGACGCAAACGCGTCGTCTGCATTCACGCCATGAGCCCCGACGAAGTCCTTGCGCTTCGTCCCGGTACCGTCAATCGCGACAACCTCATCAAAGGTTTTCTGAATGGCATCCGTATCCGTCTTGACACGGTCCATATCAATGCCGACGACCTTGTCGCCGCCATTAGCCGCATCCTCGGACTTGCTTGCAGCCTGCAACACGGCAATGCGGTTCTGGAGATTGTCAATCTCTGACGTCTGCTCAGTCAGAACGCTGTCCACCCGCGATGCCTGGACGTGATAATAGACGAACCCGCCGCACAACGCGAGAATCGCAACCGTCGCGATAATAAATTTCTTCTTGAAATCGTCCATGCTACTTCACCTCCAGTCCGTCAAGCGCCGCGTCCACGTTCTTCTGATACTCGGCATTGCCATCATCGGACTGCAGCGTGTGGCCATACTCCGTAGTCACCACGCGGATGTTATCGAACTTGTTCGTCTTCGCGTCATACGTGCCGACGGCGTATGCCTCGAGACTGTCCGTGCCGCCAGGCGAACACGTCCAAACGACCGTCAGCGTATCCTCCTTGAAACTAAACGAACTCTCAAACGACCACTTGACACCGGCACTTGTCTTCGTCGTGGCATACCACGGACGATACACCGGTGTATAACCGTCATCGACCTTGCCGGAATACTGCACGAGCTGCTGTGCAGTCTCCTTCAGCGCCGCTGCCTGCGTAGGCAGTGTGTCCGATGACATCTCGTTCTGCAGCTTGGCCACATCCTGCCCGGCCGCCGCGGCAGAATTCTTGTACGAGGCAATGTCCTTCTCGGCCTGCTCGTTGGAATCCTCAAGACCCTGCTCCTGTTCCTTCAGCTGGGAAATCTTCTCGTTGTTCGCCTTGGCCATCTCAATACCGTCCTGCATGGTCTTGTTGCCAAGCAGAACCAATCCGACACAGCCAAGCAGACAAACGACGCAGAGGACAATCAGGATGACTTTTGATTTTCCTTTCAGTGCTTGCACGTCACCTACCCCTTTCTTTCTCGTCGAATTGTCAAAATCGACTCATTTACAAGCATAATTATAGCACGGCCATGCCAATGACGCAACCGTGCTATTTAATTTCCTGCCTTTTATCAGCTATTACCAGGCCGAATCCATGCCGTACGCCGACAGGTTTCCGATGTTCCCATCCTTGTCCATCGTGTACGTCACGACCACGTCCGCAGATGCCGACGCGCTCTTCTCATCCTTCGAAGACGTTGTCACAACTGTAAAATACGTATATGTCCCGTCGTCGATGTTCGTCACCGAGGACTTCATGTCTGTGAACGACATATTGAGCGCATTGTCATCAATATAATTATGCTTCCTGCCGTCGCCTTCGGTGCCCTTGTATCCGGCCACCTCGTACTCGGTCAACGGGGCCATGACACCTGTCATGAACTGCGAATCTTCCGGAATGCCATAGTTCTTCATCACGGTCTCACGTGCCGTCTTATAGGCCTCGCCGGAATCCCAAGAGAACGCCGTCTTAAACAGCTGGCGCATTTTCACGTCATCGTTCAGCTTGCGCGTCGAATCATAACCGGTCACGTCCGTGACCAAGGACTTCACGTTGGCATCCGCCTTTGCCTGAGCGGACTCCTTCTTGCTCTGCAGCTCGGCTATCTGGTCCTTCTGGTCAGCCAAGGTCGACTGCTGATTCGTATACACTACGGCAAGACCGCAGACCAGGCCAATAGCAAGAACCGCCAGAATGATACTCAGCAGATTTTTCTTCAAGAACTCACCTTTCATGTCCTGTCACCTCCTACTGCGTATCCTGCATGAACGAGCCGTCGCTCTGGGACTCGACTTCCTTGCGCTGCTCGTCAGTCAAATCCTTGGACCCAGAGGAGTCTTCAGACGACGTGCCAACCGAATCGCTGTCAGATGACGATGATGCCTCGGAATCGTCCTGCGTCTTCTTAATCGTGTCCGAGAAGGACCCGTCACTCTGCGCCTCAACCTCTGCGGCCGTAGCGTCACGCAATGCCTTGTTCCCTGCGGCCATCACCGTGACCTCGACATCGCTGAACTTACCCGCGGCGGCCGTATAGGAACCCGTGGCATACGCCAAAAGCTCTCCGTCCTTACGGCACTGCCACACGACGGGGATGGAACCCGCTGTGAACGTATACGGCGCGCTGAATGACCAGGACGCCCCCTGCACGGTCTTCGTATTGAACCAGATGGACTTCGCGTTCGCCGAATTCGATGCGAAATACGCCGCAAGCTTGTCGGACACGCCAGGCACATCATCCGTCGTACCATAAGAATTCTGCAAATCGGCGACGGCACTGCCGGCATCCTGTGCCGATGCGACCATCTTTTTAGCCTCACTGACCGTCAGCGTCTTCGTACCGGTAATGTCACTGATATCGCCCTCCAGCGACGCAATCTCGTCCGCATTCTTCTTATATGCATCGGCATAGCTGGAATTGTTCTGCGCCAGAAGCACCGCCGCGACGACGATGACAACGCCCAATGCGATGTTCACCCACGTGCGCGGATGTCTGAGACGCTCAACCACACTTGCTCTGCTCTCATCCATGAACAATCTCTCCTTTCGTAACAAAAGGGGACGGCCACGGTCCCTATGAACCACGACCGTCCCCACATACTCACTTAGTCACCCGCATGAGCATACTTATCACTGTGCATAGGATTCACGCAACGGAACACGTGATAGGTACCACGTGAATCGCCGCCGCCCAGAGCCCATGTCGTGGACGAGTCGCATCCCGCACTACGCTGGCCAAACGAACCGGAAACGCTGTTTGCGCTCGCGTCTGCCTTGCCTGCGTACTTCTGCTGGATAATCTCCGTTCCGACATACATAAACGTGTGCGCACCAGGCATAATGAAGATGTCGCCAGGCTCAAGGTCATCGACGGTCAGAGTCTTGTCCGTTCCGATTTCCTTCCACCTGTCAGACGACACGCAGTAGTTGTACTGCTGCGTGCATGCTCCCGGCGGATAATCGTCATCATAACCGGACCAGCGCACGGCAGTCGCCACGCATCGGTCACAGCTCATGAAGTACGGGTCGCCAGGGAAGATTGCCTCATGGAGCTTCTGGTACAGGCTCGTACCATTGTTGCCCGTGGCTTCGCTTGCCGTGGGATATGCATAACTTACGGCAGCCGCTGCCAAGGACGAGTTGTCATAGCTCTTCGACTTCACGCAATTGTCCTTGGACTTGCCACGCGCCGACGCGGAAGCCGTCGTCTTGGACACGTCCGCAGACTGCAAGGAACCGCCATGCGAGGAAACGTAATCGCTGTACTCCTTCGCAGGCCCGTGGTTCGTAAACGACGCCGCACGGAGGCCCTTCTTACCGGTAATCTTCTCAAAGTGGTTGTTCTCGGACACGGTGCCCCAGAATTCAAGCACGTTGACGTCGTTGCCATACGTATGGCCGTACGCGGAAATCTGCGCCGGACCAGTAGGCGTGTCGATAGGAACAATCTCGTCCCATGACGTGCCGTTACGGAAATCATACGTGCCGCCACCACGGCGGTTACCCTTGACGTCGCCCTTCGTATCGCCAACGATGCACTCAAGTGCCGTACCGTCGCTCAGATAGAACGTGATGTAATCGCCGACATGCGCGTCAACGTCCTCAGTCGTACCAAACGGCGTCGGAGCAATGGCCACAATGTAATAGTCGCCGATTTTCAAGAAACCGCCAGAATCATGAACGCTGCCGCCGGCCTTGCACATATCCACGACCGTGCGTTGCGCCGTACCGCTGCTGATATGGGAATCCAGCCAACCGATATCGGCCTCCCACGTCGTGGTATAGCCAATGGTCAAATTGCCAAGCTTCTCGGGAATCGTCCCGTCGCCGGTGCCGTACGTCAGCACGTTCTTCGAGCAATCCTCCACCTCGGTATTGTACGCGCCACTGCTTCCGTTCATTGCCAGCGTAGCAACGCCTGCAATAACACCAATCACGAGCAAACCTATCATACCGCCGGCCACCACAGTGGCAACGGCCGTACCGACACCAAGCGCACTGGCAATCGCCGTACCGATAGTCGTGAAGAAATTGCCAATGGCGCCAAGGATACCACCCAGGAAACTGGCTCCCGCATTGACCGCGTTCGCCAGCATCGTGGACATGAACCGCATCAGTCGCATGAACTGGTTTGCGGCCGCAGCTCCGACACCGGCCTTGCCACCGGCTTTGCCTGCCTGAACAGCACGCCTTACCTTTGCGTGACGGTCCATAGCCGACTGGCCGCCATCGACAGAACCTTCCTCAGGCGAACCGTCGCCAGTGCCGTCCGGGTTCGTCGCACGTCCCATCGCACTGACATTGCTCTTGCCGCCCTTCAGACCCATGCCGCCTTTGCCGCCGCTCTTGGAAGTCGACGACTCCTGCTCAGACGTGGACTTGCCAACAGACCCGCTCTGCGATGCAGACGAAACGTCGCCATTACTGGCCTCGACATCGTCTGCATCCTTCATCAGCTCGCTTGCCTTACCGCCACGCTTGCCGCCGACACGTCCGACAGACGCATCGGCATCCTGGTGGGCAGAGACCGACTGACCGTCGGCCGTGCCCATATCAGACGAGGCGCCACCGCCATGACCGTCCTTATTGCGAGCAACGCTCGCGTTGTTTGCATCCGAACCAGAGGACGCCTTGGCACCATCGGCACCGCCCATGTCGTTCTTCTCGGCATGCCCGACGTCAGGAGACTTCGCATCAGAAGACTTCGCATCCTTGTTTCCGGCGTCTTGACCCTGTCCGGCAGTGTTGTCTTTGTCTTTTGCATTCTCAGCCATGTACACATCCTCCTTTCTGTCTCAAATCATCGCTTAATAGCATGTGATGACATCCTTACTCGTGTTAATCGACGCAGAGGAATCGACCATCGAAGCCTCCGCCTCAAGCTCAAGCAGCTGGCCAAGCAGCGTACGCTGATAGGCCACCTTCGCCTGATAGTACTCGTTCCAGGCCGACGTCAGATTATTGACATCCGTCTGTGCCTGCTTGTAGCGTGCCGATTCCTGGTTAAGGCTTGCCAGCTCCGCGCCATCGCTGAACGTCCAGACGATATCGAAGTTGGTCACGCTATCCTTGCTTGCCTTCGCGGCCTTGTTCTGCTCCGCAAAATACTGGTCATACGTCATGTTCGGCGTATCCGTCTTCTTGATGAGCTCATCAAGCCATCCATCCGTCACGGAACGCGAACGCCAATCAAAATCATAACCACCAGGCACAACAGACGCAGGCTTGAGCGTCAACGTCTCCTTACCATCATCGTCCTTCTTGGACTCAATCTTGTCGCCCTTAATCGCAGCAGGCGGCTCCGGCACGTTCATGTTATCCGTGTTCGTCAGACGATTCGTATACTCGTCAATCTTGTTCAGCGCAATCTTCATCTCACTGAGCTTGTCATCCAACTGCTTGTGGATGTCGGCCTCTTCGGTCTTGACCACAGCCTGGTTGTACAGCTCCTTGACCGTAGGCACCTGACCGGAACCCTTGTCAAGGCAATCAAGGCTCTTCGTTTCCGACGCTCCCGGATTCACCATGAGCGTGAACTGGTCGTGCTTTGCAAAGGACTCGTCGGACGCATAGTCCTTCTTCAGGGACTCGCTGTCGTCGCTCTCCTTCAGCTCCTGATTGCAACGAACGGTTACCTGAAGCACCTGAGGCTGGAAGCCCTGCGTACTGTACAGGTAAATGCCCATATAGCCGGAACTGCCAAACATGTAAATACTGCCCTGCGGACGCGTCTTCAGCTCCGAACCGTTGCCAACCGCCTGCGCGTTCGTCAGGAACACCTGATAGTTATCCGCATCGACCGACATGTTGGACATGTCCTCGAACTTCAGCAACACAAGCGCCTGCGTCTTGTCCTTGCTCGTATACACACCAGTGACGTTGCCCGTCACATCCGTACGCGACGTCGTGAACTTGCCACCCCACACGGCGGTCGTCTCCAGGTCTTCGTTGGACTTACCCATATACTGCGCAAAACAACCAACGGTCACGCCGACAAGAGCCACAGCCAAAGCGACGAACATCACGGCAAACTGCTCGATGCGGCGATGCTTGCCGGCCGCAAGCAGATTCTTAATCTTCTCCACTATGATTCGCTCCTTTCTCATTTATATCGAACTCATATATGAGTACATTTTATCATAATAGAAGGCATAAAAGAAGCCCCTCCATCCCCTCAGGTGCATCCACCGAAGAGGACAGAGGGGCCCTTTTGATGACCTTCAGTCATAAGCCTTGGAATCAGCTTACTTCATGAACAGATATGGCAGGATAGTACCGCCACCGTTGCCAAGCTGGTCAATCGTCGTCTTACCACCAGAAGCGATGTTCGAGACGAATGGAAATCCGCCGACCATAAAGGCACCACCAAGAATCAGGAGAATGATGGTAACTGCCCAGTTAGGCGGCTGACCCTTGCCCTGAGACATCAGGCCCTTCGCAATCTGATAAACGGAAACGATAATCATCACAACACCAATGAGGATGATTACGAAACCACCCCAGGTCTTCAGAGTATTGGTTGCGTTCTGCAGGAACGAACCAAGGTCCCAGGAGCCAGGCAGATTGGCTACAATACCAGTCAGATTCATGTCGCTTCACTCCTTTCTACACGTCATAGCACGCGCGCATTTTGGCAATGCCTTCATAATTCTTATCACACATTGCTGTGCATATTATAACATCGCCGACGCGTGCGCGTCAAGCCAATATTAGCAGATATATGAGCAGATACGGCCGCCACGTGGATGCCCGCGACGACCATATCCGGTCAACGAAATCAAACAACCTTACCGGCCGCATCCTTTGCCTTGTCGGCTGCCTCTGCAACCTTCTTCGTCGCATTTGCAGCCTTCTTAGCCGTACCGGCCGCGTTACCGCCCTGACCGGAAGGCCTTGACGGCGACGACGTCGCGTTCTGCGCTGTACCGGAAGCAGCCGCCCTCGTCTGAGAAGCAGGCGATGCCGACTGCACAGACGCCGAGATGGCGTTATTCCAACGCTTCTTCTCAACATTCATCGCCTTACGCACATCAGCAGGACTCGAGTACGTCACACCGGCAACAGTGGCCTGACTGCCGGAACGCGTCGTCTCGATAGCCGCCTTGTACTGACCCATAAGGTTATCGTGCTGGCGAGCCTGCTGCGGCGAGATTCCGGCACGTTCCTGACGAACTGCCTGGACCTCGGCACCGCCCTGCTTGACGTCCTTGATGCCTCTGGCCGCACGCTGCGCACCCTTCGCGGCAAGTGCCGCATTGCCGGTACCGGCGCCAAGATAGGCTTCTGCACCGCCGACCACTGCATTTTTGACGCCATGGAGTTTACGCTTATGGCCATCAGCCGCACGCTTGTTAAGGTCCTGACTCTTCTTGTCAGTAGCCAAAGCCTCAGCGGCTCCGCCCTTGACGCCATGTACGCCCTTTCCGGACTTCGCATCGCTTCCGCTGCTCTTAGAGCTCTTAGAGCTCTTAGAACTCTCTGCATTGTCAGTACTCTCGGTGCTTGCGCTGCCTTCCTTGCTGGTATCATGCGTAGACTTCTCGCCGGAAACGTTCTTGGCATTGGCCAGACTGTCGACCTTGGACAGTTCCTTGCCCTTAGCGACAGACTCGCTCGAAGAGCTGTCAGAACCGCTATCACCGCCACCTGTGCCATCAGGACCGTTCGTAGTGACATCCACGCCGGAGACACCGCCAGGCCCAGGAAGCGCCTTCTGGGAATCGAAGCCCTCGGCGCCGCCGACAGCCTTGACATCCTCTCGAGAACCAGTGGCGTTCTCTGCCGTGCTCTCGGACGAAGACTCGCTATCATTCGACGCAGAACCCTCTCCGTCAAGGCCTGCCATACCGGCAACACCATGACCGGTCTCACCGGAAATCGCATTCATAGCACCGTTCGCAAGACGCATGCCCGCATAACCTGCGACGCCACGTCCAACAGCACCTGCTGCCTTACCAACAGCGCCACGTGCCTTGTCAGCGGCAGTAGGACGACCTGCAACGGCCTGCGCGGAACCAGGAGTCTCGAACAGACGGTCAATGACACCGGCAGTCCACTCGTCAAAGGTCTTGACGATGACCTTACGAAGCTTCATGGCCTTGATAACGAACCAGATGTCCATTATCGTCGCCAACAGAGGCGCCATGAAACCAAGGAAGAGGTTCGGTACAAGCGACGCAACCGAATCACCGGCAACCGTCGGAATCATCGTGGCAGTAATGTTCGTATTCCATGCATTAGCCCCACCGTCCACAAGGACATTATTCAGCGTAATAAACAGCTGAATGACAAGGCCATACGTCAACATCGTCGCAAAGACCTCGAGAATCATCATCAGGCCATAAGTCAACGTCTTGGCAATGGCACGCAGGTTACCAAGCATTGCAAACGGCAAGCTGGCAATCATACGCACACCACGGCCAATCGAGTTGACGACCATAGCAAAAGCATAGCCAATCGCGATGATGACCAGACCAAGCAGAATGGTGAACGTGTTCATCCAGTAAATCAGCTGCGACACGCCACTACCAACAAGGTTGACCGAATGGTGGGACCGCAGAATCATGCCGGAAGCGGCCTTCTTGCTGGAGAACACCGTCATGGAACTATCGCCGAACTCCGTCGTCAGATAATTGTACATGGCCAAAGTGGAAAAATACGTGTCACCATTGCCTGAGCTTGCACCGGTAATCGTACCTGCTTTGCCTTCGTCAAAGCCAGAAACTGTCGTACCATCGGCACCATCTGTCAGATACGTGGCTGTGCCACCGCTGACACCAGACAGCGTATTGTTCTGATACGAATCAAACTTAACGGCATCCTTGAACGAATCCGCCAAAGTCGAGTTGGTTTCAATATTAAGGTCCTTCTTCGCAGTCGTCTCGAACTGTGACGCCGAATAGTAAGAACCCTTCATGTAGCGAACAATAATGTCGCTCATGGCACTAATCTTGTCCACCTGAGCAATCGTGTTCGTATCATTGAATACGTCGATGTTGCTCAGCTGGAACTTGGACGTCTCCCCGGAATCGACAGCATCCGTATTTATCGCATTCACATCATGCGCAATCGTACGAACAGGCGTCGTATCCGACATGGACACGGTGCCGTCGCCCGTAACCGTAATATTGTCCCCGCTAGGCAAAGCCAAACGTGTCTTATTCGCCCAGCTCTCGAAGTCAATCAACGTACTGCCGACAACCTGATTCGCCATAGGCGCGCCACCCGCGCCATTGGACAGATTGAGCGCATCCAAACATGCCGTATACAGAACGCCCATAACAGGAATTCCTGCAATAAGGAACAGCAGTCGAATGACCGTCTTCTTGAGAGACGACTTAATCGACCCCGTGCCACGCCATGCAAGAAGCGCAATGCCAACAGATGCCATGAACAGGACCGTCACGATGAACAGACCTGCACCCTGCAGCACCTCATACCAATGTGTCACCGTGGAAGCCAGCGACGAGAAGAACGAACTAGGCGCACCCACCGTAGTACCGCCGAGCGACCAATCAGCCATGACTGACTGACCGAACCAGCGGAACGGGTTGAACACGCTCAGAATATAACCCGCCAGAGCAAACAGCAGCTCCACGACCAACGCCATACCCCACGCAAGATACAAAAGACCCCCGGCAATGAACCGAATGATTACGGCAAAGCCATCGTTCTCATAACCGACCGAATCAAGGCCAAGCACATTGAGAGCATGTCCATACTGCGCATAGGCCTGATAATTACTCAGACCGTCCGTAGTCAGCGCATCGTAGCCACGACGCTGCGAAGCGCTGGACAGATACGAAATCGTGGCTCCGAAAAACCCGGTGTCGTAATTCTGGTCGACGAAGCCCATGTAATCACCCGCATCGCCGGCCTTCACATCCTTCGTCAGATTCTCCTTGCCCTTGCCAGACGAGGCGTTCAAGGCATCGTCAAAGAAGGCCGAAGCGGCCGACGACACCTTGTAGAACGAATACGTATTGTCGTCGTCGTCCTTGCCGGCAAACGCCGGAGCGGCCGTCGCCAGAATCGTCAGCACACAGGCCAGCATGACCATGACAACCGTAAGGACACGCCAGATGCCATGTCCACTCTGCTTATGTACTCCAATTGCATCATTCATTGGCCGTATCCTCCTTTCTCGCCTTCCTGCGCGCCCTGCGCCGCGTACGTTTGTCAGCGTCCGCCACAGGATTCAGGCGCAAATCCTGCTGAAACACGACATTATCGAAGCCACGCCGGATGTATCCGACCGCGGCATCCTTCGCCGTAATCAAATCCTTCAGGTCCGGCGGAATCGCCTGGCCAAGCAGCTTCTCATAACGATTCACTGCCGTCTTCGACATGTTGCCGAAAATCGTATAGTCGGCCTTGTCGAAATGCGAGAACGTGATGTCATCGAAGGCCTTGTCGATACTGTTGTACAGATAGGCCACACGACCACCCTTATCATACAGTTTGGAAAACTGCGTGTCCACGTACTCGCGCACGTTCTTGTCAATCAGCTCACTGCCATGCACGATGACCAGGTCGCCATTGCCAAGGTTGTTCACGGCAAAGCCGATGATGTTCACCAGCTGCGCCATGGCAACGCCCTTGCCGCGAAGCATCAGCCGCGAGAAGTCATAGATGACCCTGCGTCCGGTCTTGGCACCGTCGATGCTGCTGGACGTCGTCGTGTTAAACAGGTCGCCGTTGTTGCTCAGCAGGTTCTTGAACGTAGCCGACAGCACGCTCAACGCGTGCACCTTCTCGTCGTCACGTGCCGACTTGTTGACAATCGCCTTGTACTCCATGTCCAGATAGGACACGAACTTCTCCAGCTTCGGCACCTCCTCATGCGGAATGTTGACGACACGCAGACGGTCACGGTGCTCCTTGGCATTGTCGTACCACATGCCGGAGTCGATATAGAACTTCGTCGCGATGTCCTCAAGGGAACCGCGGATAATCGAACGGTCGGCATCCGTGGTCTCGTACGCCTGCTCCGCCATCAGAATCAGCTTCTGCATCTGCGCCGGGAAAATCGCCAGCTCGTCCTTGTCGTCGCCGAACATCTCGAACATGTTGACATCGCCATTACTCATGTCGATGCGATACGTGATGCCATCGAACTTCGGCCCAAGCTTGTCCATGTCCGCGCCATCAAGGATGATGTGCACAACACGACCGTTGTTCAGCAGACACGCCTGGGACATCTTGGAACCCCACATGTCGGCCATGTGCACACGGCCACGCACCATGTTGTACTGCTCCGTCGACACCACCACGTGATGACGGAAATTGTCGACGTCCAGAAGGACGGCCGAATTGTTCACGTCACCAGTCATGGCACCGACGTACTCGCCGCCGGCATCCTCAAGACCATGCGTAACCAGGGAATAAGACCCTGCAAACTCCGTTGACGTGTAATAGAAGCCCTTGCCACGCTTGCGCTCGTTACGCGCAAACAGGTTCGCCAGCTCCTGCCTCTGCTCGCCATTGTACGCGGCCGCATTCAGCGTCGCAAAACGGTCCTGGTACAGGCGCTCGATACGGTCGACCGCCTTGTCAAGCTCCTCCAGGGAAGGCGCCTTGACGATGATGCGGTTCTGCACGTTCAGATAGGACGCACCGTCGGTCAGCTCCTGTGCCACGACCTCCAGGTCCTCAACGGCCCTGTTCGCCGTATGACGAGACTTGTTGGTACCTGCCTGAGCCTGCGAGTTCGCATCCATCTGAGCCACGCCCTCGGCAGTGTTCTGATGGTTCGCCACCCAGGTATCGCCCATGCGCGACACCTGCTCAAAGTTAATCGTCATGACCTTCGGGCCAAGACCGGTAGGAATGCGATTCAGACCCCAGAAGGCTCCGAAACCATCCGTCGCACCAGCCTGGTGATGATAGGTCAGAATCGTCGCGTAATAGCCGTCAATCGTAAAGTAATCGCTATGGAAGATATAACCGCTCTTCGGCTTGAACTCCGCCAGGAACGGCGTGTTCTTGAACGTCAGGTCACGCTCGTCCTCGTCCTTTTTCTTCCTGTTGAAAATTCCCATTTACACCGACTCCTTTCCCCTGTAGATAGTACGGAGTACGTCATAAATGTCATCGCCGAACAGCGCCGTGCACTGCTTGAACACGAGGGACGAGTTCTCGCATTCCGTCTGCAGCATGTTCTTGGCCACTGTCAGCTCCTCCGCGTTGTTCGACTTGAGAATAAGGTACTGATGAATCGAACGATAGGCCGCTCCGACCTCATCCTTCAGGCATTTGAACTCGGTATCGGCCATCGCGCGAAGCTCCGGGTCGTCCACCGTCAGATTGTTGTACCTATTGTAAATCGCCGAAAGCTGGCGATACACCTTCTGAGGCTCCTTGACCGTAATGAAAATCATCTCGGTATCGGTACGCATCTTGCGATAGAACGCATCGCAACGGTCAAGAATCGCGTCGCGGTCCTCCTCGAACAAGAGAACCGACGCCGTGCCGACGACCCTGTACATGAATCCGCACGAGCCATCCCAGAACTGGATGAACCCGGTCTCCGGGTTGATGGACTCGATGCCGACCATCGCAGAGAAGTCGTTCGCCCTCGACATGTTCCTCGTGTGAATGCGACGCATGCCCTTCGGCAGATAGTTCAGCATGGACACGACCATGGAAGCCTGCGGAATGCCCAGCTTGTCGCGCTTCAGAAGCACGAACGTCAACGCCATCCACAGGATGACGAACAAGATGATAAGCGACAGCGATGCCGACGCAATGAACGTCTTCGTCACCATCATGAGCAGCACGAGAATGCTGAGCACCCATGCCAGGATGTACCCGATGGGCATAGGCTTCGCACCGACGCCGTCCTTGCTCTGAAGCGAAATCTGAGTGTCCGCAAACGACTTGTCCAGGGACTCAGGTATCTTATAGGACTGCTTTGCCATCCAATCTCTCCTTTCTGTCTATTTGAAATTACCTTGTTCCAGACACGGAAGTGCGGCCGGGACGATTTTCGTTCCAACCGCAGCGTCCCATGATATTCAATAATCGCAGCACTTAGTTGAACTGCGGAATGATGCCCTTACTACCGTCTTCGCGCTCGCCGTAAATGACATCACAGTCAAACACATTGCCCTTCTTGGACACGGCACCCTCGATATGCACGGTTCCGCCATCCTCGAGAAGCTCCTTCTCGTGCGGCGTGAACTCATGCCTGCACCACGAGTCAGGCACGCCCTCCTTGTTGGCAAAACCGGTGCGCTCGAAGCCGACGAACTTGTGACCGTTGTAGGTCTGCTCAGCCAAGTGCCCGGTAATACCGTACTCCTTGCCGGTCTTCTTCGACTTCAGGCCCCACACCTCGATTTCGTCACCGTTGCAGAGTGCCTCGCACTCCTCGTCCGTGAAGCGGTGTCCGCCCCACGTACGATTGAAGGAAACGCTCTTGCCATTCCAGGTTCCTGTGAACTTCTCCTTCTGCTCAAACTTCTGTTCCATGATTCCAAGCTCCTTTCTCATATTTGCGCCATTCTGCTTCATCGTGACCATATCGTCCCGAACCAGCTGGGCCACACCAGCCAGGCACTTGTCCGGGTCTTTCTTTCCTGCCGCGATGTCACGCATGTCAGACATCAGGGACTCCGTCATGGACAGGTCGCCGATATGCGTACCGGGCAGGAGCATGTAACTCATCGCACCGTACTGCGTCATGGAAATCTTCCCGCGCTTCTCGGCAAGAAGAGGATACTTCGCCTTGTCGTTCGTCACATCGGCATAAATCGACGTACGCGTCGCGCCGGTGCCCACGTCACGCTTCTCAAGCTGCTTCATCAGCCACTTCATCGAAGGCGTCTGCGGCTTCGGAGGGAACCCCTCGTGAACGAACGGCTCTGCCGTCGTACCGAGCGCCTTCGAGGAGACGTCCTCGCCATCATCGGCATCATAGCTCACCGCATGCCAACCCTGGCTCAGCGGAACGTTCGCCATACCGGTGAACGCCGGATAGTCCTTCACATGGCCCTTCTGCTGCTCGTACTTGTAATCTTCGGCAAGCATGGCCAGATAGCTCTTCGCCAGGATGACGTAGATGTCCTCAGCCCCGGTACCGTACTTGGACAGGTCCGACAGACTCTTCGGAACGTTAGGTCCCGGACGGTTGGCGCCATGCGCACATCCCGTCTTGACATGCGTCTTGCGAGGCTGCCGATGCGTCAGAATCGACGGGTCGACCCCGACGACGGCCGCGATGTCATCAATCTTCGGCAGCAGGTCATTGAACTGCTCCGGCGTGATGAACTTGTCCTCGGTACGCGGATAGCTGACCACCTGCGCCTCATACATCTTCTGATAGGTCGACAGGACGGTCTTCGCCTTGATACCCTTTGAAGCCAGCTGAGAAGACAGCCCGGCCAGGTCAATCAGACGCGGAGGCGTCGTGGACTTGTTCGCCTTGGAATCAACGACGACCGCTGACGTATGATACGTCTGCGGAACCTCGCCCTTCGTCTTGTACGAAGGCTCGTCGGGATTCGTATAGACATTGCCGTTCTCGTCCCTGAAACGATTCGAATAGAACGGCACCTTCTTGTAATTGTTCACCAGCTTCAGCTGGTCGCCGACCAGAAGCACCATCGCCGACTTCAGACGTCCCTGGCGGAGCACCGCACGCCCGTCGCCGTTCTTAGTCGCGATACGCGTGAACTGCATGGACATATAGTCCCACTTGCTGCGATACAGCGCCTTGCGATAATCGGCATCGGCATCCAGGTTCGGAATCAGCTTCCTGCCCTTGAACGCCTTCTGCACCTCAGGCGCAGACTCGTCGACAAAGTACATACGCGTGTACTTCTTCGCACGGATGTTGTTCTCCATCAGAATCTCGAACGCCAGCAACTGGCCTTCGCCCGTAGGGTCGTCATCGGTCGCGACACAAACCTCGTCGCATCCCTTGAACGTCTTCTTGATGTTCGCAATGGTGGCTGCCGTGTCCGGCTTCTTGGAACGGCTCCAGTTGAACTGCGTAGGGTCCCATGGCAGATTCGCCAGGTCCCATGACTTGTACTGTGCCCGCAACGCCGCAGGCACCTGCTTCTCGGGCGTGTCAAACTCATAGAGATGACCGCGTGCGGCGACAATCGTGTACTGTTCGCCGTTATACGTGCCCTGCATGCCACCCAGCGCCTTGGCAAAATTTCGCGCCTGTGACGGCTTCTCTGCAAGAATTCCTATCATATGAAATCTCCTTTCGGGCACAGCCTTTTATCTCAGAGGCGTGCCGTCTCATATTCGTGTCAATGATATCATAAATTTTGGCCTGAATCAAGCCATATATCAACGGATTGGCCGTCCATCACGACGTTTCGCAAGCTCAATCCGCTGTGCCGACTGCATCTGCAGACGACGCATGACGTCCTCCACGCCATCCTCTCCGAAGTCGACATCACCGGGCTTCGCCGGATTGCCACGACGATAGCCAAGACGGTCGAACACCAGATACGACAGCGCCAGCTCGGCCTCGTGATTCAAATCGAGCAGCGTCCTCAGCTGCATCGTCGCCTTCGTAATCGACTTCTGCATGGCCAGCATCGGGTCGCTGGCATCGCTCGCCTTCGCATAGGCGTTGGCAAGACGCAGCTGCTCCGGCGTCAAGTCCTCATAGTTCCCAAGCGTCACCGCCATGAACGCCGTGACCGCATCGGTATTGTTCGCCGCATCCACAAGGCCCGGAAGCATACGCACCTGCCGTATCAGGGACAGAGGAATGTCCTTTACCTGACTAAGCTTCACGTCTTCCTTCTTCTTGCCCTGCGACGGCTTCGGCACGTTCGTGCTCTTCGCCATCACCACGGGCTCCCTCTTCGCCTTCGGCCTATGAGGCGGCTCCATATCCGCCTGCTGGTCTGCAACGACATCCGTCGTCGACATCTCGGTTCCCGCCGGCGATGCCTCAACGCTCACAGTACTATCGGAAACAACAGGCCTCTCGTCCACATCGGGAAGCTTTCGCGGCTGCTTTCCCTCTTTCTTGGCCTGCTGCATGCGGTCCTTTATCATCAGATAGTTCACATCAAAAACGTCATTCTCCGCCATATCGCATCACTCCCTTCGTCATACCTCGCCATCCTCATGCTCCAACAGATAGTTGTCGCCACGGGTCAGACCGAGCAGGCTGTCGAATCCGCTCACCGTCACGTCCTCCAGGCTCCTGACATTGCTCGAAAGCACAGTGACCGCGTCTATCAGCTGATTCAGCCTCGCCACCTCCGCCGTCGGGAGGTCATAATCGCCGTTCTCGCGCCCTATCTGGCGCTCCAGCGCCTCCTGCATGTATTCGTTCGCTGACAAACCACGGCGCTTCGCCCAGTACTGGAGCCTCTGGTAATCGTCCTCAGAGAGCCTCAGCGTCATTCTGTGCCCTTCTGCCATGCCGTATCAGCCTCCTTCCTGTTCGCGTCGACCCATTCGTGAATCAGCGCCGCGACGGTCATGCCGCGCTCGGCAGCCATGACCTTCAGCGCCGTCTTGTCATCCACGGACAGTGATATCTGCATCGTTGTACGCCTCTTTCCGGCGCACACGTCATTCGTATCCGTCATCCGCGCATCTCCTTTCTTATCCATTTATCCAATTATACATAATATTACGCCGGAAATCAAGACCCTGCGCCACAGTTCGACCGAAAACGCGACGGCATGACCCAACGCGTAAGCGTCGAACCCACACGACGCCCTGAGAGCCGATTTAAGACGTCTTTATCACCAGAAAGTAAAACGTATCGACAGGCAAAAGAAAACGCCCCTGAGAGCATCTCAGAGGCGTCCTTTTCACCGTCTATCAATTTTCAGACGCATCGCCCGACTCATCGCCGGACTTATCGTCCGACACACTGCCGGACGTGCTCACGGCATCAATCTGTGCCTTACGAGTCGCGTCAACAGCCTTCGCCCAGGCATTGTACGCCCGCTCATCGTCCTTGTCGACATAGGTTCCGCTGTCATAGTAATACGCGGCATCGGGGGCGGAGACAAGCACGAACCGCATCAGCGCCCCGCCGTTCGGACGGTTGCACGTCGACATCATCAGAATCCGCGTATTCTTGTCGGGCGTGTCGCCGACCCTGTACCTGGCATTCGCGGCCACATGCTGAATCATCTCGCCGTACTTATCGGAACCCAACTCGTACGGGATGTCATAGATTTCGTCCGACTCCCAGGCATCCAGCCCGGCCCACACGCGCCAGCGCTCGGAATGGTCCGGATAATAGATATAAACGTACGGATAGTCGGACGCTCCCTGCACCGTACCCCAGCGCGTAGGCAGATTCGAGAACTGCCACTCGCCATTATAGCTGTTCATACGATGCCCGAGAATCAGAAGCCTTGCATCGTCCGGCAAAGAGCCGTCCTCGTTCTTCGGCTCGGCCGGCACCAGAAAGGCCCCACAGCCGTTATAGGTCTTGTCCAAGCCCTTCAGGTTATAGAAATACTGGTTCACCGTGCGCTCCTGCATCACGGGCGCGTCAATCTTCGTTCCCGGAACGTACATCCAACGCGTAGCATCGGCGTTCTCTGCAATGAGCGAATTGAAGTCAATGCGCCTGAGCAGGTTCTCATCAATGCCGAAGCGCTCGGCATCATCCTTGGCCGGCTCCTGCACGACCTCCTGCACGACCTCCTGTGCCACGTCCGACACCTCGTCATCCGCGTCCTTCTTCTCCGACGCGTCATGGCCGACGTACCACACACCGTACGTCATAGCCAAAACGGCCGCTATTGCAAGAACGACGCCAAGCACGCGCCGACCCACCAATCCTTTCCTGTTCATACGGAAGGCATCCTCCTTTCAATGTTCGTTTACGCCAATTATAAGCGATTTCAGCTCATAAATCAAGGCATAAAGAAAGGACGCACCCCTCGCGGAGTGCGTCCTCCCTATTATCGCGTCATGTCGTCAGACATTAGCCGCGAGCCTGCTGACGCTTACGTACGTAGTACGTGATAGCGCCTGCAAGAGCCGCAAGCATTGCGATTGCGACCATGATACCGGCATTGCCGATACCCGTCTGCAGGTTGACGTGAGTCGTAGTAGGCGGAGTCTTGGACTCTTCCTTGACCGTCACGGTCTGACCCTCGTCATTGACATCCTCATGCTTGCCAACCAGAGTGCCGTTTGCGGAGTAGACATACTCGTAAGCGACAACCTTGGCACCGTTTGCCATGTTGGACGTATCCAGCGTGAACGTCATCTCGACGTCACCCGTTGTGGCCTCCGGCGTGAACTCGGTCTCGGCAGTCACAGGGTTTCCATTGGAATCCTTGATGGCCTTGCCCTCGCCGTCAACCAGGGTGCCCTTCACGGTGTACTTCTCGCCCACATAGAGGTTCTCGTAGTGGACGGAGTCGACAACACTGACCTTATCGGCCTTCTGGATGTCCTTGGACTTCTTGTCCGCGCCAGTAAGGGTCGTACCGACCTTCATCTTGTGCACGGACTGGGACTCGTCGTTGATGTCAGCATGGGTTGCAATCTTGACACCGTCCTCAGACAGGTCTTCGAACGCAACGACAGTCTGGCCGTCAAGCGCACCGGCCTCGATTTCGAAGTCGAACGGAACATCGACCGTGCCATTGGCCTCCTTCGGAGTGAAAGTGACAGTCGCCGCAACCGGCTTGCCATCCTTACCCTTCAGAATCGTGGCATCCTCGGTCGTATCGTCCTTCTTGGCATCGGCATCGTCAGCCTTCGTCACATCAGCGCCCTCGTCCTTCTTAGCGTCGGACTCAGTTGCCTTATCGGTCGAAGCAGCCTCAGCCTTTGCATCGGAATCCGTGGCCTTCGCGTCGGACTTGTCATCGGACTTAGCCTCAGACTTATCATCAGCCTTTGCATCGGAATCCGTGGCCTTCGCGTCGTCCTTCTTGCCATCAGACGCTGCCGTCTTCTGAACATGAAGCGTACCAGTCAGCGTATACTCCTTGCCAGGAGTCAGGCCTTCGTATGCAACAGTATCGACAAGCTCGACGTGAGTCGTCTCAGACATCGCATGCGTCTTGGTCGTCTTGTCCAGAGCAGTCGTCTGAACGTCGACGAAGCTTACCGTCTGGTCCTTATCCGTGATGTCAGAGTGAGTGGCAATCGTACGGTCGCCCTCCTTGACAGTCTCGAATGCGACAACGCTATGACCAGCGAGTCCAGCAGCATTGAACGTGAACGTCACGTCAACCGTGCCGGTCGTCTTCTCAGGCGTGAACTCGGCAGTCGCCGTAACAGCCTTTCCGTCGGCATCCTTCAGGGCACCGCCGTCAACGATGTTGCCATCCTTGTCGACGTCCTGCAGATGAAGCTCGCCACTCACGGTGTACTTCTTGCCAACCTCAAGGTTCTCATAGGCGATGGTATCGGTCAGAACGACCGTCTCGTCCTTTTTCTCAGTCTTCTCAGACTTCGAATCGGACGCCGTATCCTTCGCCGAATCAGACTTCGTCTCAGTCGTGCTGTCGGACTTGACTTCCTCAGCAACCTTGCTATCGGACTTGACGTCCTCAGTTGCGATGCTGTCAGCCTTTACGGACTCGTCGGAAGCCTTGGCATCAGCCGAAGCGTCATCCTTCTTGTCCTTCGAGGCATCATAGGAAGCCTGCGTCACATGCGTACCGTTCTCGGCAACCATCGTGGTGCCAATCTTCGGAACGTAGACGCTCTGGCCCTCGTCCGTGATATCGGCATGAACGGCCAGCGTCTTGTCCTCACGGGACAGGTCCTCGAATGCGACGATGGTCTGTCCACCAAGGGCAGAAGCATCGAACGTGAACTCGAGATTGACCTTCATGTCAGCCTTGTCGGCCTTGAAAGTCGTAGATGCGACAACGTCCTTGCCATCGGCATCCTTCAGAGCGCCAAGGTCCTTGCCGTCCTTGTCGCGAAGATGAAGCGCACCGCTTACCTTGTACTCCTTGCCAACAACCAGGTTCGTAGCGTCAACAGTGTCAACGACGGTCTGATTCTTGTCTGCGGCGACAATCTTGCCACCGCTGGCCTTATCGGTAGCAGTCGTTCCGACCTTCGGGAAGGTCACGGTCTGTCCCTCGTCGTTGATATCGTTATGCGTTGCAAACTCAACGTTGTCAGACGTCAGAGACTCGAACGCAACGACGGTCTTGCCTGCGACGTCAACGCCGGAGAACTCGAACACAACGTCAGCCTTGCCAGAAGACTTTGAAGGAGCAAACGTGGTCGTGGCAGTAATCGGATTGCCATCGGCATCCTTGACAGCCTCGCCAGTCTCCTTGTCCATCAAAGTGGCAGTCAGCGTATAGTTCTTGCCCTTCTCGACACCGCTGTAGTCAACGGTATCGGTCAGCTTGATGGTCTTGGCAGCCGCATTGGCCTCATGCTCGACATCGCCGGTGAACGTCGTACCGATACGAGGAATCGTAACGGTCTGGTCCTCGTCCGTCAGGTCCTTATGGTCGACAATCTCATCGCCATTCTGCTCAAGAGACTCGAACGCAACAAGCTTGTTAGTACCGACCTTGGACATGTCGACGTTCTCGAACACGACATCCGTCTTGCCGGTCATATTCGAAGCAGTGAACTCAGACTCGGCCGTTGCGACAACGCCCTTGTCGTTGCCATCGTCATCGACAGCATGCAGCTCGCCCTTCAGCGTGTACTTCTCGTCCTGGGACAGGCCGTTGTAGGAAACGGTATCCGTCAGGTTGACAGTTCCGACAGAAGGAACGGACTTACCGGTATCAGCGGAAAGCTCGGTGCCAATCGTGATGGTCTTGTCGTCAATCGTGCCGTAGTCGAGGTCAATGCCCTCGCCGTTCGGATTTCCGTACTTATGCAGAGTCACAGTGAACTGGACGAGGTGATGACCCTTGTTCGTGTCAGATGCCAGCTCGGTCACAGTGTACGTATCGTAAGGGAACGCGCGCAGGTCATCATTGACCTTGACGTTGCGACCATTTACATCATAGGACTTGCCGTCCTCAGCCCACTTCGTCATGTCAGAAGACATGCCCGTGAACCACGTACCGGCCTCGGAATCGAGCTTGCTCGAGTCGACGACCTTGTAGTCACCGTCTGCGTCCTTCTGGATTGCACCGTTCGTATTAGGAGAATCCGGGTCGTTCGCATTGGTGTTCTGCGTATGAGCGTTCCAAGAGGAACCCCAGGTACCATTCTCATCCGTAACGATGACATGGGTCTCGCCAGTCGTATTGGACGTCACCTTGAAGGCAACCTTGTCCATGCGCTCCATGGAGTCCTCATCCTTCTTCTTGAAGGACCAGTCCTCACGAGACACCTGGTTGGCAACGACATCGTCCTCGTCGAGCAGGTCGACATAACCATCGTGCGTATGCTGGGTCAGCGTCACCGTCCAGCTCTTGGACGTATCGTCGTACAGATAACCAGTGCCGGACTTAATCTCACGAACCTCGTAGGTGCCATAAGGAAGCACCTTGCCGCTATCGGCATAGCACTTGCCATCATGCCACTCCGTGGCCATGGTCAGAACGCTCTCACCAGGCTTGTACGTAACGCCATTGACCTTGACATCATTCGCGGAACGGTTGATGACATCGAAGACAGCACCATCAAGGTGTGCCTCGCCAAGCTGGATGTACTGCTTGGTCTCACGGTCGACCTTGCCGACACGCAGGCCACCACGCCAGATGTCGTTCGCGTTCCACTTGTTCGCATCAGAGTCATAGCTCTTCAACTGACCGTCCTCGGTAATCTGGAACGTATCGGACCAACCCGCATTAAGATGCGAATCGTTGGCCGAACCGTCAGTTGCCGAATTGACCTCGCGAATCTCATACGTGCCGTACTCAAGCGTCTTATCGTTGTCCGTATCGACAACGTACTTGGAGCCATCCCACTTCACGTTGTCAGTCTTGGCAACGTAAGCCTTGAGATTGTCATCGTACTTCGTAGTAATAGTCGTCACGACATCGCCGACAGCGACGTCCTTGCCGTCATACTTCACCTTGTTGTCAGAGCGGTTGATGATTTCGTACTTGACATCGGCAAGAGAACCATCGCCCTGGTCACGAGATGCGTTCCAGTCCTTCTCGGCCTTGGTCACAAGCACACCGCCGCGCCAAACCTTATCAATGTAAGAACCAACAGCGTCGGCAGTCGTCTTTGCAGAAGGCCATGTTGCAATCTGGTGCTGTTCAGCCTCACCATTGCTATCGGCATCCGTCAATGTAAACGCCTGCGGGTCACCAGAAACAGCCACGCCAGAGGGCGCATTGACTTCAGTAATCACTACAGTGCCAAGAGGAATAGTATTCTTCATGCCAGTGCCATCATGATACGGCCAAGTACCGGAAACTGGCGTCGCCGCACCGAACAGCAAAAAACCGTCATCATCCGTCGCAAACACAGCAGATGCCTTCGGAGAACCACTGGCCTGGGCAGCTGCCACAGAATCATACACATCACTATAGTAATCTACACGGAACTGCACGCCCGAGAGCTTGACATCGCCACGCATCGTGCCAGCCTTGTCTTCGCCATCCAGAGCCTTCTGAACCATAATGCCCATAGGGTCCTTGGTTGCAGGCTCAGCGAACTGACCGTCCAGCGTAACCTTGGAATGACCACCACTCGTCGCCTCCACGGATGCCACAGCAGGGTTCGTCGTATAACCACAATTACCGGACTTGATTTCCTTAAGATAGTAAGTGCCTTCCTCAAGAGGGCCAACCTCGTTCGTCACGCCAGTATTGTTCTGAACCGTCAGGATATCCACGCGATTAGTGCACTCGGCATCCTTGTAAACGCCGTACTGCGCACCGGTCATGTCATAGGCCGAGTTGCCGTTCGTATAGGAAGAATCCTCAGGAACCTTCACAGCGGACAGATATCCACCAGCCTGCTTCCACGTGACAGTGAACAGACCGACACCGGCTTGCGTATTCATGGTCGGAGATACGATGGCAATCGTCATCGTATGATTAGCCATATCGACATCAAGCACACGAACGTCGATGTCCAAGTCATCGGGATTAGAATGATTCTCGCCATACGAAATATGGGCACAGTACAGACCGACCGTTTGCGCCGGAATCTGGATGGTGTTGCCATCCACCGTCACGGTCTGGGCCTTGATGTGAGAGACACGCTCAACGAAGCCCCACGTAGTATCATCTGTCCACAACTCTTCCGTACTGATGCCCGCACCGCTAAGAACGGCCCTGGCAAGCGTATCAGGGTTACCGTTATTGGCTGCATGCACATTATAAGTGGCGCCTTCATCGCCAACATAATAGTTACGGCTGCCAATCTTGAATGTCATGCCAGCCTGCGGCGCATTGGAAAACGTCCAGGTGCCGCCATACGACGGTGCCGTGTCGGCCTTCGCCGTGAACGAGAACAAGTTGCGAACAGACTTCATGAAGCCATTGCTCATCTTCACGGAAACAGAATCGACATCCACAGGTGACATGGCGATACTCAGAACACCAGTCGCTTCGTTATACGACCACATACTGGTGTCATGGCCATAGGAAACGCCATTCACAACGACAGAATCAATCGTATCGGACGAAATGCTCTTGCGGGCCTCGTCATCATTAGCGAGCGTGACATTCGTCACAAGCGCAGACGTCGATGCCTCGGCCGTACCTGAATCAGCGACATCGCCCTTCACGCCACCCTTGTCGACGCTCACCGCGACATCGGACGTAGCCGAGTCGCCGGTCACATAAAGCAGCTCGACGCGAACGGCGTTCTTGCCATCCTTCGTACGTGCAACAGGCACGTACACAAGGCCGCTTTCCTTGTCATAGACGACATCGTCATACACGGTGCCGGACGTATCGTTGCGGCCTGCAACGACATCGGTGACATTCTTGCCATTGGACATGTCACCGACCTTGCCGACATAGTACTTGGCATCATCAGACGTCTTGTACAGAACATGCACGCCATAGGCGCTGTTGACAAGCGCAGTCCACTGGTCGGACACGCCGTCACCATCATTGTCGGCCCACAGGTCATCGACCGTCTTGCCACTGAACTTGCCGCCATCGACGACAAGCGAGTTCGTGGTCACGACATCGACGGCAGAGAGCGACTTGCCGCTGCCGACATACTTGGAATCCATATGCGACCTGATGTAAGACTCGACGTCCCCATCATTGGCAGACTCCTTATCAGAATCGACAGACACGGCAGAACTCTTGCTGCCACCGTCTTCCACGAAATACCCGGTCACGACGACGTCCTCCGTGGGCTTGAAAGTCACCTTTCCGTCGGAGTCGACATCAATGGACTTCGGGTCGCCGGAAGCACCGACAACAGACACCGAACTTGCGACATAACCGTCATCCGGCTTTGCAGCGACAGTCACATCGTCACCGGACTTCACGTCAAGAGACGTTCCGTCCTTGCCATCGAAAGACAGACTTCCGTGCTCGCTGTCAGCGAGGACCACAGCGAATGTCTGTGTGTCATCAGGCTTAGTCGTCTCTGCTGCGAACGCAGTCGTTACGCCGCCGGACGCCACGGTCATCGCCGCAGTTGCCGCCGTCATAACAAGTGCAGAAGCGCGGCGCCAGACGCCAAGCAATGACTTCTTCAGATGGTTTTCACCATTGCTCTTGTCATTCATAAACAACATCCTCCTTTTCTTACTTTGTTTGTTAAACATATATGTTTACATGAAATTATTGTACGTCTCCGTTCCTATGCCGCCACTCGCTGCTAACAGCATAAAAGAACACAAAGCACGTACAACGCATCATGCTGAAACTAGAATACCACATAAGCACTCATTTATCAAGTCCAAAAGCAAATCTCTGGCCCAAAATGGCACGTCAGACCGCGCAAAGCGCGGCGAGTGCCCATGCACGCAGTACCAAATATAGTGCAAGACAGGAGGGATAGCTATGGAACAGCATTTCGGTACATTCAAGAAAGGGGTTGACCGCTCCAATCCAAAGCAGGTGAAATGGGAACGAGCCACTATGTCCAAGAAGCTCATTGGGTTTCTTGCAACCCAAATCTGTGTCTCATTCCCACACGACTCATTCATTGTACTCAGTCCGCACTGCAAGGACAAGTACGCCAGGCATGACGCGTCCATCGACTTCGGCATCGTGCGCAGCACCCTGATGAGCCCCGCGGAGCACATCATCGAATACTCCGAGGTGGCCACGGATGATGACCTGCCGCCCATGCGTCGCGTCCTGCTCCGCAACGACCGCATCAGCAGACCGGTCAGCATCGGTGGAAGAACCGTCGAATGCAACCTCTGCTTCGTGCTCGGCCTGGACGAGCACTGCATCGTGACGTACTACTGGAACGCAGTCACGGACCATCATGCCACTCTCGACAGGTCCAAATACTGTAAAAAGAAAAAGACGCACTGACGTGCGGGGACATGCGGGGCGCATGTCGGAAGAAATGGCGAAGCCAGTTAGGCAGCTTGCGCTGCTGATACAAGACTTCAATCTTGGGATGACCAGGTCATCCCGGATGAAAACATGAGAGAAATCGAAACCTCTCGAAGATAAACGGGCCAACAAACTCAATAAAGATAAAGGGCCGTCAGCTCACTTCACAGGAATCGCGAAAATCAACTCTCTCTCTCAGGAACTGCAAAGACGTAATGCATGCCCATGAGCATACGGCGCAAAAACCACATTATGAATATCAGGCGCGACAGATTCGCTCACGGCATCACGACGTCAACGCAGACCATTGCATTACTGCCAATTAAAATCACAAAACAGGAGGAAATCATCATGGCAAATCTCAACAACTTCGGTATCGTTTCTGGTCGTCTTACCAAGGACCCTACGGTCTTCACTAACAGCGACGGCTCCAAGAAGATTATGGTCACTGTCGCAGCCAAGAACAACTACAAGGGCAAGGACGGCAAGCGTGGCACTCAGTTCGTAGACCTTCAGGCCTTCGTCTCTGCCAAGTCCGCTAAGTCTCCGTTCGACTACCTCGAGAAGGGCGACAAGGTCAAGTTCGGCTTCAGCGTACGCAACAACAACTACACTGACAAGCAGGGCGTCGCTCACTACGAGCAGATTCTCTGGATTGAGGACACCGAGCTCGAAGAGACCAAGGCTTCCAAGGCCGCACGCGCAGCCCGCGAGCCTCAGGCAGAGGCCGCAGCAGCAGGCGTCGTTCCTGCAGCTGACGACGACAGCCAGCCGTTCGACGAGTAATCACTAGCCTGTCACACAAAAAGGACGGGGCGCTATCCAACAGGATGGCGTCCCGCCTTTTTTTTTTCTCTAATTCAACTTGTCTATGCCGTAATCAATCATCTCACGGACTTCCTCGTTCGTACGGTTCTTGCCCTTCTTGCGATTGCAACGCCAGCAGAGCGTCTGCAGGTTGCTCTCGTCATCGCCGGAGCCACCCTTAGCCACCGGTACGATATGGTCGACTTCCAACAGCAGATAGTCGCCCAGCCCCGGCATCAGGGAATCCACGTACCCCTTGGAGATACCGCATATCTGGCATGTGTAGTTGTCACGTTCCAGGACATGCTGCTTCATCGCCTTCGTGACGTAGCGGCGCCTTGCGGTCTCCCGCTTCTGCTCCTTCTCCTCCTCAACGTGCCTCGACAAGTCGCTGTAACGCTCCTCGGACTCGTCCGCCTGACGGCGGCTGCGTCTCGCCCGTATGAACAGGACGACGGCCAGAACCGCCAGGACGACGAGCAGGAACAGCAACGCCATCATCGCGTGCCCTTCCTGTCACCGTACCGGGTGACCGGCATGGTCGACGGGTCATCATAACAAGACGTGTACGCCCCGTCGGGAACGGTACGCACGATACCCATGTTGTCCGCCTGCATGGCAATGACCTCAGGGCTCATGCCAACGCACTCGGAGGCGCAGTCCGTAACAGAGGCATGCTCCACGAGCAGACGATACAGAGCGTGCATCTTCATCATCTTGCCCACGGCAGTGCGTTGCACCGTGCCGTCGGGGCGGACGCGCTGATAATGCTCCTCCGCCACCATGCCATAGTACACATGCATCATCATGTTGTACATCAGCCCGGCATCCTCGCCATACGCATCAGCAAGACGGCCAATCTCCCGCACGCACTCCTCACGCACGGAGTTATCAGCCATTGCGTACACGGCCCTGATATCAGCGAAGACACGGTCGTCCCCATGACACAGGGCAATCGCGGCAAGCCTCGAGAAATAGTACTCGTCCTTCGGGTACGCCATGCTGACGTTGCCCTCCGGTGACCACTGCAGCACCGCCGCGGCCCAGTTGTCATAACGACCCTGGCAGAACGCAATCGCCCTGTCCAGACCGTCATCGCCCGCCATGTGCCTCAACGCACGCATGTCGCGCAGATACGGACGGTCATCCCACGGGAGGAAGGAAAGGCCGGAAGCCATGACTTCCGACCTGACAGAATCCTTCCAGGCATCTGCCATGAGCCTTCCCACGGCATCCATTACTCGACCATTCCGGCTGCCTGTGCGCCAAGCACGGCAACCTCGTAGAGACCAGTGCGGTTGAGGTCGCGACTGTAACTGGAATCCAAATAGATAATAGGCAGGCAGTTACCGTCCGCCAGCGTCACGGCATCGACGAGCATAGGCTCCAGAACCGGGCGAACGTCGTTCGCACCGCCGCCATAGACGTAGATGACGTCCGTACGCAGACCGACCTTGCGGAAGATGTTCGTGAACTCCTTCATGACATCACGCACGAAGATGACCACCTGGTCGTTGATATAGCGCGACACGGTCTTCTGCACCATCTTCTGGGCGGGCATCAGGTCACGCTTCAGCATGAAATCGGCAAGGTCCTTACGGGAATCGAACGCATAGTTCGTGTTCCGAAGGGCGCCAACGACACTGGTCAGAACCGTGCCATAGCCCTTGTTGATGCTCGTCGAAGACTCGATGGACACGGCGCCGTCCGTGAACACGGGGAAATTCGTCGTGCCCTCGCCGATGTCGATGCCGATGGTGTTCTTGGCACCAGCCAGCACCTCGCCGGTATAGCCGGGGTCAATCTTCGCGCCATGGCTGCGGGCCTCGTCCAGCGCAAGCTGCAGGAACTCGGCACCCATGGAGCTAATCGCATACTGCGCGGCGGCACCCTCTGCCAGCACCTCGACGTCGACGAAACGAACCGAGACGTCGATGTCATGGTCGAAATTATGCACGATGACATGATGAACGTCACCCATCAGCGTGTCACGGTACGCATCCTTCCAGTCCATGAAGTCCTCGATAGGAAGCGCGATGCCGATGCAAGCGTCCACGCCAAGGGACGTACCCGGCAGGCTTCCGTTCTCTGCCCAATAACCCTGAATTGCAAGCGAGGCAATCGAACCGAGCACCAGCATCGTGCTCAGGGCATCCTGGCACTTCGGAACATGATTTTCGATGTTGAACTCGCGAAGCGACTCTCCCGTGCGAATCGCACGCTCGCCGAAGAACACGCGCCCGGCGTCCATCGCCTTGATGGCACGGCTCGTGACCGTCGCATCCAGCTCGTTCACCAGCTTCTCCATATAATCGTTCGTTGCAGGCTTCGGAATGTCCGAGCCAATCGTATAGGAAACGGCACTCGGCATATCGACGAGCTTACCGCCCACACCGTTCACAGACGCCTTTCCCTTCACATAGCCATTGCCGACATCGAGGCCGGCCACAATCTTCATATCACTCATAAGTATCTCCTTTCGTCTCTTACTTGTTCAGCAGACCCTGCATCTGCAGAATCTTCAACCGTGCGTCATTGTCATCGGCAGAAGGCGCGGCCGGAACCATCTCAGGCTCCTTCGGCATCACGGCAGGCGCCTCCTCTTCCTTCGCCGTCTCCTTCGCAGGGCGCGGCGACGCCGATGGTACCGTCTCGACAGGACCATAGCCCATGCGGTCACGCCCCGAGGAGAAATAGTCCCCGGTGCCGTACGCACTCACGGCAAATCGGATGAGCTCGCGTATCGACAGACTGACCGACTGTTGATGTGACAGCCATGCCAGGACGTCCTTGTCGTTCGTCGGAACGGATATCCTTATCCGCTTCATCTCCGTTGCAGCCATCGCGTTTCCTCCTTTCTTGATTTCCATGACTAAATAATACCACTGCAAATCAACGTTGTCAAGCCTATGGGATACTTTTTGGTCATTTTTGTAACCATTTTCGAACCAGTTTGTATCCCTACCCAATCAAAAACCATTTACGAACCATTTTAGAACCATAAAATATCCCTACGTCATAGAAGCGTTGCCAAGCAACGCCGGGAGCACGATAAGAAAACATGACAGGAGACATCAAAATGAGCAGAAAGAAAAAGAAATCCGTGCCGGTACAAACGCCAAAACGGCACCGCACGCACGGCAAAATCCATGTCGGAACCATCACATCGGAACAGCTCCGAAAGATGAACAGACCCCGCCAGCTTCCTACGAGCGGGTTCGGCATCCACGGCGACACAAAGTACAACCGCCGTCGCGCCAAAGAGGAAACCCGCCGAATCCTCGAGGACGAGGACTGAAAGAAAAGGCAGACCCTAACAGGTCTGCCGACTTTTTTTATTTCTTGGACGCCTGGTATTCTGCGTTCTTCCTCTGGCACTCGTCGACGAGCCCGGGGTCATCCTTCGACACCGGGTCCCTCGACGTGTACACGTCATCCGGTATCGTGATGCACACATCGGCCGCAGGCATCTCATTAATGGACTCTGAAACCTTCTTCACGATGTAGTCGTACAGCTTCTGCTGGTCAAGCTCGTTACCCTTGCTGCCCTCGACGATGACGTACGCATTGTCCTTGCCGCTCCACTCAATCGAGGCGTCCACCGTCTTGCGGCGCTTGACGTACATGTTGTCCGTCGAGAACGTCTTGTCGAACTTGTCCATGTCCAGCCGATACCCGAAGTCCACCTTGTCGCCGCCGGAACGAATCGCATCGAACGCATAGCGTATGTCGCTTTTCTGCTTGTCGTACACGGACTGCAGATTCTTGAACAGCCCGTCGCAGTCAAGCTCGTACCCGGCATCCGACATCGTAGTCACGATGACCGGACGCTTGTCCACCGAATTGCTCTCGTAAATCACGATTTTCGGGTCCTTCGACTCCGAGACGACGAACTCCAGAGCATCCGCGGGCTTCAACCCCGCAATGCTCACGCCCCTGCATGTCGTGCCTTCCAGAAAACCGTCCTGGTTCTGCAGGTGCCATATCAGCCCGACGAACATCGCCACGACGATTGCGACTGCCAGACATAGCACGCCAAGCATCATCTTTGTTATCGCCTTTGCCTTCATAAAACCTCCTGACACAGAAAGGGAACCCGACGTGCGGGTTCCCCTGCCGTACTATCTGTCATGCTTGCGCAGGAGCCGGCGCACCGTCGACGTCGAAAGGCCGACGTTCGCCGCGATGTCCTCTATCGAGTACCCCTGGTCAAGCATATCCTCTATCTGCGGCCATGCAGCATCGCTTGTGGACGGACGTCCCGGAAGACGCCCGTGGGCACGCGCGCGTTCCATGCCCTCGCGAATTGCGTCAGACCTGCTCTTCTTGCCCATCGGCAGCTCACACGAACAGACCGACAAGCGACGTCACGCACCAGGACACCGCCCAGCATGTGATGCCAAGCCCCGCCGTGAACACGACGAACTCCAGCGTGGACGTCACGACGCGCTTCGGACGTGCCCACACGACATGCATGCCATCTGCTCTCTTGCCGGAGAAGACCCGCATGAGCCTCTGACTGTTCTCGCGAGCCTCCCGTGCCTTCTCGGCACTGTCGTCACGCTTCCTCTGTGTCAACGCCATATCAGGCCACCTCCTTCGTTCCGAAAAGATTGTACTTCCTGCTGCGATGGCGCGTCATACCGACGTATGCCATACGCGTCTGCCAGAACGCACCGACCATGATGACCATGGACGTGCCCGCGAACTGGACACCGGTGATGCCAAGCAGACTCAACGCCAGGTCAGGCAGGACCGCCACGGCCACAAGCATCAGAGCACTGATGATGGCCAGCTTGCGGCGGCGCTTCTCCAGATAGACCTCCGTATCGTGACCAGGAGCCACGCCGACGATGACGTCACCACGCTCACGCATGCGGTTCGCGACCTCCGCCGACGAGAACGTCAGACGGGACGCGAAGAACGAGAATCCGACGACGAACAGCACGTACACAGCCAGAGAAACCCAGCCCTGCCAGGTGCCGCTGTACATGACATACGTCTGCGTATAGGCACTCAACTTGCCGAACCAGCTGTCAGCCGACAGGCCAAGCGTGACGACCAGGCTGGGCATCATGAACAGCGCCGAGGCGTACACGATAGGAAGGACGCTCGAGATGCCAAGCGGCATAGGAAGCGTGCCCTCCGCGTTCATGACGCTCAGGGGCTTACGCGTCTGCTGAATCGGAACCTCGAGACGGCTTTCCTGCATGATGACCGCAACAACGACGGCCACCAGCACGATGACGACGCCCCAGCCAAGACCCTGTGCGGCCGACCAGTTGGTGCTCACCATCTGACCGGGCAGAGCCGTGGCGATGTTTGCGGCAAGGATTGCCGTGGGACCGTTGCCAAGGCCGTGGTCCTGCACACGCTGTGCCAGCACGGCAACGACGAGGGTGCCGAGAAACCACTCTGCGACGGGAATGACGGCCATCCAGCCGACATCCTTGTACAGCAGGGAGGAATGCGACGTGGCCATAATGGCAATGCCCATGACCAGCGTAATCATGCATGCCAGACCCATCGAGAGCTGCTCGTAGCGCCTGCGTCCCATCTCGCCCAGACGGCGAATCTCCTCGAAGCGCGGGAACGCGATGCTAATCAGCTGCATCAGGATGCCCGCCATGATGATACTCGTGACGGCGAAGCCACCGACCGCAAGCTGCGACAGGCCTCCGCCCGACAGGGCATCCGTGAAGTTCAGAATGCTCGCACTGCCAAGCAGCGACTTGACAATCGACGCATTCACCCCGTACACGGGGATATGGCTCAGGACGAGCGACGCCAGCACGACGAATGCCGTGTACGCCACGCGACGGCGAACGCTTGCGTCGCGCCGTGCGTTGACCAGTGCCACCGCGCCCATCTTCTTTCTCTTGTCTCTCATATCTTATACCACCATGTCCTTTCCGCTCTTGAGCTTGACGTCCATGCCATCGACGGTCGTCTCTGCCTTACGGTCAGGACGCTGTGCGAAGAACGTGAACACTGCCGCCGCATAGACCATGTCGAGCATGCGCCCGTACAGGTCATAGGCCTCGATGCCATAGGCAGCCTTCGGGTCCATCTGGCCATAGCCGGAGTATCCGACCGCGTTGCGGCAGAACTCCAGGGCACGGAGCTGCTCAGCCCATGCCGAGTCAATCGCGACGAGAAGGCAGCGACGCGTGTACGACTTCCTGATGTCGTCATCCGTGAACTCCATGGCCTTCGCGGCCTTCTCGGCCTCAAGCACCAGCATGTCGTCCGCGCCATTGTAAAGCCTGCCCTTCTCATCGCAGAGCCTATGCTCAAACTTAATGCCGGTCAGCGCCTCGAAGGCACCGCCAAGCTCGTCAGGCTTCACAGTACGGGCGATGTGCTTGATGGCATGAGCCATGGCATAGCGCATTTGCTCCGTGACGTCCTCCTTCGCAAGGATGGCCCTGCGCTCCGCATAGATGCGCTCACGCTGAGCGTCATTAATATCATCGTATGCAAGCGTATCCCGACGCATCGCCCAGTTGTCCAGGGCGACGCGCTTCTGAACCGTGCGAATCGCACGCATGACGCTACGAAGCACCACGCGTCCGGTCTCGTCCGTGGCTCCCGCCATCCGGACGCCCTTCGCAAAACGCTGCGCCCCGTAGAGACGCATGACGCGGTCTTCCATCGAGATATAGAAAGCGCTGGTGCCAGGGTCTCCCTGACGCCCGGAACGACCGCGGAGCTGATTGTCGATACGCTCGTCCTCGTGCTTCTCACAACCGATAACCAGAAGGCCACCGGCCTTGCGTGCCTCGTCGTCCAGGACGATGTCGGTACCACGACCGGCCATGTTCGTGGCCACTGTCACCGTGCCGTGAATGCCGGCCTTCGCGACCACCTCCGCCTCGTGCTCGTCCTGCTTTGCTGACAGGACCTGATGCTCGATGCCGGCACGCCGCAGGTATCCGGAGACGACCTCCGACTCCTCGACGGACGCCGTGCCCACCAGCACGGGGCGGCCCTTCTCCAGAGCCTCCTGGATACGCTTGACGACGGCCTCGTGCTTATGAGCAGCCGTATCGTAGAGACGGTCGGGCTCATCGACGCGAATCATCGGACGGTTCGTCGGAATGACGCGCACGCGAAGCCTGTAGGTATCCCAAAGCTCGGAATGCTCCGTCCATGCCGTACCGGTCATACCGGAGAGCACCTCGTACTTGCGGAAGAAGTTCTGGTAGGACGTGGTCCCTATCGTCTCGTTCACCGAAGACACGGCCACGTGCTCCTTCGCCTCGATGGCCTGGTGCAGACCGTCGGAATACTGACGGCCCTCCATGGTACGGCCCGTGTTCTGGTCGACCAGAAGCACCTTGCCGCCACGAACGATATAGTCCTTGTCCCTGCGGAACAGGGCGTGCGCCTGCAACGACTGCTCCACGGCATGCTGAATAGAACGATTCTTCGCGTCGGCGTAGTTCTCGATGCCGAGTGCTGCCTCGATTTTGGCGATGCCCTGCGACGTCAGGATGACGTTGCGCTCACGCTCATGCACGATGTAATCACCCGTCTCGACGCGCTCGACGCCAATCATGGCCTCCGCGCGGTTGAACGGACGGGACTCAGTGCCCTTCTCGAGCTTCGACACCACGGCGTCGATGCGCTCGCAGAGCAGGGACACGTCCTTGCCCATGCCGGAGATAATCAGCGGCGTCTTCGCCTCGTCAATCAGAATCGAATCCGCCTCATCGACGATGGCGTACACAAGGCCCCTCTGCACCATCTGCCTGGCATCGACGACCATGTTGTCACGCAGCCAGTCGAAGCCGAGCTCCGTGTTCGACACGTACGTGATATCGCACGCATAGGCGTCGCGACGCGTCACGTTGCCCATGCCGGGCAGCACGCATCCGACCGTGAGCCCCAGGAAACGGGCAATCGACCCGATGTTCTCCGAGTCACGCTCGGCCAGGTAAGGGTTCACCGTGACGACATGGGAACCGCGCCCCGTCAGGGCATGAAGAATGCTCGGCATGGCCGCCATAAGGCTCTTGCCCTCGCCGGTCTTCGCCTCCGCAATGGCGCCCTCGTGCAGCGCGACGGCACCGATAATCTGCACGTCATACGGACTGAGTCCGATGGCGCGCTTCGCAGCCACGCACACCGTGGCGTAAACGTCCACGAGCTCCAAATCGAGGGCCTTCCCCTCGTCGGACGCGGACTTGATTCTATCGGCAGATGCCTGGATGCGCGCACGGAGCTCGTCGTCGCCGAGGTCCGACATCTCGTCCCTCTTCGAAGCGACCCTCTCGGCAATCTTCCGTGCATGCGCGAGCCAGGCTGTCTGCCTATTGACCTTCATCATAGGCATGTATCTCCTCTCTTGGTTCGTCAAAACAACCTTTATGCAATGATTTTAACATCTTTTTGGAGCGATTGCAACAGTAATCCCCTCATTTATGACAAAAAAATGTTATAATAGGTGTATCGTACCGAAACACCATGGCCACCCCTTTAGCATACCTTACACGCATGACCCTTGGATGCCGGTGGCATCCCGGATGATGGCGTGAAGGTAGCTGGAAGGGTT
>Ga0256404_1000891_pt1 | contig 75934 bp, 57 predicted proteins | sample RumenRJG_01DNA_FD_185990 | JGI IMG/M metagenome (GOLD analysis project Ga0256404, IMG submission 185990) | Bovine rumen microbial communities from Lethbridge, Alberta, Canada - RJG_01 | ecosystem: Host-associated > Mammals > Digestive system > Stomach > Rumen | place: Canada: Alberta | collected...
GTGTTGAGCAGGAACGTGCCGTTCTTCTGCAGACCACGTGTCACGTCGTACATGTGCAGGTAAGCCTGAACGTGGCAAGCCACGAAGTTAGGTGTAGTCACCAGATAGGTAGAACGGATAGGTGTGTCACCGAAACGCAGGTGTGAGCAGGTGAAACCGCCCGACTTCTTAGAGTCGTAAGAGAAGTAAGCCTGGCAGTACTTGTCGGTATTGTCACCAATGATCTTCACGGAGTTCTTGTTGGCACCCACGGTACCGTCAGCACCCAGACCATAGAACTTAGCCTGGAACATCCCCTTACCACCGAGTGCAATCTCCTCAACCTCAGGCAGAGAGGTGAAGGTCACGTCGTCGACGATACCGATGGTGAAGTGGTTCTTCGGCTCGGGCATAGCGAGGTTGTTGAACACGCTGATGATCTGAGCGGGAGTCGTATCGTGAGAACCAAGACCGTAGCGGCCACCCACGATGACAGGACGATTCTCTACCTCGTAGAAGGCATCCTTCACGTCCATATACAGAGGCTCGCCGTTGGCACCGGGCTCCTTGGTGCGGTCGAGCACGGCAATCTTCTTCACGCTCTTGGGAACAGCAGCCAGCAGGTGCTTCACGCTGAACGGACGATAGAGGTGAACAGAGATCATACCCACCTTCTGGCCCTGGCCGTTCAGGTAGTCGATAGCCTCGCGGGCTGCGTCGGTAGCAGAACCCATCAGGATGATCATGCGGTCGGCATCCTCGGCTCCGTAGTAAGAGAAGAGGTGATACTCACGACCTGTGATCTTAGAGAGTTCGCCCAGATACTTCTCTACTACCTCAGGCACTGCATCGTAGTAGGGGTTGCAAGCCTCACGGTGTGTGAAGAAGGTCTCGGGGTTCTCGGCTGTACCACGGGTGATGGGACGCTCAGGCGACATAGCACGGTCGCGGAAACGCTTGATGTACTCTTCCTTCACGAGCGGACGAACATCCTCCTGGTCGAGCAGTTCAATCTTGTGATACTCGTGAGAGGTGCGGAAACCATCGAAGAAGTTCACGAAGGGAACGCAGGTCTCCAGAGATGCGAGGTGAGCAGCAGCGGTCATATCCATAACCTCCTGAACAGAACCTTCGCAGAGCATTGCGAAACCAGTCTGACGACAAGCCATCACGTCCTGGTGGTCACCGAAGATACACAGCGAGTGAGAAGCCAGTGTACGGGCAGAGACGTCGAACACGCAGGGAATCAACTCACCGGCAATCTTGTACATGTTTGGGATCATCAGGAGCAAGCCCTGAGAAGCGGTGAATGTAGTGGTGAGAGCACCAGCCTGCAGAGAACCGTGAACGGCACCGGCAGCACCAGCCTCTGACTGCATTTCCTGAACTGAGACGGTCTGGCCCCAGAGGTTCTTACGACCACGAGCAGCCCACTCGTCAACATGCTCCGCCATAGGTGATGACGGGGTGATGGGGTAGATAGCGGCTACCTCCGAGAACATGTAACTCACATGAGCCGCAGCCTCGTTACCATCACAGGTGATAAATTTCTTTTCTTTAGCCATTTTTGTAAATAAATAAAATACTTAATGATATTTGTTTAATTATAATCTTAACTAGATTTCTTAATAGAGAAAACCAAGCAGCCATAGCGGGATCTGATTGCCTGTACCAATCTCCGTGTTATAGCGGGCGTAGATGATATCAGTCGACAGGCGTTGGCGACCAGGCAATTTCGCATCGAGGATGCGGAACTTCAGTTTCTCGTCGACGAGGTAGTTGTAGTCCCTGCCACCAGCATTCACCTTGTGGTCTTTCCACAGTGAGTTAACAAAGAATGTCTCCATAGCCTCCTGCTTGTCTACCTGGATGGGATAGATAGCATACATCAGGTTGGAGTTGTGGAGCATGATTTTGGCCGGTTTCTTGGGGAACTCTTCATTCACCGGATAGATGAGGTTTGTCAGACGGGCATCGGTGAGGTACTTGATGTAGTTCATCACGGTGGCACGACTGGTCTCGATATCATGAGCGAGTTTACTCACGTTGGGAGCCTTTGAGGGGCCCTCTTCAGCAATCATATAGAAGAGTTTCTTGATCTTCGTGAGATACTTCAGTTCAATCTGCTTGATCAGCAGGATATCGACCTCAGTCATCATATTCATGGTCTTCAGCAGGTTCTCGCTGTAGTTGCGCTGTTCCTGGAAGAAAGGATAGAAACCGTGGTGGATATAGTCCTGGAAGTACTTGTTGGGAGATACTTTCGGAAGGATCTGCTTGATGATGTGCTCATGATCGGAAAGAACCTCTTCGAGTGTGTAGGGCCGGAACGAGTTGCCCGTCAAGAGGTTGATGAACTCCCGGAAGGAGAATCCGCGCAGATTGTACGACTTCACGATGCCGTTGAGTTCAGGATTCTCGTCTTTGAGTCGCATCACGCTGGAACCCGTGAAAACAATTTTCAGGCACGGATAGAGATCGTAACACTTGCGGAGTTCACTGGACCAATCTGGCTGCTTGAAAACCTGATCGATGAGCAGTACGCGCCCACCATGCTTGTAGAATTCACCAGCGAAATCTGCAATACCCTGCCCCTGGAAATAGAAGTTGTTCATGTTGATATACAAGCACTGCTTGTCTTGTATATCGAAATGCTCTTTTGCGTATTGCAACAAAAATGTGGTCTTGCCGACACCGCGTGTGCCCTTGATGCCAATCATACGGTCAGACCAGTCTATCTCGTCCATCAATGTACGGCGGACGGGGGCTTTCGTATGCTCCACCAAGTATCTGTGTGTCCTGAAAAAAGCTTCCATTCCTGCTTGATTTGTTCTAATTACTTTGTAAAGTGCGGCAAAATTACGAATAATTCTCCAAATTGCAAAGTCTATGTGGCAAAATCTCTATTAAATAAAGTTATTTTTGCATTTAATCAATAAATTGTGGCGAAAAACTCTCTTTTTGACTTAGAATTTGTAGGCGACATCGAACATGAACCAACACCCTTTCTGAGGAACGACGTTGGTGTTCATGCCACTACGATAGTAATAGGTGTTGAAAAGATTTCGCACATTGAAACCAAAGGTGATATTGCCTAACTGATACTCGGCACCAATGTTGAAGATGACGCGTGAAGGTATCAGTTTGTTCATAATCACCTTATCTAAACTAGTGTATGTTTCATTTATAATTTTATCATAGTCGTCTTCGGTAAGATCATCGTATTGTAAATTATCGATTATTTGTTTGTATTTGATCAATTCCACCAAATCATAGTTATATGTTCTTTGTCTTCCTTCAAACAGGATATGGGAATGTATTTTCAAATGTGGAGTCAACTGCCAGCCGATGACGATATTCGACATGATATCAGGGGTGTTGTTGTTGTCGTTAATGTCCTTCAGGAGAATGTTCGACTCGAAGGTGTGCGTCCACGTGAGATTGAGGTCTGCCGTAAACTTCCTGGTGCGGTAGTTGGCAGTAAACTCAAGGCCGACCGTCTTGTTTTTTCCCTCATTGACATGCTGGATAATGTTTGTCTTGATCAGATTCTTGGCGTCGTTATAGAAGCCATTGAGTTCAAGGGTCAGCCCTTTCACCCATTGTTTGCCGGCAAATGTGATCTGGAAGGAGTTGACGAACTCTGGGTCTAATGGGGTAAAGAATGATTCGTATTGCTGGTATGGACTATTGTTGATGAGCAGAGGCAACAGCTCATTGGTCTTGCGGTACAAATAGGGTGCATCGACAAATGAGCGTGAATAACTAAGTTTGAGGTTCCATGTCGGTTGTAGCAGGATGAGCGCCACTCGCGGAGAGTACTCGTCAAGGGTGATACCGTCGGTACGCTTCTTATGGTCGTAACGGAGTCCGGCATTGAAGATGAAGGAGCGCCACTGGTGTTTCAGTTGCAGGTAGGCATTGTAACTATTCTCCGTGCCAGCGCCTTTTTCTGGAATAAGCGGATTCTCCTCTATCATTCTGTTATAGTTGTTACCTAGTGTATATCGTACGGCGTCAAGACTGAAACTGGAGTATTCTGCACCGAAGGACAGCGAACCCTTGTGGGTGTCGGTATTGATGTAATTGAAGTCTCCCTTTAACTGAACGCCCAGATTCTGCTCATCGCCACTGATAAATCTGAACAGTCCTGGTTGATTGAAGTATGAGTTTAGGGGCTCGTCGGCACCATAGATCCCTCCTAATTCCGGGAATGGGAAGTCGGCAATCACCTGATAGTGGGTCAGTTCACTATTGTCGTAAGTAAATACGCCCTTCAGGTTGACATTGCCCAGCCGCCTGCTATAACTCAAGTCTGCATGATGCGATTTTGAAGCATAACTGGGGGAAAAGCCGTTGATCTTGGTGTAATTGTCGTGATTATACGATTTTGCCAGCGTACTCATGCTGTATGGTGCGATAATTTCGGAAAAATGGGTGTCGTAAAGGAGTTGCAGGTCCTTAAATTTCATCTGTACGCCAAAGTCGAATGATGGTTTGTTACCGACACGTCCGACGGTGACGGTCGGATAGGGGATACCATAATCGTCGTTTGCCATCTCTGGTGGCGCAGGCATCGTTTCGCCGGAGTTGCCGTAGATACTTCCCCAGATGAGCAGGTCGAGGTCGAAGTAGTGTTTTCCGAAGAGCATATCCAAGCGTTTTTGCCCATAGTTGCCGATACCGGCCTTGATCTTCACGCCGTCGACGTCGGCACCCTGCTTGGTGATGATGTTCACTACAGCCGTCAGGGCCACACCGCCGTAGAGCGACGAGGCCGGACCGCGCAACACCTCTATCTGCTTGATCTTCTCCATACTGATGCTGAAGTCGGGTGCCGCGATATTGGTACAGTAACTGTTCAGCCGGTGGCCGTTGAGCATGATGAGAATCTTCTCCTGGCCGTTGCTGTAGATGCCTCGCATCGCGATGTTGATATCGTCGTTACAGTCTACGATGTTCATGCCGGGCACATAGGCGGCGAGCACCTCCTGCAGGTTCTGGCCCCCGCAGTTGCGAATCATGTCCTCGGTGATCAGGGTGGTGGGGACTGGCACCTCATCGAGCGTCTCTGCCTGGCTGGAGGCGGTGGTAATCTTCGCGGTGAGTCCCAACTTGATATTTTCCACCATATCGATGAACCGCTGTGGATCTTGCGACGAGGCGGTGTAGTAGGGGTCTTGCGAGAGCAGGTTCCGAGTCCATTCCTCGGCCTTCTCGTTATTGTCAAGTCCTAGCCAGCAAAGGGCCATCAGCCGGTAGGCGCTCTGTTGCATGTTGCCTGAAAACTCCTTGATGTTATCCTGCAGGATGGTCAGGGCCTGTTCTATACGGCCGACGTCGTATTCGCTCTCAGCCTGGTAGTAAATCTGACGAGTGGCGCTTTCCTGTCCCCTGACGGTCAGGACTGTCAGCAGTGTTAATATTATAATAATGTGTAGTCTCTTATTCATTTCTTGATGGGGATTGTGAATGTAAAGGTAGTGCCTTGTCCCTCTGTCGACTCAAATGAGACCTTACCGCTATGTTTGTTCTCGATGATGTCGCGAACGATGCCCATGCCCAGTCCGGTGCCTTGCCCGATGGGTTTCGTGGTGTAGAAGTTCTCGTAGAGACGTTGCTTCACTTCGTCATTCATGCCTTCACCGTTGTCGGTGATGGTGATGAGTATGTTGTCTTCTTTGGTGTCCACGCTCACGGATACCTCGGGCTTGTAGTCATCACCTGCCGTCTGGGCTTTCTTCCATGTGGCATAGATGGCATTGTTCATCACGTTGAGCACGGCACGGCTCAGGTCTTGCGGGATGACCATCACATTCGGTATGTTTGTTTCGTACTTTTCGTGGATGGCGATGTTGAACCCTTTATGGTTGGCGCGCATGGCATGATAGGATAGCCATACGTACTCCTTGACGATCTTGCAGACATCAGCAGGCAAGAACTCGTTCTCTTTGCCCCGAGATACAAGCAGGATGCCCTGGATGATGTTGATGGCACGCTCGCCGTGCTCTACGATCTTGGCCATGTTCTCCCTAAGGTCGGCCATGATGTCTTCCATGTCTTCACGGTCGTCCGGGTTGAGTTTGTCTTCGTTGTCTTCCACGATCTCCGTGAGGTCGTTCAACAGTTTGTCAGACATTTTGCTGAAATTAATCACGAAGTTCAGCGGGTTTTGTATCTCGTGGGCAATGCCTGCACTCAGTACACCTAAGGATGCGAGTTTCTCCTGCTTTCTAAGTTGTTCTTTCAGTTTTTCAATCTGTTCCATAGTCTATGCTTTTTTGACGGGTATGATAAAGGTAAACTCACTGTATTCGTCTTTGACCGATTCTACGCTGAGGTTTCCGCCGTGGTCTTGTATGATCTCATGGCTCAGGTAGAGGCCTACACCCGATGCCTCACCGGTGGTCTTGGTGGTGAAGAAGGGGTCGAAGATTTTGTCGATGATAGTCGATTCAATGCCGATTCCGTTGTCGCGTACGCTCACCTTGACATGGCCTCCTTCCGTCGTGGCTCGTAGGGCGATTTCGGGTGCGTATGGCGTGCGCTGGGCTTTCTTCACTGTGGCGTAGACAGCGTTGCCGAGCAGGCTCATCATGGTCTTGCTCAGCAGTTCAGCATTGCCCACGATCTGGAGACCTTCGGAGGGATAGTCGAAGATGATCTGGATGCCGTATTGGGCAATCTCCTGCTTGTAATACTCCTTGAGGAACAATTCGTCTTGACGGATGACTGCTGCCAAATCTATCGGCACTTTTCCGCCCGATCGGTCTTTGAGTATCTCTTCCATCGCCTTCAGTGTGCGGGTAGTGTTCTGCCCGTGCTCACTCACTTTCTGCAGGTTGCCGGTCAACATGTCGAGCACGTCCATCGTGTCCTCGTAGTTCTCCTGGTCCATATTGTCCTTGTCGTCTTCGATGTTTGCCTTGACATCCTTGATAAGACCTTCGGAGAGTTTGGAGAAGTTGTTGATGTAGTTGAGTGGGTTCAGGATTCGGTCTATAAGTCCTTGCGTCAACTTACCGGCGGTAGCCATCTTTTCCAGTCTCACCACTTCGGCTGTACGATCCTTGATGATGAGTTCCAATTGTTTCTTGTCTTTCTCGAGCCTGCGGAGGCGTAACTTGAAAAGGAAATAGAGTATTGTCACCAACAAGAGGAAATAGAGCAGATACATATACCACCTGAGATAGAATGGCGGGCTAATTTCGAATTGTATGTAGGCGATCTCCGACGGTCGGTTCATGGCGTCCCTGGCTTGCACATAGAACGTGTATGTACCATGTGAGAGGTTCACGAAACTGGCCTCGGTATTTGTCGACCAAGTGCTCCAGTTACCATCGTTGAGTCTATAGCGGTATAGGTTATTACCCGTGACGGGTGTACTGCAGAGTGAGAACGTGAACTTTAGGTTGTGCTCGTCGTGCTTCAGGGTCGGCAAACTCTCCGGCATCTTTCCGAAACCGCCCCAGAGGATGCTGTCTCCTCCCAAGATGATGGAACGGATACGCAGTTCCGGCTTCTGGTTCAGATAGGGATCCTGTACCTTAGTATTGACAATGGTAAGTCCGTTGTCGCTACCGATCCAGAGTTTGTCACCCTGTCTGTACATCGAACGGATGGTGATATCGTTGAAGGGTGCCAGCAACCGGTTCACGTCATTGAGCAGTTGACCGTTCTTCCAGCCGTAGAGGGCTTTCCCCTCATTGTTCGTCAGCCAGCACACGCCCGAGTCGTCTGTATAGGAGTAGAAGGGGTAGGGGAAGGGCTTGGTCGACTCAGCCTCCATGACTACTACCCGACCATTGATGTCGACAATCGAGCGCATGCTCGCAATTTGATCTTTCGTCTTATAGAGTTCCACAGTGTCTTTGTCTGGGGTGATGGAGCCGACGATGCCGTTGGTGCTTTGGAGCCAGATGATACCCTTGTTATCTTTGATGATTTTCTTGACGTTCTCAATCTGACAGACCTTTTTCTTGACTTTGCCATCGGCTGAGACCAGGTAGAGGGCGTCGAACTCTCCGCTATAGAAGTGGGTGCCGACGTCGAGCACAGCCAGGGAGTTGTTGTTGGTCAGTTGCCTGGCACTGCCGTCGGGGAATATGCGGAACACACCTTCGGCTGTCGCTGCCAGCAGGCCTGAGCCGCTCTTCGTCAGTGCCCAGCAACTGTGGGTGACGCCAGGGATTTGCATAAACCGCGCGCCGTTCAGACGGAACAGTCCTTCATCGGTTCCAGCATAGAACGTGTCGTTGATCTTCCCTATGGATAGTACGTTGCCTGGCAGACCTTCATGTGAGGAATAGTGGGTGTAGGCCGATGGCACTTTTATGGCGAATAATCCCTTTGCGGTGGCTCCCCAGAGGGTTCCACGTCCGTCATATGCTATGTAGGCCACGTCGCTTGAACAGAGTCCGTTGTCAGCGTTGAGCGTGTAGAGTCTTTCGTTCTTGTCGTTGGTAATGATGACGCCTTCGCCTTTCTTGATCATGGCCGTCAGTCCGTTGCCTAAGGGTTCTTCGGTGATGATGTCATCGAGAACGAGGTTTGCTTCGCCACGTTCTGCGGCATCGGGATCTATCGCATCGAATACGCCGATTTTCGTGGATTGCTTGTCGAGTTGCTTGAAAAGGGTGATGCTGTCGCCATCGATCTGATAGATGGCTCCTTCGTCAACAATGAATCTCACCTTGCCGTCTTTCTCGTATATCTCGATGACCTCTCCGTTGAAGAGGTCGGGTTTGGCTACCCTTTTCAGGTAGACCTCACCATTGGCCTTATGCTGCACTTTGCCGAGAAAATTGTACCCCCCAATCCAAAGTGTTCCATCTGAGGTCCTGACGGTGATAGTCACGCGGGTAATACCCGGAGTGTGAAGGATCTGCCACTGGGCGTGGTCGTAAAACAACAAGCCTTCGAAATTTGCCAGGAAGACGTTTCCGTTGATGTCGGTCTCGATATCGAAGTTGATACTGTTGGCGTGGTAGTCTTCCGGCATGAAGTTCCGGAAGAAGGGGATGCCCTGTGCATGGAGGTGGAGGGGCAATAGAGTGAAGAGTTGGAATGGTGAGAAGGCGAGAAGGAGAAATAATAGTCCCCTTTTCGTCAAGGCCAGAATCCTGTGGGTTGTCATCCTTGTCATACTTGTCTGTGCTTCGGTTTCCATTCTACTTGAACGTCTCGTATGGTATGTTCTTACCGATGAAATAGTTCCACTCTTCGGTCGTCAGGTTGCGTTTCAGCTTCTTCTTCACTTTCTCCACCATCGTGGGCACGGCGATGCTCACGGCTGCCATGTTACCCTTGATGTCGCCCATCCAGAAGGTGTTCTTCGAGGTGTCGAAGTTGAAACACGTGATCCAGTTGCTCGTCTGCAGTAACGTCATCGGGTCTATCTTCTCCACGTCGGCAATCCAGAGGTTCACCTGTCCGTCGTACGACGAGGAGAATAGCCGGCGCCCGTTCATCTTTAGTTTGGAGATACGCGAACGGTGTCCAAGGAGTTTCTGTGCTTTCCCGTCCTTGTCGATGAGCCAGATGGTTCCGTCGTTCATGCCGAAAGCCTCGAACCCCGTGTTCTTCGATTCACAGTAGGCGGTGACGATGCCGGGGACGGGCACATCTGAGGTGTCAAACGTCTCCAGTCCTTTAGAGAGGTGCATCAGCCCCTTGTCGTCGAAGAGAAGCGGCAGGTTCTGCTTGCGCGAACAGGCCACGATGCGGAAACTGGTTTGCTTGACGTTTCTGATGATCTGGCGCTTCTTGTCGTATTGTGCCATACCATTCTCACCGATAATCAGCAGGTTGTTCTCGTTGATGATGTCTATCCGCATCGGGTGCTCCATCTTGTTGATGTCGATGATCTTGGTTTTCTTGGTGTCTTCTGGGATGACTACCAGATGACCCGTTCGGCTGATGGCATAGATGGTCTTGGTGTTATTGTCAATCAGTAGGTCGCGGAAGTCGTACTGGCTGTTCTTGAAGAGCATTTGGGTGTTCAGACGGTCGCCATTACGTTCAGAGAGCATGATTTCGCCGTAGTTGCTGACGGTGACAAGGCGGTTGATTTCGCCGGGCATGAACTCCAGATCCATGATTGCACCCGTGTGCTCGCTCCAGGTGAGCATGCTCTCGCTCGACTGCATCAGTGACTGGAATACTGCGGGGTAATAGAGGTCTCCTTGGTATCTTGACGTGAAGATGTACGAAGCGTAACTCAGCAGGTTGGCTATCTCTTTGTTGCCGGCCTGATGCTGTATGGTTGAGAGCGATCCGAGTGATCGTCCGAGGGCGACGTAACTCAGTGTGTCGGCCATGCGCTTGGAAAACTCTGCCTGTATGCGTTGGTGCTCGGCCATCTGGCGCTGACTCTCGGCGATGGCCGAGGCGTCGATGGCTTTCTTCTCCGAGGCAATGGCGTTGCGTTCTGCCTCAATGGCGTTGAGACGTTCCATTTCACTACGGAGTCGCATCTCGTTGGCCACACGGGTCTGCTGGAGTGCTTCTTCGCGCTTCTCGTCGGAGATTTCTCTCTGTTCGTTGGCGATCTGCTCCATCTGGACACTCACGCTGCGGTCGATGCTCGCGCGGAATTCCTGTTTTCTCAAGACGGCCACCTGCTCTTCCAGATCCTTTACTTTCTGGCGCTCCGACTGCCAACCGATGTACTCTGTTACAGCCACGGCCGCCAGCAGCAGACCTGCACAGCCGGTGATAATCGTACCTTTCTTCACTGTTTTTCTGTTCAAAGTCGTTTCAGTGCCAGCAGGGTGATATCATCACTCTGCTCGGCCTCGCCTGCAAAGGCCTTCACATCGGCCTTGATGGCGTCGATAATCTGCTGACATCCAACTTGTGTCAATTGGCTGAGTCGTTGCTCGAGCCGTTGCTCGCCGTATTCCTCATAGGTGGGGCTGGTGGCTTCCGTCACGCCGTCGGTAAAGAGCAGCAGGGTGTCGCCCTTTTCCAGCAGGGTGGTCTCTTCTGTGTACTGGAAGTCGTCGATTACGCCAGCCACAAAGTCGTGTGACAGGGGGAGGACCTTAACGCTGCCGTCGGCCTTCATCAGGTAGGGCGGGTTGTGCCCTGCGTTGGCATATTTAACCTCACCAGTGCGGATGTCGTAAATGCCGTAGAACGCGGTGACGAACATGGCATTGACCGACTCCTTGGCTAGTAGCGAATTGGAGTACGTGATGCACTCCGACGGGCTGACGCCGCGGATGCCGGTGGCGCGAATGAGTGTGCGACATACGGCCATGAAGATGGCGGCTGGGACGCCCTTGCCGCTGACATCGGCGATGACAAAACCGATGTGGTCAGCATCGATGCGGAAGAAATCGTAGAAGTCTCCACCTACGTCTTTGGCGGCGTTCATCGAGGCGGCAATGTCCATGTTGGCAGTCTCTTCAGGGAACGGCGGGAAGATGCGGGGCAGGATGGCCTGCTGGATCTCGCGGGCCACGGCCAGATCGCCCTTGATCGACTCCAACTGTGTGTGCTCCTCCTGCATCGTCTTGATGTAGGCAATGTGCTCGATGGCCTTCTCAATGGTCAGGCTCAGGTCGTCAAGGTCAATGGGCTTCGTGGCGAAGTCGAAGGCGCCGTTGTTCATCGCCTGGCGGATGTTTCCCATGTCACCGTAGGCAGACACCATGATGCACTTAAGGGCGGGGTTCTGCATCTCGTTGATTTTCGTCAGCAGCGTCAGACCATCCATCTCAGGCATGTTGATGTCGCTCAGGATGATGTCGAAGTCTTTCTCCTTGAGCAGCATCGTCAACGCCTCCAGACCATTGTGAGCGAAGTGGAATTCATACTCTCCCTTACGGATTTTCCTTCTGAAGTATTGTGTCAACAGCAGTTCGAGATCCATCTCGTCGTCGACACTAAGTATCTTGACTGGCATATTTTTGATGTTTTTTGTTTGTTTATGGTTGCAAAAGTACTAAGAATTCTCGGTATTACCAAATAAAATAGGAGAAAATTGGCATTTGTTTCTGTTTTTATTTTTACCTTTGCGCCAAAATCGCACGTATGACACTATTCGTATTCAATCCCGAACACGACCTTGCCCTGGCTTCAGGCCTGAGCAATTTTACCGCCCCCCATGCCGGCCGGCGACTGAGAGTTGATCTCGGCTACTTGCCTGCGCTGTGGGCTGGCCCCGACGACTGTGTGCTGGTGGAAAATGTGGAACAGGCGCGACGAGCCTATGGACGGCTCCGGGCAAGGGTAGGCGGAGCACCACGACGGTTTGTCGACAAATCGCAACTCCCACGGCTCGACATCGGTCGCGTCGAGCCGTGGGGCTGGGATATGGCACTGCATAGCAGCCTGGCCCGCTATGGTGTCGCTCCTGAGGCCTGTGCCACCGTGGCAGAGATTTCTGCAGTTCGTGAGTACTCCCATCGTCGCTATGCAGCCGAGGTGCTGCGACGGTTGGACTGGCCTGCGCCTATGGAGGCTACCACCCTCGAGGCTGTCGAGGCCTTTTCGCCTTTTCATCCCTCTATCGTGGTCAAGGCCCCATGGAGCAGCAGTGGCCGTGGCGTGCGTTTCGTAGACGGTGCACTCTCCGACTATCACCGTGGCTGGATTCGTAATGTCATCCGTCAGCAGGGCTGTGTGATGGTAGAACCATATTATCCGAAAGTCAAGGATTTTGGTATGGAGTTTGAAGCTCAACCAGACGGACAGGTCCACTATTTGGGACTCTCGCTCTTCGAGACCAATAACGGTGCGTACATGGGTAATATTGTGGCCTCAGAGAATGATAAATGTGATATGATAAGTCATTATGTATCAGATAGTATAATATATAACGTTCGAGTGAAAGTAATGGATGCACTACATCGAGTGATTGGTGACCATTACGTAGGACCTTTGGGCGTCGACATGATGATTCTGTCAAAGCCAGACAGTCAGGGTTTTTCGGTTCATCCTTGCGTCGAAATCAATTTGCGTCGCACGATGGGGCACGTCGCCATCGCCATGGCTGAGGCTTCTCCTTCCGCCCCACCGCGCGTCATGCAGATCACCCTGACCGACAAGTATCGTATACACATCCGTCGGCTCTGATCTATTCTCTATCCTCTTCCTGTCAGTTCGTCTTCGCTTCTTCGCTATCAAGCCTCGTGCCGATGCCTTCCATCGCTCATTCCAAAGCCTTGCACACCTCGTGGGAATGCCTTGTGCTATAGAGAGGAAAGCATTCCCTCAAAGGTTGCGGAATATCTCCGTTACCCATGCCGACTATCGGAACGCCTGAATATCTGTCTGGCCTGTTGTTTGGCGGTAGCAAACTAACTCATTCGCTGTAGTAGAGATGACGAAATCAGTTAGGTCAGGTAGGGATTATAGCGCATCTCGTAGGCGATGGTCGACTGTGGCCCGTGGCCAGGCAGGATGATGGTCTCGGGGGGCAGTTTGGTCAGCACATTGGTGAGACTACTCATCAGATCCGTATAACTGCCGCCCTCGAAGTCAGTGCGGCCGACACTCATTCGGAACAGGGTGTCGCCAGTGAAGGCGGCATGCTCATCGGCACAGTAGAAAACGACGCTTCCGGGAGAGTGGCCTGGCGTCTTTAGGACCTGCAGGTTGTGGTTACCGAAACGGATGACCTCGTCGGTGGCGAAATAGCGTCCCACGGCGGGATACTGCCTGCGGAGCGGTGCGCCGACGATGCTCTGAAAGTTGCGGGGTATGTCGGTTATGATGAACTCGTCTTCGTGGGCGGCCTCTACTTGCAGGCCGTAGTTCTCGTAGACGGTGTCGATGCCGAGGTTGTGATCCCAGTGTCCGTGGGTGGCAAGGAGATGACGGGGCTTGAGTCCTTCACTGCTGATATACTCTGTGAGGGCCTTGCGCTCGTCGTCGTAGTAGGCGCCGCAGTCGATGATGACACACTCGAGGGTCTCATCGCTGACGACGTAGGTGTTCTCCTGAAGTAGGTTGAAGGCGAAAGTCTTAATGGTAATCATATGACGGGGAGATAGATGACGTATTTCTGACGAAACCACTCTTCGGCGAAGAAACTGTTGATGTCAGTAGTCTCGACGATGTTGCGGAAGGGGCGCGTCTCGGTCTGTAGGTCGCCGCCTTTGAGGCAGAGGATGCCGTTAGGCAGGGCATTGACCACGGTGTCCGCCTTGGCGCCGCGCTGCTGGTGGATGATGTTTTTACGTACGATCTTCACAAGATTGGGAAGGGGCATGACGGCGCGACTGACGACGAAGTGGTACTGTCCCTTTTCGTCTTCGCCCCGCAGATGCTCGGGGGTGCAGTTGGTCAGTCCTATGGCCTGGCTCACCTCTTGGGCCACGTGGATCTTCTTGCCCGTGCCGTCTATGAGTTTGAACTCGCAGTCGGGGAAGAGAATGGCCAACGGAATGCCGGGGAAGCCGCCGCCGGTGCCGAAATCGAGAATGCGGGTACCCGGGCGGAAACGGACGGCCTTTGCGATGGCCAGTGAATGGAGCACATGGTGTTCGTAGAGTTGGTCAACGTCCTTGCGCGAGATGACGTTGATCTTCGCGTTCCAGTCGTGATAGAGGGTATCGAGGGCCTCGAACTGCTCCTGTTGGCAGTCCGTGAGGTCGGGAAAGTATTTCAGTATGATATCTGCTGGCATAGCCGGAGTCGGGTTAGTGTTCGAACGTAGCGTTGAGTATCTTTTCCAAGGCGGTATAGGAAATGGTCAGTTCAGTGCTGCCGAGGCTGTAAGGTGCGATCTCGTCGGGGTTGTAGACGAAGGTGATGGCATCGCAGGAGAGGATGAAGTTCTCGGGCACGAAGATGTCTGTTCCCTTGAGGTAGCCGCTGGCGTGGAGGTCGTCGAGGGTGCTAATACCGGTCTTCTGCTGCAGGGCTTCCAGGAGGATGGGCTTCAAAAGGGTCTCGAAGCCGTCGACGAAGACGTCTTTGGCGGAAAGCAGTCTGCCGCTAGCCGCATCGAAATTCATTATCACCTGTTGGCTGATGGCGTGGGCATTGCCCTCGCGGGAGTTGATGTCTGCCAGATAGACCAGCGTGCCTGGGCTGCCTGCTTGAGTGTGACTGTTGATGATGTAGTGATAGTGATACCAGGTGCTCTTGGTGGAGTCCTGACGGTCGTGGTTGTAGAGCGGCAGCAGCGTCTTCACGTAGTTAGTGGTGTACTGCTCGGCGAAGGCTTCTGCGGCCTGTTGTAGGCCGTCGTCACCGCGGTTGAATAGTTGCTTGGCGACGGTCGCGTTGATGATCTCGCCGGCTCGTCCGCTCTCAGTGGTGGCTTGATCCAAGTGGATGGTCACGCTGCATGTGGGCGGGATACTGTCATTGGACAGGGCGACGGTCTTCTCGGTGGTGATGGTCTCAAAGGTGATGGTTTCCTTCTCCTGGCTGCAGGCGCTGAGCAGGAGGATGAAAGCACAGTAATAATACAGTTTCTTAATCATATTGTTTATAATTGAGTGCAAAAATACACTTATTTTTGGAAAAGAACAAATTTCTTAAGGAAAATCAGTGATTTTGGTTTAACCAAGGTGCTTTCGCTCGAAAAATGCCTAATTATTTGGCATTTTATCCACTTATTTGTACCTTTGCACCCGAAAAGGAAAAGAAATCGTCTATTTGGAAATGGATAAGTTCAAGGCAGCCCTATTCGATCTTGATGGTGTGGTGTTTGACACCGAGCCGCAGTATACCGTGTTTTGGGGCGGCATCTGCCGTCAGTATCATCCCGAGCACCCAGGACTGGAACACGAGATCAAGGGGCAGACGCTGACGCAGATTTACGACCGCTGGTTCTCTGGTCCTTTGCTGTCTGAGCAGGACAGCATCACCGCCCGTCTGAATGACTACGAGCAGCAGATGCACTATGACTACATCGCCGGCTTCGAGCCACTCATCGCCACACTCCATCATCATGGTGTAAAGACAGCGGTGGTGACCAGTTCGAATATCCCGAAGATGGAGAGCGTGTATCGGTACCAGATGGGGTTCTGTTCGCTCTTCGATGCCATCCTGACATCAGAAGATTTTGAACGCAGCAAGCCTGATCCGGACTGTTATATTAAGGCGGCGCAAAGGCTTGATACTGAGAATGATGAATGTATTGTGTTCGAGGATAGCTTTAATGGTTTGAAGTCTGGTCGCGCTGCGGGGATGACTGTGGTCGGCTTGGCTACGACGAACACTGTTGAAGCCATCAAACCGTTGTCTGACCTTCAGTTGAAGGACTACGACGGCCTGACTTTTGAGCGTCTGGAAGCGCTGCTGTCTCAGTCGAAAGAGAAATGTGGATAGTAAGAAGAACAGGGTGGAGATAGAAGTAAAAGGGAAATTGAAAGGAGACTTCTGGTTGCTGGCCATCTCAGAGTTTCTGTTGTCAATGTCGGTCTACCTTCTTTTGCCGACGATGCCGTTGTGGCTGGCTGGCAATCAGAACCTGAGTGCTGCAGAGTCGGGGCTCGTGATGGGTGCTTTCGGCGCAGGCTTGTTCGTGCTTGGCTTTTTTGTGAGTTTTCTCATTGAGCGCTATCGGCGTAATGTGGTTTGTATCCTTTCCATAGCGGGAGTTGCTGGACTGCTGGCTGTACTTTACTATTTGGACGGTCTCCGCTCACAGTTCGTAGAGTTGCCCGTATTGATCTTGTTGCGTTTTGCGATGGGAGCGGCCTTCGGGCTTTCGCAGATGGTGCTGTGCAGCACGTTAATCATCGATACCTGTGAGAGTGCGCTGCGGACAGAGGCCAACTTTGCCACGGGCTGGTTCGGGCGTATCGCACTTGCTTTGGGGCCTTTGACGGGGTTGCTGCTGCTGCGACATACCGATTATCCTACTGTCTTTCTCGTTGCCATGGGCTGTGCAGTGGTCAGTCTGATGTTGGTGCTCTTGGTGAAGTTCCCCTTCCGTACGCCTGACGAAGATGTGTCGGTCTTTTGCCTTGACCGCTTCTTCCTGCCTCACGGAACGGTATTGTTCATGAACTTGCTGCTGGTGACGGTGGCCTTTGGTCTGCTGCTGTCGATGCAGTTGCCGGTGCGCTTCTTCGCGATGATGATGGGTGGGCTCATTGTGGCTCTGTTATGCTGGCGATTCGTGTTCCGTGATGCCGACTTGAAGAGTGAGGTTGTGACGGGGCTGATTCTGCTGGGGGCGGCGCTGATTATGATGTTGACGCGCAGTCTGCTGCCAATCGTCAGCTATGCAGCCCCGACGTTCATCGGAGTGGGCATGGGACTGATTGGTTCACGTTTCCTGCTGTTCTTCATCAAACTTAGCCGACATTGTCAGCGCGGCACGTCACAGAGTACGTTCATGCTCGGGTGGGAGAGTGGCATCGCCTTAGGTATCGGACTGGGACTAGGCTGTTTCAATGGGATGCCACAATTGCTGGTGTTCACTTCGCTCCTGCTGGTCGTCTTTGCCTTGACGACCTATCAGTTCTCGCACAACTGGTTTATCAAGAACAAAAACAGATAATAAAATTGGTGATACGGAGGTACGGGGACACCTCGTACCTCCGTATCACCTATCCGTTCATCGACATGAGGAATTCCTCGTTGTCGTGGGTTCTCACGAGTCGGTCTCGGATGGCGTTCATGGCCTCCATCGGGTTCATCTCGGCTATGAACTTCCTCATAATCCACATGCGGTTGAGAGTCGTCTCGTCTTGAAGCAAATCGTCGCGGCGTGTCGACGAGAGCACCAGATCGATGGCCGGGAAGATACGTTTGTTTGAGAGTGAGCGGTTCAACTGAATTTCCGAGTTACCGGTACCCTTGAACTCCTCGAAGATAACCTCGTCCATCTTCGAACCAGTATCAACGAGTGCAGTGGCGATAATGGTCAGCGATCCACCGCCCTCTATGTTACGAGCAGCACCGAAGAAGCGCTTGGGCTTCTGCAAGGCGTTGGAGTCGACGCCGCCGGTAAGAACCTTACCGCTGGCGGGCGCTACGGTGTTGTAAGCACGGGCCAGGCGCGTGATGGAGTCGAGGAAGATAACAACGTCGTGACCACATTCCACCATACGCTTGGCCTTCTCGAGTACGATGCCGGCAATCTTCACATGACGGTCGGCAGGCTCGTCGAAGGTCGAGGCGATGACTTCGGCATTGACAGTACGGGCCATGTCGGTGACCTCCTCGGGGCGCTCGTCGATGAGCAGCATCATGATGTAGGCCTCGGGATGGTTGGCGGCAATGGCGTTGGCGATGTCCTTCATCAACACAGTCTTACCGGTTTTCGGCTGGGCCACAATGAGGGCACGCTGGCCTTTTCCGATAGGTGAGAAGAGGTCGACTATACGTACGCTGGGGTTCGTCGTGGCGCTGTCGCCGCAAAGTGTAAACTTCTCCTCGGGGAAGAGGGGGGTCAGGTGCTCGAAGGCCACACGGTCGCGCACCTCGGCGGGGTTACGGCCATTGATGAACTTCACGTTGCACATTGCGAAGTATTTCTCGTTCTCATGGGGCGGGCGGACGGTGCACTCTACGACGTCACCCGTCTTCAGGCTGTATTTTTTAATCTGTTGGGGAGACACGTACACATCATCGGGCGACGAGAGGTAGTTGTAGTCCGAACTGCGGAGGAATCCGTAGCCGTCGGAGAGGCACTCAAGCACACCGTTAGCTGTGATGATTTCTTCGAAGTCAAATCTCGGAGTGCCCGTCTCCCTGGCATTATAGATGGGTTCTGGTTCCTGAGACTGGTGTCCGGTAGGACGGTCGAACATGTCGAGTGTAGGGATGGCACCATTGTCCTCAATGGGAACGTCGACAATGGGGATGAAATCGGTACCGTCGCCAGGATCGCCCAACCAAACACCGTCTTCATCAGTCTCGTCCGTATTGGGGTCGTCGCGACGTGTGGCCATCTTCTCGCGTAATTTCTGGATGGCGTCAGCAGTATCGGCATCAGCCATCGGTTCGAACTCGGCGGCCTCAGGGATGAAGTCGGCAACCTCGGGCACAAAACCTTCTTCTACGACGGTCTCCTGGGGTTGTTCTGTTTCGCCGGCCTCTTCGGCGGCCTGCTGGGTAGCCAAGGCTGCCTCTTCGGCCTCTTTTTCAGCCTTAGACTTCCGGCCGCGACGCTTCGGAGCCTCTGTTACGGGAGCAGCCTCTTCGGTTGCCGCCTCTTCGGCTATGGGTTGCAGAGGTAGCTCGCTGAACAGCGAGGGAGCCTCCTTTGCCTTCTTACGGTTGCTCTTGCTATCCAGATTCTCGCCTTCCTCTCCTTTCACTGTATATACCTTACTGGTATCCTTCTTGGCGATACGTGTGCGTTTCCGTTTGACAGGCTCGCCTGAGGCAGCACTCTCGGCAGCCTTGTCGATGATGGCATATATGACATCGGACATCTCGCTGCTGGGTGTAACCTTCACGCCTAATTGCTCGGCAATACCCATCAATTCGGGTATTTCCATTGATTCTAATTCTTCTTTGGTATACATAATATATGAAATAAATTCTGATTTGGAATTTAAGTTTGAGATAAGGAAAGTGCTTGACGGACGTCAGCACAATTCTGAAAAACGCTGCAAAGTTACGGATTATTTCTCAAATCTCCAAATAATTCCCGATTTTTTTGTACCTTTGCACCCAAAATGATGTATGATGGATATAAAGAAAGCAGAATTCAGCCTGAGTGCACCGATGGTGTCGATGTGTCCGAAGGACAATAAACCAGAATATGCCTTTATCGGCAGATCGAATGTGGGCAAGTCGAGTCTTATCAATATGCTGACGAACAACAAGAAGTTGGCCAAGACATCGGCTACGCCAGGAAAGACATTGCTCATCAACCATTTTATTATTAATAATGAGTGGTATCTGGTTGACTTGCCAGGCTATGGCTATGCCAAGCGGTCGAAGAAAGAGGTGGGTAAACTCGAACAGATGATTAGCGGCTACATACTCCAACGTGAACAGTTGGTGAATGTTTTCCTGCTTGTTGACGTCCGGCTCGAACCTCAGAAGATTGACCTGGAGTTCATCCAGTGGCTGGGTGACAGCAGTATACCCTTTGCCATAGTCTTCACCAAGGCCGATAAACTCTCGGCCATGAAGGTGAGTCAGCAGGTGGAGACTTACAAAAAGGTATTGCTGGAGACGTGGGAGGAATTGCCGCCGGTATTCATCACCTCGGCCGAAAAAAGACAGGGACGCGATGAGGTGCTGGACTACATCGACCGGATTAATAAAGATTTAGAATGAACTGTTTTCGGTAAACTTGAGAAGATGGCGAAGGATACCACTTATCTCGATGTGCAACAACTGACGAAGTCGTTCGGCTCGCTAGTATTGTTCCACGACATCAGTTTCTCTATTGCCGAAGGGCAGAAAGTGGGACTGATAGCGAAGAACGGCACGGGCAAGTCGACACTGCTCTCCATCCTCTCCGGTGTGGAGGGCTATGATAGCGGAGATATCATTTTCCGTCGGAACCTGCGTGTGGGTATGCTCGAACAGGCGCCAATCTTCGACCCTGCCGAGAGTGTGCTCGATGCGTGCTTTAATCATCATGGCGACGAGGAAAAGGTATTGAAAGCCAAACAGATCCTCACCCAGTTGAAGATTCGTGATCTCACGCAGCCGATGGGACAACTCTCCGGCGGACAGCAGAAGCGCGTGGCACTGGCCAATGTGCTCATCACAGAACCAGACCTTCTGATTCTCGACGAGCCGACCAACCACCTCGACCTTGAGATGATTGAGTGGCTGGAAAGTTTCCTCTGTCGTGGTAACAAGACGCTTCTGATGGTGACTCACGACCGTTTCTTCCTCGATCGTGTCTGCTCTGTCATCCTTGAACTCGACGATCAGACTATCTATACCTATCGCGGCAATTACAGTTATTATCTTGAGAAGCGCCAGGAACGTATCGACAACCGTCGGGCTGAGATAGCGCGGGCTAATAACCTCTATCGCACTGAATTGGAGTGGATGCGGCGTATGCCTCAGGCTCGTGGTCATAAGGCCCGATACCGTGAGGAGGCATTTTATGAACTGGAGAATGTGGCCAGGCAGCGCATAGAGGAAAGGCAGATGCGGCTGAAGTCACGTAATGTCTATATAGGTTCGAAAATCTTCGAGTGTCAGTATGTGTCAAAGACTTTTGACGATCATGTCATCCTGAAAGACTTCTACTACAACTTCTCCCGTTTCGAGAAGATGGGCATCGTGGGTAACAATGGCACGGGTAAGTCTACTTTCATCCGGTTGCTCCTGGGCCTTCTGACATCCGATAGCGGACGCTTCGATATCGGCGATACCGTGCGCTTCGGCTATTTCTCACAGGAGGGCTTGCAGTTCGACGAGAGTCAGAAAGTGATTGACGTTGTGAAGGATTTCGCCGAGTACATCGACATGGGTGGTGGCAAGCACCTGACGGCATCACAGTTCCTACAGCATTTTCTCTTCACCCCCGAACAGCAACATAACTATGTCTACAAACTTAGTGGTGGCGAACGGCGGAAACTCTACCTCTGCACGGTGTTGATGAAGAACCCGAACTTCCTGGTGCTCGACGAGCCGACAAACGACCTCGATATCGTCACGTTGCAGATTCTCGAGGAGTACTTGCAGGATTTTCCAGGCTGTGTAATCGTTGTCAGCCACGACCGTTATTTTATGGATAAGGTGGTCGATCATCTCCTGGTGTTCAAAGGCGATGGAGTCATCAATGACTTCCCTGGGAATTATACGCAGTATCGGGAGTTTTCGAGAGTTGAGGACTTTTCGAGGAAAGAAGAAGGAGGAATAAGAAATGAGAATACACCGAAATCAAACAGCGGGGAGAAGAAACCATCCTCAGACATGTCTCACTCATCCTTCCACACTTCTCCCTCCTCGAAAACTCCATCCTCTACAAAAAGAAAGATGACCTACAAGGAGAAGCGCGAGTTTGAGCAATTGGAGCACGACATCGCCGCCCTTGAGGCCGAACAGCAACAATTAGAGGAAGCCCTTTGCAGTGGTACCCTCTCTGTAGACGAACTCACGGAGAAGAGCAAACGACTGCCATTGCTGAAGGACGAACTCGACGAGAAATCCATGCGCTGGCTGGAACTTAGCGAGATTGATTCATAATCCCAAGATTGAAAATTGTAAATCTCATAATGATTACCCAACAATATCCCTCACAACTGTTAGAACGGGCGGTTACCGAGTTTGCCAAGTTCCCGGGCATCGGCCGTAAGACTGCCTTGCGTCTTGTGCTATGGCTCTTGCGTCAGGAGAACAGCGAGGTGGATCAGTTCGCCGATGCTGTCAGCCGCTTGAAGCAGGAGGTGAAATACTGTCACGTCTGTCATAACATCAGCGACAGCGATATCTGCCCGATCTGTGCTGATCCCCGCCGAGACGCTTCGTTAGTCTGCGTGGTGGAGAATATCCAGGATGTGATGGCGATAGAGAACACCCAGCAGTATCATGGCCTATACCACGTGCTTGGTGGTATCATTTCACCGATGGACGGCATCGGACCTTCTGACATTGAGGTTGAATCGCTGGTAAACCGTGTGGCCGAAGGTGGCGTCGGTGAAGTAATCCTTGCCCTCAGTCCGACGATGGAGGGCGACACCACCAACTTCTATATCTATCGCAAACTGGCTCCTACCGGTGTGAAAGTCAGTGTCATCGCCCGTGGTGTGGCCGTTGGCAATGAGTTGGAGTATACCGATGAGGTGACCCTTGGACGCTCCATTATGAATCGTACACTCTTTGAAGAAAAATAACGTAAGAATATGAAATTAATTAGCCAAAAACTGACCGTCGCCTGTTTCCTGTTGCTGGCACTGACCATTGGCTTCGTGCTGCTCTACGAGACAGACACACTCGAATCGGGTCTGCTGGCCGAAGACAAGCAGTCTGAGTTCTTCCTCACCTTCATGATGGAACTCTTGTCGTTAGGTGCCGCCTTTCTGGGACTCCGTCTGTTCAAGTTCGCCTTTGTGCATGCCGAACTGGTTACCCACCCTGAGCCCGCTATGCTGAAGTGGGGCATCATCCGTCTGCTGATACTTGAAGTGCCGATGCTTATCGACACCTTATTATATTATATTTATATGAACACCACGTTCGGCTACTTAGGCATCATGTTGTTGCTCTGCCTGCCGTTCGTCTTTCCCAGTGTTGGGCGCTGTCTGGCCGAAACCTCTGAAGAAACATGAAACTGAGTATTGTCATCGTCAATTACAATGTGCGCGAATATCTGGAGAAGTGCCTCCAGAGCGTACAAAAGGCTATTGCTAGTATTGATGGCGAGGTGTGGGTCGTCGACAATAACTCGCAGGATGATAGTGTCGAGGTGCTCCATCGCGACTATCCCTGGGTACGGCTCGTTGTCAATACGGAAAACATGGGCTTTGCCCGCGCAAACAACCTCGCCATTCGCCAGTCGCAGTCCGACTATGTGCTGCTGCTTAATCCCGATACTGTGGTCGAGGAGTCTACGCTTCGTGGCGTTCTCGATTTTATGGATGCCCATCCCGAGGCGGGTGGGGCAGGGGTTATGATGCACAATGCTGATGGAAGCCTTGCTCCCGAGTCGCGACGTGGACTGCCCACTCCTTGGGTTGCTGGATTGAAGATGCTCGGATTTACAAAGCGCTACTATATGAGCCACCTGCCGTGGAATCAGCCTGGTCGCATTGATGTCATTAGTGGTGCCTTCTGTATGCTGCGTCGCAAGGCTATCGATCAGATCGGACTGTTAGACGAGGACTTCTTCATGTACGGTGAGGATATCGATCTGTCCTATCGTCTGCTGAAGGGTGGATGGCAGAATTGGTATCTGCCTTACGAGATTACTCATTTTAAGGGCAAGTCTACCCAGAAGACGGATTTCCGCTATGTCCACATCTTCTATCAGGCCATGCTCATCTTTTTCCGTAAGCATTACAGCCACCTGAGTTTCCTCTATGCCATCCCCGTGAAGATGGCCATCTATTTTCGTGCTTTCATCGCTCTTGTTGATATCCTCCGTAAGAAACTACACCTATGACATCTCTTACTACATTACGTGCCATTGAGCCCGAAGACTTGGATTTGCTATACCGCATTGAGAATGATGTCCGTCTATGGAATGTAGGAACCTCGAATGTGCCCTATTCCCGTTATGTGCTCCACGACTATGTGGCCCATGTTACTAATGATATCTATACAGACCGTCAGGTGCGTATGATGATTGATAATGCGGAAGGGCAGACCGTCGGCATCGTCGACCTGGTTAATTTCGATCCTGCTAACCGTCGCGCCGAACTGGGACTTGTCATTCTGAATGACTGCCGACGTAGGGGCTATGCCACTGCCACCCTTCAGCAGATTCACGATTATGTCCTTCGTATTCTGCATCTTCATCAACTATATGTCTATGTCGATGAGCGCAACGAGGCTTCGTTGGCACTCTTTCGCAAGATGGGGTATTGCTTATCCGGACGTATATCCGACTGGCTCTTCGACGGTGAGCAGTATCATCCTGCCCTGCTGTTCCAATATGTATTATGAATCTTTTTCGAAACTTTAAGTAAAAAAAGTCCGAAAATGTTTGCATAGTTCGAAAATTCTTTATACCTTTGCACCCGCTTATAAGAAAGCAGAGTTCTTTGGTGCGTTAGTTCAGTAGGTTAGAATGCCTGCCTGTCACGCAGGAGGTCACGAGTTCGAATCTCGTACGCACCGCTCTTTTTCATTCATAACGCATAGTTATTGGGTGCGTTAGTTCAGTAGGTTAGAATGCCTGCCTGTCACGCAGGAGGTCACGAGTTCGAATCTCGTACGCACCGCATAAGTCCGCTCCTTTTAAGGGGTGGACTTGCTTTTTATGTTTCGGAGCGTACCTATCATCTATCTACCACATAGGGAGGCGTAGGGACAGGTACGGCAGCGGTTGCGGTCGTCGGTAGGGGTGAATGGAAGGTCTGGAGAGAATATTTCGGTGGTCTTCTCCTTGAACAAGGTCATAAAACGGTCAGCATGGATGACGATATTGGTGACGGGGTCACGACCGATGACAAGCGTAGGGTCGTAGCCCTCGGCGGCGGCATGCTGGATAAAGAGTACAGCGGGGCTGACGGGCTCCTTGTACTTTTGGCTGACGATGTGGCTGTAGAGGAAGGCCTGAAGATAGTAGTCACTATGGTTGGGTATCTGAGCGGGGTCGAGGATGGCTTCGACGTTTGGCATTGGCTTCAGACGACGGGCACCGGTCTTGTAGTCGATCACCCGTATGCGCTTTTGTCCGCTGGCAGCGTCGGTGACGCAGTCCAGACGGTCAATGATTCCGCCGATGGTGGTATTACCCCAGGACATGTAGACGGGGTGCTCAAGGCCGAGGATGGTGAAGGGCGCCAGGAGGCGGTCGGTCTCGACGAGCAGACGCACGTACTTGATGATCACCTCGCGGTTGATGAGTTGCAGACCGTCAAGTCGGGGTAAGGAGGTGTGGTTTTTGAATACCTCGCTACGGAGGGCTTTGTCGACGGCACGCTCGATGGTACTTTGGTTGTTGAGTAGGGCATCGAGTAGGTCTACGGTGACCCGACCGTCGGCAAACTGCTCGTAAAGCGTCTGGGCGGCCTTGTGGAAGACGTTGCCGAAGAGGCGGTTGTCAATGAGTTCTTCGTTGGTGTCATCAGGTTCCTTGAGATTACTGACATAACAGTAGAAGAAGCGCAACTGGCAACGCAGGTAGTTGCTAACAGCCGTAGGGCTGATGCCGCCGTGCTCTTTGGAGAGTCGCTGGCGCAGGACGTCGATGATGGCTGGACTTTTGTCGATAGGCTTTGGTTTGTGGAGTAGGGGTTGCTGGCCGGCTTTGAGACTACGGAAATGTATCGAGGAGTGGGATTTGTCTGAGGTCAGAGGGGTTTCGATGAGGAGTTGGAGCATGAAACGTGACATCTCGCCGGTATGACCATCGGTCGTGGCGTTGTTGTAGACGATAGTCACGTCGTGTGCGCGTTGTAGCAGTCGATGGAAGTAGTGCTGATAGATAGCCACCTTCTGATCGATAGTGGTCAGTCCGTAGGCCTTACGGATGGCATAGGGTATGAACGAGGTGTCGTTGACGCCACGGGGCATGTATCCTTCATTACAGGAGAGCAGTAGTACGTGGTCGAAGTCGAGGTTACGCGTTTCGAGTACACCCATGATCTGGATACCTTCGGCGGGTTCTCCGTGGAAGGGAATTGAGGTGGACTGTACAACCTGTGCGACTAGGCGTTGGAGGGTGGGCACGTCGACGGTGAGTACGCCGCAGTCAGTGAGGTCACTCATGCGGTTTAGCAGCGTGTACATGCGGAAGAGGCTTTCAGAGGTTAGAGGCGAGTTATTAGAGGTGAGAGATATGTCAGAGGCGGAATTGGGTGAAGTGGCGATATGGCGGATAATGTCGAGGAGCCAGTGCAGGAGTGACGGTCCATCGGTCAGGTGGGTGTCGGCATAGCCTTCGGGTAGCAGGCTGGCGTAGGGATGACGGGCCACCATGTCGAGCCAGCGTCTACGGAAGGACTGGCTGCGGGCGGAAAAGCCGTTGATCTGTAGGTTCAGCAACTGGGCCACGAGCGAGGCAATGGGTGTCTGCAGCAGGGGATAGCCGGTGGTGACGTTCACCTTCTCGACGGCATCGGGCAGACAGTGGATAACAGCCTGTAGGAGTCCTTCGTTACAGAGTACGACCGCTGTGCGTTGTCCGTCGGCGATGCGCTCTGCGTTAAGCCACATGCTGGCGTATCTGGCCTGTATATTCTCTGTCGGGGCAGAAATATAGGTGATTTGCTGTGGTGGCTGTTCGACAGTGTCCTGATAGAACAGGGCTTTCCCCTCACGCTCCAGCCGGCGGAAAAGAGTCTGCTCCACCTGTTGTAGCAGGTTGAAGCCTACGAAGACGTAGGTGTCGTAGTCGAAGGTGATGCTCTCGTCCTCGGCCACTTGTCGGTAGAGGGCACCCTCATAGGCCAGTCCCTCGTCGGCTAGTTGGCGGTTGAAGGTGTGGTAGATGTCACCCATGCGACTCCACAGACGGAGGAATCGCTGCTTGAGTTCACTGTTGTGCTCGTCAGAGAAGTTGCTGAAGAAGCGTTGCAGCAATTGTCGCTGCTCGGGGGTGAGATACGACACGTCGTCGAGTTCGTGAATGTCGCGCAAGTTGGTGAATATCTGGTCGGCAGGCCCCATGTTCTTGTCGAGGTCGTCAAAGTCGGAGAGCAGCAATTGTCCCCAGCCGTAGAAGTGGTCGAGTGTCTCGTCGATGCCTGTGCATTGGATGAAGCACTGATGGAGTTTGCATACGAGCAAGATGGGGTCGGCGACTTTCAGTGGAGAGTGGCTGCGGAAGAGGTCGCTGATGGTGATGTAGGTGGGGCTCCATAAGGGCTGGCCAGCCTGACGGGCAAGGTGATCGTTGAGAAATAGCGAAGCACGTTTGTTCGGGAAGACGACGGCGATGCGGCTGAGGTCGGTGCCGAATTTGGAGAGCAGGTCGGAGGCGACGGAGGAGAGGAAAGTCATTATTATATTGTTTATAGATGATTACTACTGAGGGTGACTTCCTCAATCTGATTGGAGTAGACGTACCAAAGGTAGCCCCTGATAGAGATGAGGGGTGAAGTGGAGGAGGTGAGAGACATTTTCTGGATGAGGTTCATGTACTGGCGTACCTGGTCTTGGTATTCAGGTTTCGGGGAACCAAACTTGAAGTCGACGACAATCCATTCGTGGCCGTCGGTCATCACTCGGTCGGGACGATGCTGGCACACTTGACCGTCTTCGACAGAAAGGATGGAACACTCATTGAAGAGCGTCCAACGGTCTGAAAACCAGTCTGCTACACGCTTATTCTTTAGTCGTTCCTGCAGCATCTGGGCGATGCGGTCTGGGGTGAGGGTGCCATCGTAGATGACACCTTCCGACTGAAGGTGCTGTAAGGCATTGGGAATGTCGGCAGAGGTGCGTATGGTAGAGAAGACCTCATGAAGGATGCTGCCTGTCTGGATGTAGTTCTGCTGTCGTACAGCCTCTTCGTCATTAGCCTCGACGAAGGCCTTGCTGCGGTTGCTCTGTCGGAAACTGACCTTACTTTCGAAGGTACGGATGGCTACGGGCAGGGGCTCGTAGTTCTGCAGGAAAGGGTTGGATGTTATTTTTGAGGTAAGGGGTGAATGGTGAGAGGTGAGAGATAGGTTGGGAGAAGGCAGAGTGCCGTAAATGAAACGGAGGGATTGCTGCTCGTCGTCAAGGCCTTCGAGCAGGATGTCGGTATATGTGGTGTCGGCCTTACGCAGAGTGTCGGCCACTGCAGACAGGGTCTGTTCGATGAGCATTGAACGGGTATTGGGCGCCTTACGACGGCCAATGACGAACAGACTGTTTCGGGCACGGGTGAAAGCAACATAGAGCAGATTGAGGTTGTCTACAGTGTTCTGCAGATGTTCATGTCGGTAGTCGGCCTCGAAAATGGTACCCTTCATCTGCTTCTGACTGTAGTCGATGGGTACGATAGGCAGGTCGTTGAAGGGCGCTTCCGAAGGCTGGCACCAGAGGATGTTACCGCTCTGCTTCTCCAACTGCCAGTCGCAGAAGGGCACGATGACATGCTCGTACTCCAGTCCTTTCGACTTGTGGATGGAGAAGATGCGCACGCCGCTGGTCTCGTCGCTTTGAATGGTCTTCGAGCAAAGGTTCTCGTCCCATTCTGTTAGGAATGAGGTAATATCGGCGGCATTCTCATTGACGAAGTTCACCAGGTGGTCGTAGAAGGCACAGACGTAGGCACTCTGTCCCGTGAGCCGTTCGAGTCCGAAGATGGTGTAGAGGCGCTCGGCCAGATTGTAGAGCGGCATCGCACGGAGTTCATCGAAGTGGGCGATGTAATCCTCGGGCAGCATGACGTCGAGGGTTGAAGTGGTGGTATCGTCATTCAGGGGCGTCACGTTCAGCAGCCGGATGCCATCGCCTTCGTAGTCGTGTAGCACATCAGCGTGGTAACTCTTGGCGATGGCGGCCTTGGTCAGTTGGTCGTTGGGACAGACGAGTAGCCGCATGGCTCTGACCATCAGGTTGACGGCGTTGGAGGCGTCGAGTCGGAAAGCCTCGTCTGAAACGATGGTCACTTCGGGCATCTGTTCCATGAAGTACTGTGCAATCTGTGGTATGACGGAATTCATGCGCACGAGGATCGCTATTTGCTCTTGTGTCGCTCCTGATTCCAACAGTTTGCTGACGATCTCGGCAAGGCGCTGGAACGTTAGGGTCTGATAGTCTTCGGCTGGCAGGAGTTCGATGCTGACGTACCCTTCGTGATCCCGTTTTTGGGGTATCTTCTGCTTCACGTCGGCATAGGCTCGCTTCAACTGACTGGCCTCGGCATCGTTGATTTCCTTGAGCGACAGGTATTCGAGTTCGGCCGCCTCCTGGAAAAAGGTGTTGTTGAAGGTGATGATGCGGCGGCTGGAGCGGTAGTTCGTGTCGAGCGGATGGGTCTTTATCTGTGTGGCATCGAACTGGCTCTCGATATCGTTTAGCAATCGCCAGTCGCCGGAACGCCAACGGTAGATGCTCTGTTTCACGTCGCCCACAATCAGGCTGCTGCTGCCTTCGTGACTCATCGCCTCGTCTAGCAGCACACGGAAGTTCTGCCACTGTACGGTGGAGGTGTCCTGAAACTCGTCGATCATCACATGTTCCAACTGGGTGCCGATCTTCTCGAAGATGAACGGTGAGTCGCTGTCGCCGATGAGGGCGTGAAGCAACTGCTGGGTGTCGCTGAGGAGGAAGCGGTTGGCATCCTGGTTCAGTTCGTGCACCTTCTGTTCGATGCCGCTCAGCAGACGTAACTGACTGAGGTGGCGCAGGGTGAGGTCGGCACTCTTGTAGAGTCGCCACTGTTGGGGCCGTTCTTCGAGGGCTTGCCGCAGCAGGTCGCCGAGAGTACTGTCTGCCAAAGCATGTATGAGTTCGCGACGAGGATGAGTCTTCTTGTACCATTTTGGAGGATCGCCCACACTGTCGGTGACACGCTTGCCCAAGATGCCTTCGTCGAACTGTCCCTGACGTAACTTGATGAAGAAACTGCAGAGCCCTGACTTACCATAGAGGAAGTCATCGACGGTGAGACTTTCTGATTCGAGGATGTCGAAGAAGGTGTCAGCCATCTGCTTCATGCGATTCTCTGCGCTCTGGCGCAGTTCGCGCAGACGGGTGGTGTACTGGTCGAAGAATCCTGGCTGTGCCAGTTTCTCTTCGAGGGTCCGGCTGACGTCCTTATATGCGTCGCTGAAGATATGGCGGCCGAACTGCTTGATTTGCCCGATGACGTTCCACGACTTATCGTCTGAGATGTTCTCCATGATGTATCTCAGTATCCACTGGAGCATGGCGTCGGTGGTGCTGAGGTCGGCGATGAGTTGGTCGACGGCCAGTTCCTCCACCTGATAGTCGTTGAGTCCGATGCGCAGGTTGGTGGTGAGGTCTAGTTCGCGCGCCATGTTCCGCATGACACTCTGGAAGAAGGTGTCGATGGTTTCCACGCGGAAGTTGTTGTAGTTGTTCAGCAGGTAGGAGAGGCTGATGCCTGCCCGTTCGCTGATGACACAGGTGTCGAGACCGGTATTCTCCTGCACTTTCTTCAGGTAGTCGTCAGAGTCGGGCAACTGTTTCCAAATGCCGTAGAGTTGGCTGAGAATGCGCATCTTCATCTCCTCGGTGGCCTTGTTGGTGAAGGTGACGGCGAGGATGCTGCGGTAACTCATCGGGTCCTCTACCAGCAGCGAGATGTATTCGGTGGCGAGCGTGAAGGTCTTTCCGCTGCCGGCACTTGCTTTATATACGTTGAGTGGTGCTACCATCGTTTGAATAGTTCAAAGTCGAATTTCACGCCAAATTCCTCGAATTTGGTGTTACGGAAACTGGCGAAGGCGCCGGCGGAGATGTAACGGTTGGTGAAGCCGTAGCCTATCTCATAATAGGGCCTGGACCGTTCGAGCAGTACGCCGCTAATGTAGAAGCGCTCCTTCTCGATATACTTGCCCAGATAAGGTATCCACGTGGCCAGCAGGAGGGGTGACTCGTAGGACACGTTGGTGCGGATGTAGTATTTCGACTCGTTGTACTCGCGACCGCCAAGTAGTTGGAAGTTGCCGCTCCAGTCGTCATTCCACCCTTCAGGCAGGTTCTCGTCGTGGAAGTTGGAGAAGTCGAGGAAGTATTCAGTGCTCTTCGAGGTGTACAGACCTGTGCCGAGGCGCATGTTGAGCACTCTCAGTCCTGGGATCTTGTATTTCCATTGGGCATCGAACTCCCAGCGGGTGTATTCCAGGTTCGATTGGTTCACGCCTTTGATACTCTCCTCCCAGTCGAAGGAGAAGAGCGGACCCTTGTTGAGCCACGGTTGCAGTTTGATGCCTATGGTGGGAGCGAAACTGCGATATTCTTCGGGCACGCCGTACTGGCGCATCATCTCTGGAACGACTGACTTACGCTGGTGCACGAAGATACCGGTCTCGATGTCCAGCCAGTCGAAGATCATGATATTGTTGAACAGACGGAGGTAGTTGTCCCTGAACTCGTCCATGTGGGTATTACTGAAGTCAATGGTGTCCAGATGGGCTTCGTTGATCTCCTCAATGACGGTGCTGTTGTAGATACGGTTGCCGTTGCCGTAGATGATCTCTGCATAACCGTTTCGCTTCGGGTTGTACACCATGCGGATGGGGATGTTGAAGTAGAGTTGACTCTGTTTGAAGTTGTAGCCGATGGTAGGTTCGATGTTCAGATACCGGTGATCGGAGAATCGGAACGTCGTACGCAGTTTCATCTTGTATCGGAATCCTTTGGTGGGGCTGTAGTCAGCGTAGAGGGGATTGATGATGGGGTAGATGCGGAAGGAGGCGTTACGTGCTTCGGCATCGATGGGTGTGACGAGGGTCTCGCCGATGGTGTCCCAGAAGATTTTTTTCCAGAAGTTAGTTTTGTGGGGGATGGTATCGAGGGCTGCGATAGAGTCGGCTGCGGCATGCTCCCGGTCGTAGGTTTCGTAGATCTGCTTGTCCAGTCGGTTCAGCGGCACGGGACGGATGGAGTCCATCATCTCTCGGCTGGAGATGGAGTTGATGCTGTCGGACAGGTTGGTCGGACAGTTGTAGAAGGCATTGAACAGCACACTCACCCTGTTGCCCATGAAGCGGAAGGTGGCGGCGGTGTTACACTTCGCCGGCATCAACTCACGCCCCTCATCTTCACTCTGGGTGATCTCCGTACGGAAGGTGATCATGTCGAACTCACCGTTGAGCACCGTCCTCAGGATGCGTCCTGTCTCGGTTTCTACGACGGCGTAACCGTTCAGCAGTTGGGTGTTGTAGAGTTTCGGACGGAAGTCAAGCCGCGTGGCGCCGTTCATCAGCCGTATCTGGGTGAAATGGTAGTAGTGGCGGTTCCACTTGTTGAAGGGTGAGAGCACGTGACCGTCGTAGAAGGCCATGTTGTAGATGTTTGGTGTCATGAAGTCTAACAGTGTTTTCATGCCGATACGGTCTCCGCGCATCGTACCCGTCACGACCTCGGCGTTCACATCGAAGTGGTGGGTGTCGGTGAACGTAGCCTTGGTGTAGGTCTCGCGTATGTATTCGCGGGGATCCTTGGCCAGGACGTAGGTGTTGGGTATCAGCCAGAGACCGAAGTTACGTTTCTCCACGTTATAGCGGAACTTCATGTACACATTGTCTACCAAAGGCTTGAACTCCGACCGGTTGGCCTTCAGGTATTCGTAGATACGATTGAGGATGAGGGTGTCATTCTTCTCCTTGCCTACGACGCTGACAGGCATACAGAATAGCATGCCCGCCAGAATCATCCAGACCGCGGATAGAAACGACTTTCTCATAACTTCCTCTAACTATCTCTATCTTCAAGTTTCCTCTAACTTCTCCTTAAGAAATCTTCCCGTCAGACTGTCCTTGCATTGCGCCACCACCTCGGGTGTGCCGGCCACCATGAGACCGCCACCGCGGTCGCCGCCATCAGGACCGAGGTCGATGACGTGGTCTGCACATTTGATAATCTCCATATTGTGCTCGATGATCAGGATGCTGTGTCCTCGTTCGATGAGCGCATTAAAGGCCTGTAGCAGCCGTTGGATATCGTGGAAGTGAAGACCGGTGGTAGGCTCGTCGAAGATGAACAGGGTGGGTTCCTGCTTCTCCTGTCCGATGAAGTAGGCGAGTTTCACGCGTTGGTTCTCACCGCCGGAGAGGGTGGAGGAATTCTGTCCCAGTTTGATATAGCCGAGTCCGACGTCCTCAAGGGTCTTCAGACGGTTGACGATGGTCTTGTCGCCGTGTTCGGTAAAGAAGGCGACGGCTTCGGTGATCGTCATGTTGAGGATGTCGTCGATGTTCTTCCCGTGGTAGGTTACGTCGAGGATGTCCTTCTTGAAACGTTGGCCGTGACAGGCCTCACACTCCAGCACGAGGTCGGCCATGAATTGCATCTCCACCGTGATCACGCCGGCACCCTTACACTCTTCGCAGCGACCGCCTTCGGTGTTGAAGGAGAAGTACTGGGGTGTGAAGCCCATCTGTTGCGAGAGAGGCTGGTCGGCGTAGAGGTCTCGGATGGCGTCGTAGGCCTTGACATAGGTGGCTGGATTAGAACGGGTAGACTTCCCGATGGGGTTCTGGTCTACGAATTCTACATGCTTGATGGCGTCTATGTCGCCGCCGAGGCCGAGGTATTCGCCGGGCAGGTCGTACACTTCGCCGAGATGACGCTTCAGGGCAGGGTAGAGGATGCCCTTGATGAGACTGGATTTCCCGGAACCCGACACACCTGTGACGACGGTCATCACGTTCAACGGTATCTGCACGTCGATGCCGCGCAGGTTGTTCATGCGGGCACCCTTGATGTCGATATGACGGTTCCAGGGGCGGCGGCTCCGGGGCACGGGAATCTCCTCCTCGTGCAGCAGATACTTCACCGTATGACTTCTTGGCCACTGCTGCGCCGCTGCTTTGGGAACGTCTTTCCCATGCCCGCCTAAAAAATCACTTGCCTGTCCCTCGAAGACGATTTCACCGCCCAGACGACCTGCATCGGGACCGACATCGATCAGGTAGTCGGCAGCACGCATGATCTCTTCATCATGCTCGACCACGACCACCGTGTTGCCCAGCGACTGGAGTTCTTTCAGCACATGGATCAGTCGTTCTGTGTCGCGGCTGTGGAGTCCGATGCTCGGCTCGTCGAGGATATAGAGCGAACCGACCAGCGAACTGCCCAACGACGTACAGAGGTTGATGCGCTGGCTCTCGCCACCCGACAGGGAGTTGGAGAGTCGGTTGAGGGTCAGATAGCCCAGTCCGACATCCAAAAGGAACTGCAGTCGGCTGGTAATCTCCACCAGCAGGCGCTTACCGACCTCCTGGTCGTGTGGGTCGAGCGTCAACAGGTCGAACCATTCTTTCAGCCTCACCACGGGCATCTGCACCAGATCGGTAATGCTTCGCCCGCCGATCTTCACGTATTCGGCCTCGGGCTTGAGGCGAGTTCCGTGACAGACGGGACAGTTGGTCTTACCCCTGTAGCGGCTCAGCATTACGCGGTATTGTATCTTGTATTGGTTCTCCTTGACCATTTCGAAGAAGGTGTCGATGCAGGGGCGCTCCTTTTTCTTGCCGTCTGAGGGGAGTCCGTGCCACAGCCAGTCTTTCTGCTGCTGGCTCAGGTTCATATAGGGCTCGAAGATGGGGAAATCGTCTTTCACGGCATGGCGGCAGAACCATTCCTTCCACTCCTTCATCTTCTCGCCGTGCCAGCAGATGACGCAACCGTCGTAGACCGACAGTGTCGTGTTGGGGATGACCAGTTTTTCGTCGATGCCGATGATGCGTCCGAAGCCTTGGCATTCGGGACAGGCGCCTACGGGCGAGTTGAAGGAGAACATGTTGTCGTTGGGCTCTTCGAAGGTCATACCGTCGGCCTCGTACTTCATCGAGAAGTCGTAGCAGATGTTCGACGGCGGAAAGAGCAGCCGGCAGGTGCCGTTGCCCTCATAGAAGGCGGTCTCGGCGGAGTCCACCAGTCGGGCGATGGCGTCTTTTGAGGTGTCCACCGACAGACGGTCGATTACCAGGTAGGTGGCATCTTCCGAGTACTCTGATTTTTCAGAATGCCCGGGGTACTCTGATAAATAATCATCGATTCTTGCGAAATCGCCCTTCACGTAGATTCTCGCATAACCCTGCAGGATATACGCCTTCAGTTGTTGCTCCATCGTCCTGCCCTCGGGCAGATGTATGGGCGCCATCACCACGAAGCGTGTCCCTGGCGAGTATTCCAGTACCTTCTGCACGATGTCTTCTGTGGTATGTTTCTTTACCTCTTCGCCGCTGACGGGACTGTACGTGCGCCCTATGCGCGCGTAAAGCAATCGGAGATATTCGTATATCTCCGTCGAGGTGCCTACCGTACTGCGTGGGTTGCGGGAGATCACCTTCTGCTCGATGGCGATGGCGGGCGGTATGCCTTTGATGAAGTCGCACTCGGGCTTATTCATGCGCCCGAGGAACTGCCGGGCATAACTTGACAGGCTCTCTACATAACGCCGTTGGCCTTCGGCGTAGAGGGTGTCGAAGGCCAACGATGATTTGCCGGAGCCACTGACTCCGGCAATCACGATAAACTGGTTTCGGGGAATCTTCACGTCAACGTTCTTCAGATTGTTGACCCTCGCCCCTTTGATTTCAATGCAATCGCTCATTTCATTTTGTTTACAGTTTGCAGTTTACAGTCTACAGTTGAATACCCTGCAAGCCATTCTGCCTGTCGGAAGAAACAGCCCTTAGTAGTAATCATCTGTACACTGTCAACTGTCAACTATAAACCATAAACTAAATAATACTCTTCACGGCCTCGAGCATGCCGACGCTCTGGATGAGGTCGAGGAACTGCTTCAGCATGGCGTTCAGACCGGGGATCTTGTTCAGGTTCTCCTGCCAGATGAACTCGGCACCGAGCACGCCGTCGGTCACCTTCTGGGTGTCGCCGGTAGCCCACAACTGCTTCAGCAGGTCCATGATCTTCTGGTCGTCGTTGGGCACGATCTCCGTACCGTCTTCGCGCTTGCCGCCCTTGTAGTAGGTGATGATGGCTGCCAGTCCGAATACCAGTCCCTTAGGCAGTTCGCCTTTGCGCTCGAGATAGGTCTTCACACCGGGCAGGTCGCGTGCCTGGAACTTCGGGAACGAGTTGAGCATGATGCTCGTCACCTGATGGTCTACGTAGGGGTTGTCGAAGCGCTCGAGCACGTCGCCGGCAAACTTCTCCAGTTCGTCCATCGGCAGGTCGAGGGTCTGCATAAGTTCGTCGAACTGTACCTTGTGGATGTACTTCGAGATGATCTCATGGTTGCAGGCGTCGCGCACGATGTTCACACCACTGAGGAAGGCCACGGGCGAGAGTACGGTGTGCGGGCCGTTGAGCAGTGTCACCTTACGCTTGTGGTAGGGTTCCTCTGAGGGTACGAACAGCACGTGCAGACCGGCCTTGTCGGCGGGGAACTCCTTGGCCACTTCCTTCGGGGCCTCGATCACCCAGAGGTGGAATGTCTCGGCCTGTACGACGAGGTTGTCGCGATACGAGATCTTCTCCTGGATTTCGGCAATCTCCTTGCGGGGGAAGCCCGGTACGATGCGGTCCACGAGGGTGGCATACACGCCGCAGGCCTCTTCGAACCACTTCTTAAAGTCGGCACCGAGGTTCCACAGATCAATATACTTATAGATGCAATCCTTCAGCACGTGGCCGTTGAGGAAGATCAGTTCGCAGGGGAAGATGATGAGGCCCTTCGTCTTGTCGCCGTTGAAGGTCTGATAACGACGATAAAGCAGTTGCACGAGTTTGCCGGGATAACTGCTTGCGGGTGCGTCCTCGAGTTTGCAGGTGGGGTCGAAGGCGATGCCGGCCTCGGTGGTGTTCGAGATGACGAAGCGGATCTCGGGCTGGTCGGCCAGCGCCATGAAGGCAGCGTTCTGCGTGTAGGGGTTCAGGGCGCGGCTGATCACGTCGATGCGCTCCAGCGTGTTCACGGGCTTGCCGTTCTCGCGGCCCTGCAGGTTCACGTGGTACAGGCAGTCCTGGGCGTTGAGCCAGTCTACCATACCTTTCTCGATAGGCTGGACGACGACGACCGAGCCGTTGAAGTCGGTCTTCTGGTCCATGTTCCAGATAATCCAATCTACGAATGCACGGAGGAAGTTACCCTCACCGAACTGAATCACCTTTTCAGGCATGACGCTCTTGGGAGCGAATTGTTTGTTTAGTGGTTTCATTTTTAATTCCTTTGTTTATTTGTTAGTCCTTTTTTCGAATGTGAGTGCAAAGATAGTGATTTTTTCTGAAACCACCAAAAAAGGAGTGTTGTAGTGTGTTAAATCTTCCGTAAAGGTTTGCAGGCTTCCGTCAGGTAGTATCCCATACGGTAGATGTTGAACACCTTCAGACAGGGTCGCTCGCTGCACAGGTTCCGTCGCTCGAGTGCTCCGAACAGGCGGTGCCACAGCCTGATCATCCCTCTGACCGCCCCGATGTGGATGCCTGTGTCGAAGGTCAGTATGCGGGAGTAGCCGCGCAGTTCGTTCCTGAACGTGTAGAGCGTCTGCAGGCTTCGCTCGATTTTCTTCACGTAGTCGGGGTTCGACTCGAATTCGGTCATCATCACGGGGTTGTCAATGTGGGTAATGCTGACACCCTGCTGCTTCAGCGTCTTCCCGAAGAGCACGTCCTCATAGCCGCTCCGTTTGAACCGCTCGTCGAAGGGACAGGCCTCGAACGCCTCGCGCTCGATCATGAAGTTGGTCGATCGGAACTCGTGATACCTGTCTGCCTGCCGCTTCTCCGCGCTGTGTGCCGGCTCGGCGTTCTTCTCGTACAGGTAGCGCAGGTTGTGGCGCTGACGGTCGTCATCGGCGATGCAGATGCCGCCGTTGACCACCCCCTCGTGGTCGTCCTTCACATACCGCTCGAGGAAGTGGTCGTCGGGGATGTCGATGTCGCAGTCCATAAACAGCAGCCAGTGGTAGCGGCTGCGGGCGCCGAGGTAGTTGCGGGTGGCGGCGCTGCCCGAGTTCTGCTCCTTCACGATATAGCGGCAGTGGGGCAGTTCGTTGATGGCGCGGTTTATCCGGATGGCATCCTGGTCGGGCGAGGCATCGTCGGCCACAAGGATCTCGTACGTGATGTCGAGCGCCGCAGCCTGCTGCTGCAGCACCGACACCAGTCCCACGCATACATTATTATAACTGGGTATCAGTATCGACAGTTCTCTCTTCGTCTTCATGCATGTCTCATCATCTGACCACCAGTTTCTGGCCGCTCTGGATGTAGACGCCCTGACGGGGCGAACTGACCTTGCGCCCGGAGAGGTCGTAGACGTCGGCGTCTGTGGCCTGGCGCTCAGCCTTGATTCCTCTCACCGTAGCGGGTTCGGGTGCGAGCCGCTTGTACTCCTCGCGCGCCTTCTTCATCTGCTCCAGGAAGCGCTCGCTGGTGTGCAGTTTGGCATAAGCCACTCCCGCTGCCATCCGGGCGGCATCGGTGTCGCTCTGCCAGTGGGCGCCCATCACCACGCGGTTCTCGCCGTAGCGGTAGCCGCGGGCGAGTATCTCGTTGGCACGGTCGGGGTTGATCTCCATCATCAGCAGCGCCGAACTCCAGCCCAGGAGCGTGTGGCCCGAGGGGAATGACTTGTGCGGGTTGAGTTCTGGTTCGAGATCGGGTGCCAGCGTGTGCTCATTGAAACGGACGAACGGCCGCGTGCGACCGTAGGTGGTCTTGGGATTCTTGCAGATGCTGTCGCAGGTGGCGGTGCCTTCGAGCAGCACCTTGTAGATCTCGGGTGTCTGCTCCTGACTGATCTTCATGCCGAAGGCTTCTTCAAACTCCTCGATGATCGTTGCCAGGCCATAGACGGCGTCACGCTTGACCTGCTCGGCACGCTCGGGGTCCATGCGCATCTCCTTACCCCAGAAATAGCGGCTCACGTCGTTGGCAAAGGCCACCGAAGTACTGTCTGGCGGACCGGGCATGAAGAGTCTCATGTCGGGCATCTCGTCGGCGGTGAAATAGGCGTCGACGGTCCTTTCTTCCTGTGCGTTCACGCTCGCTGCAGCCATCATGATGGCTGCAATCATTACAAATAGTTTCTTTTCCTTTGCGTTCATTATTTATTCGTCTTGTGTCTTTTTTTTTAGACTGCAAAGATACGACAAAAAAACGAAATCACCAAATATTTAGTTGATAATTTGGCTATGCTTTCAATTTTCAATCAGACAAACTCGTTCCGATGCCTTCCATGCCCCGAAGCAATGCCTTGAATGCCTTGTGCTAATGCCTTCCGCTATGAAGAGGTAAGCATCTGCATGAGGCATGGAAGGCATTTCCTCCAGCCTTGCTCATCATTGTCTTGACAATCTGGCAGTCATGATAGTCATTAGTCATTAGTCATTAAGCACTTTGCATATCTCTACTGATACTCTTCTAAATCTCTACTTAGACTCTTCTTATTTTTATATTATTATATATATTATAATATATATAATAATATAATCTAAAAACCTCTTTTCTCTTACCCCTTAATGACTAATGACTAATGACTTAATGACTGTCAAAATGAGTGGGTCCTATAAAAAGAAAATAGCGCAAATATTTGGCAGTTTGGGAAATAAATCGTACCTTTGCACCATATGAAATATTTATACCATTTGACCATGCTCTTATCGGCGTTGCTCCTCACGGCGTGCATCAAGGATGAGCCGAAGAACATGGAATGCGACGTTCTCGAAGCTTGGGTCGAGGGTGATGACCTCGCCCCGTATTTCAGCCAGAAAACGGATATGCGCATCAGCGATGTGTCGTCGAGCACACAACGGCTGACGTTCACCGTGTGGCAGCGAGCCGGTCTGCCCGCCATGCCCGTGAAATTTGCACTCACGCCCGGTGCCACCATCACGCCTGCCAACGGCAGTGTACAGGACTTTAGCAAGGGTCCCGTAGAATATACCGTGACATCGGAGGACGGCCAGTGGCACCGCACCTACACCGTGGAGTTCCGCGAGACCATGCTGCCAACCAACAGATACGACTTCGAGCAGTTCGAACTGAGTGCCAACGGCAAATATTATGTATGGTATTATCAGCCCGACGGCGGAGGGAAAGAGTACATCTGGGCATCGGGCAATGACGGTTTTATGATAGCCAGTCCGAATGCGGCTGCCGTAGACTATCCCACCGTGCCGGATGCGGATGGCGTTGACGGCTATTGCATCAAACTGACAACCCGCTCGACAGGCTCGTGGGGCAGGATGTTCAAGAAGCCCATCGCTGCCGGCAACTTCTTCTTAGGCGCCTTCGACACCCAGTATGCGCTGACGAATACGCTCAAGACCACCCAGATGGGCATCGCCTACACCAAGCAGCCGGTGAAGGTGACGGGCTACTACAAGTACAGTCCGGGCGAAACGTTCACCGACAAGGATTTCAATGAGGTGAAAGACCGCACCGACGAGCCCAGCATCTACTCTGTGCTCTACGTGAACCACGACGCACAGGGCAATGAGACCATGCTCCATGGCGACGATGTGCTCTCGAGTCCTTATATCGTGAGCAAGGCCCAGGTGGCCTCAGTGCCTCCCACCAGCGAGTGGACACCGTTTGAGATGACTTTCGAGGGCACCACCCCCATCGATGCCGACCTGCTGGCCAAGCGCGGCTACAATCTGGCACTGGTCTTCTCGTCGAGCAAGACGGGCGACACCTTCGAGGGTGCCGTAGGCAGCACACTATATATAGATAAGGTGGAGATTACTTTTATCGGGGAATGAGGAAACTGAAATACGTATTACTGGCGCTGTTCGGGCTAGCACTGCTTGCAGCACGGAACGCCCAGGCGCAGACGGGCTTAGAGAAACTGCAGGTGAAGGCACGCGTTGGCTACAGCATCGGCGGGACGGCTCCCATCGGCATGCCCGCCACCATCCGCAGAATTGAGTCGTTCAGACTGACGCCCAACTTTATGGCGGGCGCCGACGTCATGTTTCCGTTGTCGGAGAAGTTCGGCCTGCAGACAGCCCTGCACTATGAGATCAAAGACATGGACAGCGAGGTGACCACCAAAGGCTACCACATGAAAGTGAAGATGGACGAGGACGAATTGGAAGGACTCTACACCGGCCGTGTGTGGCAAAAGGTCCGCCAGCGCATGCTCACCATCCCCCTGCAGATGACCTATGAAATCAGTCAGAAGGTGCAACTGAAGGCCGGTCCCTACCTGTCGCTGCTGCTCTGCAAGGACTTCTACGGCATAGCCTCAGACGGTTACCTGCGCAAGGACGATCCGACGGGCGTCAAGGTGGTGATGGGCAGTCAGGAAGGCGAATGGGCCACCTACGACTTCGGCGACGACATGCGAACCTGTCAGGTGGGTGTGTCGGTAGGCATCGACTGGGCTTTCTGCCGCCAGTGGGGCTTGTCGGCCGACCTCTCATGGGGCCTCACAGGTATCCATCACGGCGACTTCAAGACGGTGGAACAGACACTCTATCCCATCTACGGAACGATAGGCCTGTTCTACAGAATCAAATGAACATATTCAAATTATCAACACAATATTTAAAACAACAACGTATGAAAAAATTGTTTACTCTATTGTTTGTTGCCATGACAGCCATCGCTGTCCATGCAACGGATTACGAAACGGTTGTCACTGTTACTGTCAACGATGTGACGACAGAGCAGACGGGTCTCTTCATTATCACTGAAAACGACGGCCTGTACGACATCAATCTGAAGAATTTCATGCTGCAGAGCGAAAACGGCCCGATGGGTGTGGGTAACGTGGAACTGAAGGGCATCAAGCCTTATCAGGACGGTGATGTCACCCTGTTCTTCGCCAATGACCAGGTGCAGATCACCGACGGCGACGATCCCAACGTGCCCGTCTGGATGGCCAGCATACTGCCTCCCGTCAATGTGCAACTGCGTGGCAAGATCGAAGGCGGTCTTCTGCGCTGCTATCTCGACATCGACCTGCTGGAGGAGATGGGACAACTGATCAAGGTGGGCATCGGTGACGGCTATCAGATGCCCAACCCCAGTTTCGAGACCTGGCATACGTCGACTGGCGATTTCGTAGAGCCCAACTTCTGGCATTCGTTTGAGAGTGCTTCGGGTGGCATGGCACTATTGGCCGGAAACCATATCGCAATGTCAACCGACGCCCACTCGGGTGCGGCCAGTGCACGCATCTTTGCCACCTCCATCTTCGGCATCGTGGCCAACGGTACGATGACCACCGGCCGCATGAATGCCGGCTCGGCAATCGCCACCGACCCAGTGAACAATGCCTATCTAGACACGAGCCTGACGGATGTCGACGGCAACGGTGAGCCATTCTACACGAGCCTGTATTCACGTCCCGACTCTGTCGTGGCATGGGTGAAGTTCAAGCAGGGCACGCCCAGCAGCGAGCATCCATATGCCTCTTTCAGTGCAGTGATCACCGACGGTACCTACTATCAGGACCCTGAGGATAAAGCATACCCCAACGTCGTGGCGAAGGCTCAGAACCGTGAAATCGCCACCACCAACGACGAGTGGGTACGCATCTCAGTTCCCTTTGTCTACACCGAGAATGCCGTCGATCCGAAGGCTGTGCTGATAACCGTCTCTACCAATGCCGATCCCGGTGAGGGCAGCGACAACGACGAAGTGCTGGTCGACGACATAGCGTTCGTCTACAATGCCAAGTTGACCAGCCTGAAGATCAAAGGTCTGGAACTGCCCGTCTTCGGTTCAGACGAGACCGAGTATTCCTATGAGTTCAACGAGGCCATCACGGAAGATGACATCGAGGTGACCGTCGACGGCCGGGCTACCCATGTGATGAAGAGTGTGGAGGTGGTCGACGACCACTATGTGTGTGCTATCAAGGCCATCGGCGGCGACATGTCGACCATGACCAGTTACACCGTCAATGTGAAAAGTAGTGCTACCGCCATCCGCGGCCTGAAGCCTGCCGCAAACCAGCCCGCAACCTACTTCACGCTCGACGGCCGTCAGGCCAAGACCCTCAAGCCCGGCAGGATCTACATCAGCCGTCAGGCCGACGGTACCGTCACGAAGATTCGTCCGTAAAACGACGCTGTTCTCGTAGAGATGGTTAAAAAATGATAAATAGTACCGTCTTATATGCGCTTGTACGCAGAAAATATTGTACCTTTGCACCCGCTTTTACGAGTTAAGAGCATGAAATTCAAATTTATAACATCAAAAAATTAAAGATTAAGCATTAATTATGGCAACAAAAATCAGATTGCAGCGCGGCGGCCGTAAGGGCTACGCCTTCTACAGCATCGTTATCGCCGACGCTCGTGCACCACGTGATGGTCGTTTTACTGAGAAGATTGGTACTTACAATCCCAACACCAATCCTGCCACAGTAGACTTGAATTTCGAGCGTGCACTGTATTGGGTTGAGGTTGGTGCCCAGCCCACAGACACCGTACGTAACATCCTGAGCCGTGAGGGCGTGTACCTGATGAAGCACCTAAAGGGTGGTGTGAAGAAGGGCGCTTTCGATGAGGCTGCTGCCCAGAAGAAGTTTGACGCCTGGAAGGCTGACAAGCAGAGCGGTCTGACAAAGATCGCAGAGGCAGAGGCTAAGGCCAAGAAGGATGCTGCTGCCAACGCCCTGAAGGCAGAGAAGGCCGTGAATGAGGCCATCGCCAAGAAGGTAGCCGACAAGAAGGCTGCTGAGGCTGCCGCTAAGGCTGAGGAAGAGGCTGCAAAGGCTGCTGAGGCCGCTGCTGCCGAGGCTCCCGCAGAGGAGGCTGCTCCCGCCACAGAGGCTCCTGCTGAGGCTTAAGCAATGAGTAATTTGTAATTAGTAATTAATAATTATGATTACCGGACAAGCGCGGTGTTTCCATGAAGGAGACATCGCGCTTTCTCTTACCCTTACCTCTCACCTCTTACCTCTTACCTCTTACCTCTCACCTCTAAAATATGCACATCCTCGAGATTCCGTCATTCTTCACGCCCTACGGCGGTGAGTTCTGCCTCGATCAGGCGAAGGTCCTGAAGGCGCAGGGCCATGAGGTGCGTATCCTGAGTAACGTGCAGTTGGGTGTCACCATCGGAGCGAAGGGATATCTGTCACTGCCTTTCGGCCGGTATGAACATCAGCGTGATGGCATCACCGTCTGTCAGTCGTTCCAGCGGGGTGTGCCTCTGATGGTCAGGTGGAATGTACGTCGATGGGTGAGAATCGTCGGCGAGATGTTCGATGACTACATCTCCCGTTATGGTCGTCCGGACATACTTCATGCGCATTGTTCCAAGTGGGCTGGCTATGCGGCTATGCAGATCAGCCGGAAGTATCAGATCCCTTACGTCATTACGGAGCATCTTTCGCGGCTGGTGTTTGAGAAGGAGTTCGGCCCTGCACCCAGCAGAGCCTGGCAGATACCACTGCTCCGCAAGGCATACGAGCAGGCCAATCTGGTCATCCCCGTGTCGGAGGAACTGGTGGGGAATATCGCATGCTATTTCGGCAATGCCTATCGCTGGCAGGCTGTGTCGAATACCGTCGACGTGGACTTCTTCCATTTCCGCGAGCGCCAGTCTCATGAAGGTCGTCCGTTCCGTTTCTGTTGCCTGGCCAACTTCTGGCCGCTGAAGGGGTATGATATCTTGCTGCCAGCCTTCCGCCAACTGCGGGCATCGGGACTGGATGTCGAGTTACACATTGCCGGACGTGGCACGGATTCTGCAGATTGCCAGAAACTGTTTTCAGAGGGTGTCGTTTCGTATGGACTGATTTCAAGAGATGCTGTAAGAGATTTATTGTATCAGTCTGATGCACTGGTACTTGCCAGTCGCAGTGAAGTACAGCCATTAGCCTTGTTGGAGGCGATGAGCACCGGTATTCCTACTATCGCTACAGAGTGCGTGCCGAAGAGTCTGCGCATCGAAGGTGGTTGTACCATCGTACCCATAGATGATGTTCAGGCGTTGTCTGACGCAATGCAGAGGGTCATGGAAAAGAAGGATTTCAATGGGAAGGTTGTCTCGGAGGCTGTCAGGCGGTTGGCTTCAGCGGAGGTTATCGGGAAGCGCCTGACAGAAGTTTTTGATACAGTTCTTCATACTGATGCGCCACTTTGAGATAGTCGTGGTGCCTTTTGATGTACTCAATACTTTCTTTCTTAAGTCGAGTGATATGCTCTGGATGTGATATGATGTCAGCCAGAGCCTGATAGACATTCTCTCTGTCTGGCAGGATGTTGATGATGGGATGCAGTTCTGTTTCCCCGATGATGTCGTAGTTCTCAGGTTCTCCGCCGCCGATGCAGACGACACCTTTGCTCATCGCTTCGAGGGCGTTCATAGCGGGCGTGTAGGAATAGGCTTGGTCCAGAATGAAGTCCTGACCGTTCATACGTTTCTCGTATTCGCTGAACGGCAGGTCTTCCACGACGGTGACTTCACATTTGTCCGGATAGTCGGCCTTGATGCGTTGTAAGGCATCGTAGAAGATGTCTGTTCCTTTGAACTCCATCAGGATCCGCTTGATGCCAAGGAAGAACCGGACGGGGTAAGGTGATGTCCGCTCCAGGGTGTCGGGATCGATATCCTTCGGTACGATGGGCAGAGGGATGAACAGTGTCTTGTCGGGATAATCGTCCTGATAGATGGCTTGGTACTCGTAAAGGCAGGTGACGATGGCATCACAGTCGTCAGCGATGTATCGGCTGAGTTCTCCCTTGGTGGAGTGAAGCCATTCCTTGATGACCTGCTGGGTGTAGGCGCAGGTACGCAGATGGTCGCCGACGTTGAAGTCGCCATAGCGGAACAACTTCCGGTTCAGTCCGCACTCCACCCACTGCCAGTCGTTGCCGAAGGAGCCGAGGATCATCACTTTGTTATGTTTCCGCAGATAGTGATAAATGGCAAACTGCCTTTCAGCCTTCAGGGCAAAGCAGTCTGGGTTGATCAGTTGAACGACATCGAAACCTCGCAGACGGGGTAGGGTGATGAGCAATTTCCACAGATATCTGACGGCAGACCATATGCCTGTGCCTTGACGGGAAAGTGAGATGTCGCGCTTGTAGCCGTAGATGTAGGTGCCATCGGATACGACGAGCACCTCATGGCCGAGTTTTCGTAAACCTTCAGCCAGCGTGGCATGCAGATTACTGTATTCGCCTAATAATAGTATCCTCATCTTTCTTTTTTCATCATTGGGAGAGTGCGGAGCAGTATCTTTCGTCCAAGACGGCTGTTGGTCAGCCTCCGGAACCAGACGTACTTCGTACTGTAATCACGGTCGGGTAGGGGGAAGAGGTTATGCTGGCGCAGGGTTGCGATAGTCTCGTCGAGTCTCCCTTCCGAACGGGTAGCCATGATGGTGTTGTAGATATGATCCATCGTGAGTTGCGCTATGCGACGTTGCAGGGCCAGACGTTCTTCATACGGTCGTCTGTCAGCGAGTTCGTTCAGGTGGAGGATCACGGTCAGGTGGTCGGCCAGCCGTTTGTCGATACGCTCGGCAGTCTGCTGGTGGACGGCTGATGTCTGGCGCTCGCGGTAATAGTAGGCCTTCGCATCAGTAATGTATATGGTTTCAGCACGGATCAGCAATTGTGGGGTGAACTCCTCGTCCTCGCCGTATTCGATGCCTGGTGTGAACGACAACTGGCTTCTAACAGCCTGGCGGAAGAGATAGCAGCAGGCCGAGCCGCGTAGGTTCTCCGTGCGCATCAGTTCTATACCGCTCTTCTTGGCGGGTGCCGCGAAGGTTGTCGGGGATTCTTGGGAGTCGTTGGTGAAGTCGAACATCACGATGTCGGCATCCTGATGGTTACGGATGATGTCGAGGCAGTGGTTGTAAGGCACCTGGAGCAGCGTGTCGTCACCGTCGACGAACTGGAAATACTTTCCCTTGGCCATCTCCATGCCTGTGTTGCGGGCAGTGCTGACGCCGCCGTTCTTCTGTCGTACATAGATGATTTCGTCGCCATATCGGAGCAGATCGTTGATCGGACTGACATCCGACCCATCGTCAACGACAATGATCTCCCGCTCTTCCGAACGCAGCGAGAGTCTGAGGATGCTGTCTATACATGCGCACAGCATGTCCAGAGGCAGGTTGTAACACGTCAAAATAAAACTGACCAGTGGCTGTTGTATCATATCGGGTGCAAAGGTAACAATAAAATATGGAAATCTCAGTGGTTTTAACTTTATTTCCCAAAAATCGGACCAACTTCTATGTTATTGCGAATTTTTTTAGTAACTTTGCCGACAAATCAAGAAATTTCACTTTATGCGTATCAAGAACATTGCTTTTGCATCAGTTATCGGCATGCTGCTGACCACTACAGGTTGTGACATCAACAGTTCTGCGAATAGAAAGCACCAACAAGAAGCCGACAGTCTGATCAACATCGCCTATGAGACGAAGGACTACCAGCGTATCGCAATGCTGGCCGACAGTCTGAAGGAAACAGGCGATATCAGCGAAGGCAAGGCTTTCTTCTGGCTCGGGTATGCCAGCGACCGTACCCATAAGAAGCGCATGGCCGAACTCTACTGGACTAAGGGCTTGGCCGTCATGGACAATGTGGATACACCAGAGGAACTGGAAGTCTATGCTGCTATCGCCAGCCGACTGACGGGCTTGAAAAGTACCAAGGGCGAGTATGAGGCTGGCCTGAAGGTGGCCATTCCTGCGCTGGATTACCTCAAGAAGCATGACGCCAAGATGACGAGCGACTACATCAACCTGCTCATCTATCAGGGCTCCTGCCAGAGCCGTTTAGGCCTGAGCGAGGATACTTCCAACAAGAGTCTGGAGGACGGCTATCAAGCCCATCTTGACAATATGGAGAAGAATCCGAATGCGATAGCCTACCGTGATGCCTTTGTCGGTGTCATCAACATCTGCTACAACTTTCTGGAAATCCACGACTATCAGAAGGCGATGTACTGGATAGACCGCTATGGCAAGTTGCTTGACGACTACGACAAACTGCCGGATGCACGTTCCGACTATGCCGACAAGCAGCGGGCACGCTACTACATCTATCGTGCTTCGGCCCTTGAAGGCGTGGGGCGCAAGGCCGAGGCGGCAAAGGTATACGAGGACTTTCTGGAGACGAGTTATTCGCTGACGGCAGAAGGCCTGATACTCGGCAGCGATTATCTGCGTCAGGTAGGACTTTGGAATGACGCAGCCGATAATCTCAGTAGCACCGAGAAACTCATCAGGGAATATGGTTTGGACTATTCGCTGCAGACGATTCAGGAGTGGATGCTGAAGAAATTCTACGTGAACATGATGGCCGAACGCTTTGATACGGTGCGGGCCGTGAGCGTTCAGATCGTAGAGCACCTCGACTCGGCCATCACCAAGCAGCGCCGGCAGGATGCCATCGAGGAGGAGGCTGTGCGTCAGAAAGAAGCGGAGATGACGGCAGAGAAGGAGCGCATGGAGCGACAGCAGTGGTGGACCCGTCTGGCCGTCATGGCTGCCCTCATTCTTGCCCTTGTCATCTATATCTTCGTGCGTAATCGCATGGCGGCAAGACTGAAAAAGGCTCACGAGCAGTTGAAGGTGGCCTACGACCAGTTGGAGGAGACCACGGCGGCCAAGGAGCGTATGGAGAGTGAACTGCGCATTGCCCGCAACATACAGATGTCGATGGTACCCAGCGTGTTCCCTGACATCAAGGGACTCGACATGTACGCCTCGATGACGCCTGCCAAGGAGGTGGGCGGCGACCTCTATAATTATCTGCGGCTGGGCGACAAACTCTATTTCTGCGTGGGTGATGTCAGCGGAAAGGGCGTGCCTGCCTCGCTGTTTATGGCACAGGCCACGCGCCTGTTCCTCACACTGGCCAAACAGACGATGCCTCCTGCAGAGATCTGTACCCGCATGAACGATGCCTTATCGGGCGACGACAATGAGAGCGTCATGTTCGTGACCTTCTGGCTCGGACTCGTAGACCTCACTACTGGCCATCTCTCGTTCTGTAATGCAGGCCATAATCCCCCCGTTATAGGATGTGGCGGCGACGATGTCATGTTCCTAAAGATGAAACCAAATGTGCCTATCGGCATTATGCCGGGAATGGAATACAAGGGTGAAGAGATGGATACCATCAAGGGCCGGCCGTTCTTCATCTATACCGACGGACTGAATGAGGCTGAGAACAAGGAGAAAGAAGAGTTCAGCGATGAGCGCCTGCTCGAAATACTTCGCAACACGCACTTCACTTCAGCGCAGCAACTCGTTGAAAAACTCAGCGCAGAAGTCGAGGTCCACCGTGATGGGGCAGAGCCCAGTGATGACCTCACGATGATGTGTCTATATTTAAAATAAGATTCATTTATTCTGTTTGCCCTGCTGCGATGGCTAAAGGATTCGGCACGAAAAGAGTGTCCCTATATAATAAATAAGTGTCCGTTTCGTTATATAGAAAGAATGAACGAAAGCGAAAAAGGAGCCTACGGCCATGTGTTGAAGTACACGGGTGTCTTCGGGGGCGTACAAGGTCTCAACGTGTTGGTGAGCCTTGTACGCAATAAGTTTGTGGCTCTGCTGCTCGGCCCATCGGGTATGGGACTGGTGACACTGTTCAACACGACAGTCTCGTTCATCTCACAGTCCACCCATTTTGGTATCTCTACGAGTGCGGTCCGCCAACTCTCGGAGTTCACCGACGACCATCATCCGCAGGTGGTTCACTTTGTAAAGGTCGTACGGGCATGGTCGTTGCTAACGGCTCTTTTGGGTATGCTGGTGTGTATTGCCATCGGACCGTTTCTGAGTAGTACGACGTTTGCGTGGGGTGACCATAGTCTCCATTTTATCTTGTTGGCTCCGGCAGTGGGTATGCTGGCGGTGACAGGTGGTGAGACGGCTATACTGAAAGGCCGCAGACGGTTGAAATCGTTGGCATTGGTACAGGTGGGATCGGTCCTCGCAGCCTTGTTCTTGTCCGTACCTGTCTATTATTTCTTTGGCGAGGCGGGTATCGTGCCGGTGATTGTGCTGATGGCTTTGGTCACGATGCTGCTGACGGTACGAGAGTCCTATAGTCTGTATCCTCTACGGTTGAAGGGGGCGAAGGGGATCCTGGGCGATGGCATGGAGATGGTGCGTCTGGGTGTGGCTTTCACGCTGGCGGGCATCATCGGTTCTGGTGCGGAGATGTTCATTCGCTCATGGCTGAATGTGACAGCCGACCTGGATGTACTTGGTCTCTACAATGCGGGATATATGATTACGATTACCTATGCGGGTATGGTGTTCTCGGCTATGGAGTCCGACTACTTCCCGCGTCTGTCGGCCGTCAATGCTGATATGGAGGCAACTAACGAGGCGGTGAACAAGCAGATGGAGGTGTCGATGCTCATTGCTGCGCCGATGTTGGTGGGACTGATCATTTTCCTGCCTGTCTTGATACCGCTGTTCTTCAGCATGAAGTTCATGCCTGTGGTGGCGATGACACAGGTCGCTGTATTGGCAATGTTTTTCAAGGCCGTGACGCTGCCGGCGGCTTACATCACGCTGGCACGCGGCTATTCGCTGATGTTCCTGTTTCTTGAGGGCACTTATTTCGTGGTGTTCGTGTTTCTCATCATCTTCGGCTACGAGCATTGGGGACTTGTGGGAACGGGTATGGCCATCACTCTGGCAAATGTCTTTGACTTCGTGATGATCAACGCCGTCGCCCGATGGCGCTATGGTTACAAAATGTCGCCGGCCGTGATGAAGTATAGTGCCATTCACATCCTCATCGGACTGCTGGCCTATTTCACTACCATCACGGTCGGCGGTTATGCTTATTGGGTCTTCGGAATCGGTCTGACACTCGTCAGTCTGATGTTCTCGCTGCTTATCCTTCATCAGAAGACCCACCTCTGGCAACGACTCAGACAGAAATATCTGTTTCTGGACAGAAAATCTTAAGTCAGAATCTGATACCTGTCTTAGAAGCGGAAGTCGAGTTCTAAATCAATGAGGTTGTAATTGTGCTTGGCCAGGTTGCGATCATTCACGTGCGAGTACTCGGCATGTAGTTCCAGGTTCTTCGTGAAGAAATAGTTCAGACCGCACTCCACCTGATTGACCGACGTAGACCAGTTTTTCTGATTGCGGTAGGTCTGGTAACGGGCTTTGGCGTGGAGTTTGCCTTTGATCAGTGGCACGATGCCGAACACATACCAGCCATCGGCCTTGTCGCCATTCTCGTAACATATCTCGCGCACGTTGTTTCCGGGAGATTTAGCACCCCAGCCCTGACTGTGGATATACTCGGCGCGGAAGGTGTATTCATCTTTGTCGTATTCGGCGGAGATGGCGTAACGGTTCTTCTCGATACTGCGGGTCTGGCCTGTCTCTGGATCGAGCATACCGCCACGGCTACCTGTCCATCCGAAAGCACCGATACGGAGCCCCTTGATGGGCATCACCCATACACCACCGATGATATCTTTGCGGTTGTCCATATCCTTCTGGTTCACACCCTCACCATTGTAGACACCAATCTGGTAGTGAAACACACGACGGCCGTTGGCATTGGGGAAGAGGTCACCCGCAACTTGGATACCGATATCACGACCACCGGAGGATCTCTCACCGGTACGGTCGCCAAAGGCAGACAGTTTGTTGATTACATCAGCGTAACCACGCCAGCCCTGTGTGATGGGGTGGGTGGGGTTCTCGTAGGTGAAGGCGCGCTTGAACTGTCCTGCGCGTACCTTGAATTCTGGATATTTGCGCCACTCCGCATAAAGGTCTACAAGTTGTACTGTGGGCTGTCCAGGACCTGTTGCATTGGTGCCTTGGATTTGAGCACGCCAGTCGAAGTCGCCGATCTTGCCGTCGAGAATGAAACGGGCAAGACGCAGGTTGAAGGAGTTAGAGTGGTTTCCTTCGGGGTCTTGTCCCTGATACTGCAACATGCCATAACCGCTGAATTTAATGTTCTTCACCCAGGCTGGCAACTCAATGGTGGCTTTCTTCTGAGTAGCCTCCACTTCCTCTACCTCAGCAACCGTCTCGGCGTTTGCTGAAATAGCCATAGATACCAGCATTCCCAGCATCCATGAAAGTCTTTTTGTCGTCATACGTATACAATTTTTAGTTATTGAAATATATTAATATGCCGCAAAGATACAAATAAAAAATGAAACCACCAAATATTTAATGCATTTATCTTTCAGATGTTATTCCTGTTGTTTTACGACGTACGAGTAGAACGACGTTCTCTACGTGTGGCGTGTGGGGGAACATGTCGACGGGCTGGACGGCGGCGACACGATAATCGGCATCAAGGTCGTGGAGGTCGCGGGCCTGGGTGGCAGGATTGCACGATACGTAGACGATGCGCCCTGGGGCAGCGCGGAGGATGGTTTTCACGACGTCAGGATGCATGCCAGCCCGAGGCGGGTCGGTGATGATCACATCCGGACGGCCATGCTCGGCGATGAAGTCGTCGGTGAGGATATCCTTCATGTCGCCGGCATAGAAAAGGGTGTTCGTGATGCCGTTGATCTCGGAGTTCACCTTGGCATTCTCGATGGCCTCTGGTACGTATTCGATGCCGATGACCTTGCTTGCTTTCCGGGCTACGAAGTTGGCGATGGTGCCTGTGCCGGTGTAAAGATCGTAGATTAATGGAGAATTGGGAATTGATGATTGAGAATCATGAACACTCTGCATGCCGTTGCTTTTTTCGCTTGTTGGGTAATCATAATTCTCCATTCTCAATTCTCCATTTTCGATTGGAGCAAGAGCAAAGGCTCTAGCGACTTTGTAGAGATGGTAGGCCTGCTCGGTATTGGTCTGATAGAATGACTTCGGACCGACCTTAAACCGGAGGTCTTCCATTGTCTCGTAGATGTGGTCGTTGCCCTTAAAGACGAGGATGTCCTGATCACTGATCGTGTCGTTGCACTTCTGGTTGTCTAGATAAAGTAATGCACTGATTTCCTGAAATTTGTCTGAAATATGTTGTAGCAGTGCTTTGGCTTGTGCTTCGCTCTCTGAGAGGGCGTCGGCCGTGCTTCTGTCATAGTGGAACTGGATGATAATCATCCACTCGCCTGTATTGGAATTGCGGATGATGACATCGCGGAGCAGGCCAGTCTGAACCCGTAGATCGAAGAAGGACAATCCATGCTGGATGGCATATTCGTAGATCTCATTGCGAATCTGGTTGTGCAGGTCGTCCATCAGCCAGCATTTCTCAATAGGCAGGATCTTGTCAAACGCACCTGTAATATGGAAACCGATGGCCGGTACATCCTTGAGTGAAGAGCGAAGAGTGAAGAGTGAAGAATCGTCTGCTGCCTCAGAACTCTCCTTAACATTGGATAGGGCTGGGGGAAGGCTCTCAATTTGCTCCTTTGTCAGATAGCGCTTGTTGGCACAGCCGAAGTCGAGTTTGTTGCGATAATCCTGTGTCTTGACGCTACCGAGGATAGGCTGGAACTCTGGCAGTTCAATCTTCCCGATACGATGCAGTTGGTCATAAACCTGCTGTTGTTTGAATTTCAACTGTTCAGGATAGGGCAGATTCTGCCACTTGCAACCACCGCAGACACCGAAATGCTGGCAGAAGGGTATCGCGCGTACATTACTGTATTTTATAATACGCACCACTTCACCTTCTGCAAAGGAGTGTTTCTTACGGCGAATCTGTACATCGCATATATCGCCAGGAACGCAGAAAGGAACGAACACAACCATGTCTTCCCAGTGGAACAGGCACTTTCCCTCAGCGGCCACAGCCTCTATCTCTATGCTCTCAAGGAGCGGTAATGGCTTCTTCTTTCTTGTCATATCAGTACTTTTTAGGCTACAAAGGTACGAATAAATATTAAAAATGCCAATTTTTGTGTATTTTTCTTGCGTATATGTGGGAAAATTACTAACTTTGCACAATTCATTTATAAAACAATTTATAAACAATAAATAATAGTAATTATGAGCCAAAAAAGAGTTTACCTCTTCGGTAACGGTAAGGCCGAAGGTAATGCAAAGATGCGTGAGGAACTGGGCGGTAAGGGTGCAAACCTTGCTGAGATGAACCTGATTGGTGTTCCCGTTCCTCCAGGTTTCACCATCACAACAGATTGCTGTAACGAGTACTATCAGGTGGGTCAGCAGAAGATCATGGAACTGTTGAACGACGACGTGATGGCTGCCGTGAAGCACATTGAGACCCTGATGAACTCCAAGTTCGGTGACAAGGAGAATCCTCTGTTGGTATCAGTTCGTTCTGGTGCCCGTGCTTCTATGCCTGGTATGATGGATACCATCCTGAACCTCGGTCTGAACGACGAGGTGGCTGAGGGTATGGTGAAGAAGACCAACAATCCTCACTTCGTATATGACAGCTACCGTCGTTTCGTACAGATGTACGGTGACGTGGTGCTCGAGATGAAGCCCGTCAACAAGACAGATATCGATCCGTTTGAGGAGATCATCGAGAAGGTAAAGGCTGAGCGTGGCGTGAAGCTCGATAAGGACCTGAACGTCGATGAGCTGAAGAAGCTCGTGAAGCTGTTCAAGGAGGCCATCAAGGCTCGCACGGGCAAGGACTTCCCCAACGACCCGATTGAGCAGCTCTGGGGCGCTATCTGCGCTGTGTTCCGCAGCTGGATGAACGAGCGCGCCATCCTCTATCGTAAGATGGAAGGCATCCCCGACGAGTGGGGTACGGCTGTCAGTGTGATGGCTATGGTATTCGGTAACATGGGCGACACCTCTGCTACAGGTGTATGCTTCAGCCGTGATGCTGCTAACGGTGAAAACCTGTTCAATGGTGAGTATCTGGTAAACGCACAGGGAGAGGACGTTGTGGCTGGTATCCGTACCCCACAGCAGATCACGAAGATCGGTTCTCAGCGCTGGGCAGAGCGGGCTGGCATCTCTGAGGAGGAGCGCGTTGCCAAGTATCCTTCTATGGAGGAGGCAATGCCTGAGATCTATGCCGAACTGAACGGTATTCAAGACAAACTGGAGCACCACTATCACGATATGCAGGATATGGAGTTCACCGTACAGGAGGGCAAGCTTTGGTTCCTCCAGACACGTAACGGTAAGCGCACAGGTGCCGCTATGGTGAAGATCGCCATCGACCTGCTCCACGAGGGTATGATCGACGAGAAGACTGCCATCATGCGCTGCGAGCCTCAGAAGCTCGACGAACTGCTCCACCCCGTATTCGACAAGAAGGCCCTCACTCAGGCCAAGGTGATTGCCCAGGGTCTGCCCGCTTCTCCGGGTGCTGCCTGCGGTCAGATCGTGTTCCACGCTGACGACGCCCAGGCTTGGCACAAGGACGGCCACAAGGTGGTGCTCGTGCGTATCGAGACCTCTCCTGAGGACCTCGCTGGTATGTCGGCTGCCGAGGGTATCCTGACGGCCCGTGGCGGTATGACCTCTCACGCTGCCGTTGTGGCTCGTGGTATGGGTAAGTGCTGCGTCTCTGGCGTAGGCTCGCTGAATGTAAGCTACAAGGACAAGACCGTCGAGATCGACGGCATCGTATATAAAGAAGGTGACTACATCTCCCTGAACGGTACCACAGGCCAGGTATATGCCGGTGAGGTGCCCACGAAGGCTGCTGAGCTCAGCGGCGATTTCAAGGAGCTGATGGACCTCTGCGACAAATACACCAAGCTGCAGGTTCGTACCAATGCCGACACACCGCGCGACGCCAAGCTGGCTCGTGAGTTTGGTGCCAAGGGTATCGGTCTGACTCGTACCGAGCACATGTTCTTCGAGGACAAGAAGATCATTGCTATGCGTGAGATGATCCTTGCCGACAGCGTTGCCGGACGTGAGAAGGCCCTCGCTAAGTTGCTGCCTTACCAGAAGGCTGACTTCAAGGGCATTCTCGAGGCTATGGATGGTCTGCCCGTGAACATCCGTCTGCTCGATCCTCCTCTCCACGAGTTCGTTCCCCACGATCTGGCTGGTCAGGAGACGATGGCTAAGGAGATGGGCGTTAGCGTAGAGGATATCAAGCGTCGTGTTGACTCTCTCGCAGAGAACAACCCAATGCTGGGTCATCGTGGTTGTCGTCTGGGTATCACCTTCCCTGAGATTACCGCTATGCAGACCAAGGCTATCCTGGGTGCTGCCTGCGAGCTGAAGAAGGAAGGCAAGAATCCTATGCCGGAGATCATGGTTCCGCTGATTGGTACGCTCTATGAGTTGAAGCAGCAGAAGGAGGTGATCCAGTATGCCGCCAAGGAGGTATTCCAGGAGTATGGCATCGAGGTCGAGTTTGAGATCGGTACGATGATCGAGATTCCTCGTGCAGCCCTGACTGCCGACCGTATCGCGACAGAGGCTCAGTACTTCTCATTCGGTACCAACGACCTGACTCAGATGACCTTCGGTTACAGCCGCGACGATATTGCTTCGTTCCTGCCTGTATATCTCGACAAGAAGATCCTGAAGGTTGACCCGTTCCAGGTGCTCGACCAGAAGGGTGTAGGCCGTCTCATCAAGTTCGCTGTGAAGGAAGGTCGTGAGGTACGTCCTGACCTGCGTTGCGGTATCTGTGGTGAGCATGGTGGTGAGCCCAGTTCTGTGAAGTTCTGTGCTAAGATCGGCATGAACTACGCATCTTGCTCTCCGTTCCGTGTGCCCATCGCACGTCTCGCCGCCGCGCAGGCAGCTGTAGAAGAATAAACTACAGAATGCTGATAATTAGTGAGATACGAGGCAAGGACTTGGAAAACAGGTTCTTGCCTCGGTTCTTTTTGCTCATATTCTGCACGTTACGCGTGCAGAACGTGTTGGGTAAGTACCCCAATTTGTTGACCAGATTTTCTTGCAATGTTGACCAAGCAAAAAAGTGGTATTTGCAAAAAAGGCGAAAAATACCCCCTCTGCATGCGATATGTTGACCAGATTTTCAGGTAATGTTGACCAGATTTCATTCTGATTATACATGTCAACGCAATTTGTAAAACAAGAGCTAAAAGTATTAAACAATTTCACTAATTATTAAAAATATGGCAACACTTAAACCCACAGTTAAGTCAAAACTAAAGACAGGGATGTACATAGTTTACATCCGAGTAGTTCATAACAGACAGAGTTCCTTTATCAGAACCTCATGGATGGTAAACGAAAAAGGAATCAAAGGTAAGGATGTAATTGACCCTTACGTTATCCAGCAAACTTCAAATCTGATTAGTCGTTATTACAGCGCACTGAATCAGATAAACACTTCAAACTGGACAGCTTCAGAGGTTGTCGCCTATCTTACGACATCAACTGAAGATATGTCGTTTTCAGATTATGCGAGAAAGCATATTGAGAAAATGGTCAAGAGAGGTCAAGAACGTACCTCTCGCAACTACAAGTGGGCACTCAATCATATGGAACGCTTTGCCCACACAGATAATATCATGTTCTCTCGCCTTACATCTGCTTTTCTTAACCGATGGATTGAGTCTCTATCTGAAACTAACCGGTGTAAGGAACAGTACCCTGTTTGTATAAGAGAAGTCTACAAATCAGCGATGAAAGAATATAACGACGAAGAACAAGGTATTGCAAAGCTTAAGAACCCTTGGTGCAATGTCGTTATCCCAAGAAGTGACATTCCTGAAAAGCGTGCTATTCCTGCAAGTATGCTGCGTAAGTTCTTCAATGTAGTTCCAGATAGAAGTAGATTTACCCATCCTCTTATGGAACTCGGTCAGGATGTGGCTCTAATCTCATTCTGTATGTGCGGTCTGAACGCAGTTGACATATTCAATGCAGAGAAAGACCAGTATATCAATGGCATTTTTCATTATGAACGCCGGAAGACGCGAAATACCCGTGCGGACAAAGGTTACTTTGAAGTGCGAGTGCCACCATTTTTAAAACCTACTTTTGAGAAATATCTCTCAAAGAACGTAGATACTCCTTGGCTCTTTGATTTCCATGATCGTCTGTCAACCTCCGATTCTTTCTGCGCAAATGTAAATATTGGCATCAAGCAGATATGGGAAAAGGTTGACCCGAATTACAAGGCTTCATTGTATGCCTTCCGTCACAGTTGGGCAACAATTGCCCAGAATGAATGTGGAGCAACGATGAACGAAGTTGACTTTGGTCTCAATCACTCTGTTAATAAGATGGCCAAGGTTTATGTGAAAGTTGACTATAGCCCTGCATGGATTCTGAACGAGAAGGTTATTGATTTTATCTTCTTCACGGATAACGAGTCTAAGTATGTCGAAAAGGAGGATAAGACATTCGAGAGAATATCAAAATACAATAATGTGCGTGCTGAAGCTTATATTATGGGAAAAAAGGTTTGTGCCATTGAAGACACAGGTTTTTCAAATGTTGATCAGGTAATGGATAAGCTTGTTTCCATGCTGCCTAAGAAAACAAGAAATGCTCGTGTTCAATTCAAGATTACTAACGTTGATAAGAACCTCACTCAGATGTATCAACGACTGGTTCCATAACAATATGCGATAAGAAAAAAACTCAGATATAGCCTTGTGCCGTATCTGAGTTTTTTTGTTGCTGATGTCTTGATTACAAAAGGTAATTTTGCTGAATGCTTGCTAACTTCTGCAAATCAACAAGGCTGAACCGTTTCTTGCCTGGTGAAATTCTGACAGGTTTTAACTTGCCGTTTTTAACCCATCGATCAACGTCAGCTCTCCCAAATAGCCTGTAAGCTTCTGCTTGACTAATTTCAAGCTCACCTTTTTCTATTTGATGGATTCTTAAAGCGACTTTCGTTGCAAAGAAGTCAACAAACTGCTCAAATGTAACACTCTTGTCTGTAAATTCGAGTATAGATTTCTCGTCCATATACTTATGATTTAATTGTAATGGCATAGAGGGCCTACCTCCGTGCCAGATTCGATTCTGCCGCAAAGGTAGCCCCTTAAAATCATAAGAATGCGTATAACAGCTATATAGGATTCCGTATATAGTTGTTATATAGCCTCCCTATTTGCAGATAATAGGATTGCTTGCATTTTACAGACATTCTTTCAATTTCTTAATGAATACGTCACAGCTATCATAAAAGCCAATGCCCTCGTCAAGAATGTTAGAGTTCGGCTTCTTTCGAAGGTTCGCAACTCTTGCTTGCGATAGTCCACAACGCAGCTGGCTTGCTCGCAGAGGTTCGTTATTGACAGACGATGATACCAGTTTGTGGTTCTCCATAATCTTCTGCCACGAATAAGGTAGAAGCCCATGTTCACGTAGTTTGCCAAAGAAGATGGCCACATATCTGTTGACAGTTGCCTGAAGTGGAACTGTCAATCGACATTCAAATAGATCTCTGATGTCGTTTTCTGTCACCTCTGATTTAAACAGACTTGTTGACCTGACGAAGTTAGTAATGAGACATATCTGTTCATCACTGAAATGAGCCAGAAACACAGGTTCTGGCTCTTCAAGACTCTTTCCTTTATTGAACAAGGCATCCATTAGAAGAAAGTCCTTCTCCTCAAAATAGTCCTTTGAGAAGAAGGCATCTACAAGGTCACGGCGTTCTTCCAGAAGCTCTTTCAGGGCAAACACATGCATGACATGAAGTCTGATGTCGGCTTCACGAATGCTTAAACATGGAAGGTGATAGTAGATGAAATCATTCACATACCGAGAATAAGATTTCTCGCCATTGAGGATTTCTGACTGGTACTGCTCATAGGCAGCACGATAGAGTTGCCAAAGCTCATCTTTTGGCAGCTCATTCTCTGCTTTCTTTGCACAGCATGGGCACAAAAAGAGAGAGCACGGGAGTGTTCTTTAACCGTTTCATTTTCTTTTTGTGATTAAAAATGTTATTAAAAAATTATTATTGTAAAACATACATGTTGGTATGTGCTATTCGTTATCTTGAATTCCTATTTGTTTGGTGCAACATCATCAAACCCATAAACTCGTCAAACACCTTTGCCTTATTGTTTCGTCTGTTGAATCGAAAGTAATACTCATCCAGATATCCTTGGATATATTCTGGTAATATATGTCGATGCACACCGAACAACCAGTTCCTTAGGTTCGTGACATGTGTAAAGCTCTGAGTCAGCAAGAAGTTGTCTTCAATTGTCTCAATAGGATAATTAGTGACATACTGCTCATAATTTCTTTCTTTACTGACGTACACTTTAGCGTCTGTGCTAATGTGCTGCTCAAAGAAACTCTGGATTTGCTCAGAAGAGAAATCGTCCAACAAGATCCCGTAAGCCTTACCAATCTCTCCATTGGCCAAAAGCTCCATCGTCACTAATATGATATTTTTAGATTGACCGGTATTCTGTTCCATAATACAGAAATCGCCAATGAGAACCGTACCACTGAGAAAGATGTGTTCCTGGCTATTCAATGCCAACTGTATCTTTCGCTTGAACTCCCAAATGGTCTTCTGTCTTACACCGTATTCCTCGGCCAGTTTTGATGAAGACATGCCTTTTTCGGAGGTACACATGTCAAAGACTATACGAAATGCGGAGAGAAGTGATATCCTGATTTTATTAAAGATGGTTCCTGCTGTTGGACTTTCATCATGTTTGCATCTGGTGCATCGTCTTGCGAAAGGCAATAGTCCTTTGCAATAATGGGTATTGCCACATCGCTTGCATACGAAGTAGTCCCCTTTCCACTTCATGTCAGCCAGGTATTCGTAGCAATCACCGTCGCTTTGGAAGAATTTATTGAATTTGGCAATATTGATGCCTTTGTATATAATTCTTGGTTTCATGGTGCAAAGGTAATAAGAATTTCTTGAAAATAGTGCGGTCTAACCGCCTAAATATCTTAAACGGATTTGATTTAACATAAATGGATACTATTTGGCTGTAATACATAGCAAAACAGCATCTAATAAAGGCATGAAAATGCCAATAAATCTAATCAAGTGAAATCATCCGAGCTATATAAGCACGAAATATCTGTTCGTATATAGCATTAGTCTGGACATGAGCCATTTTATACTTTTACCTTTGTGCTCACTTTAATGAAATCTGAGGATTTTCCTCTTTCTCAAACTCAAAACTTATATATATGGCAAAGAAAGAAATAGAACTGCTCGAAAAACGTATAGAACTGCTGGAGATGCAGCTCAAAGATTTGAAAACGATTGAGCCGGACATTATCAACCAGCGTCTCAAATCAATAGAAGAGACGCTGTACTCTACCAAAGACATCCTGAACATGAAGGAAGTGTGTCAGTATCTCGACATTTCGCAAAGTCTGCTCTATAAGCTTACCTGTAATGGTGAGATACCCCACTTCAAGCCGCGTGGCAAGATAATATTCTTTGAGAAGAAAGAACTTATCAAGTGGATAAAGAATAACGGCAATCGTGGCTCAGATGAGATTCGTGAACTTCCCAGTCAAGAACCAAACGATTCATGCGACAATGAAAAAGAAAACTCCAAAGAAGAACAGCATTGATGGTACGAACCTTCCCGACTCCCGTCTGGTAGAGCTTCTTGACAGATGCATTATTTCTGTCAAAGACATCAAACGCAGAACAAAGAAGAAAGAACAAGATGGAACCAAAAGCTAAAAAGAAACGACAGGACGAACAACCAACCCAGTTGGAGCAACCGTCACTCGAAGTGTCTATGCTCAACAAAGACAGCTTCAGTGACGAAGAACTGGAGTCTTACCTATCCAAAGGAGCCATCAAGGCATGTGATGAGATAACCGTTCCACCAAAGATACTGTTCGTTGGTGATTGTACTATTGCCACATTCGGTAATTTCAGTGCTTCCACAGGTAAGGCAAAGAGCAAAAAGACGTTTAATGTCTCTGCAATGGTTGCTGCTGCCGTTACAAATACTACGGTACTGAATTATCGAGCTTGTCTTCCTGAAGGGAAACGCAATATCCTATATTTCGATACGGAACAGAGTAAGTATCATTGCCACACAGTTCTTGAACGCATTTATAAGCTCTCTGGTCTTTCTCTTAAACAAGATGACCCACGCCTCATGTTCTGGGGACTTCGTGAATATACGCCCAAGCTGCGTATAGCGGTCATAGACTATGCCTTGCGTAAGTATGAAGGTGTTGGTCTTGTCATTATTGATGGTTTACGAGATTTGATGTATGACATCAACAATGGAAAGGAAGCTACAGATGTGATGACCGTCCTGATGGCATGGACAAGTGTCTATGACCTCCACATCCATACTGTCTTGCATTTGAACAAGAATGACAACAACCCTCGCGGACATATCGGAACTGAACTTGAAAATAAGGCTGAGACGGTTCTGATTATCAGCAAGAATAACCAGAACAATAGTGTCAGTGAGGTAAGACCCATGCACATGCGAGACAAGGAGTTTACCACTTTTGCCTTTCATATTGATGATGACAGACTTCCCGTCCTTGATTCCAGTATGTCAGTTACAGTTGTCAAACCAAGAGAAAAGTCGCTTGTCAGCCTTGACAATGAGATTCATCAGCAGGTTTTAGGCAAGCTCTTTGAGGAACATTCTCCATCAAAATATAGCGAGTTGGTGGAGCTTGTCTCACAGGCATACGAAGCAGCTGGTTATAAACGTGGGATGAATGGAATCAAGAATCTACTTAAACTTCTTTCAAGCAAAGGTATTGTTGTCAAAGAAGGTGAAGGATATGTCTATAAATCAGAGAGTTTCGATATTTCTGCCCCAGAGGCCGAAGAACAGGTTTAAGGTTTAAGTTTAAAGGGTATATATATTACATACGCGCGCGCACATGTGCGCCCACAAATTTGAATATGTTATGACGATAGATGAAATCAAATCGATCAGCATTCTTCAGTGGTTACGAAACAATAATTATGGTGAAGGAATCAGAAAGGGCAAAAACTATTTCTTCTGTTCTCCACTCCGTTCAGAAAGAACTCCGTCATTCGCTGTCAATACCACCGAGAACCTATGGTGTGACTTTGGCAATACTTACAAGAATGGCGGCAACATCATTAACCTTGTCGAGCAGCTTAACCCGACATGGTCAGAACATCAGGTATTGTCGTTTCTTGAACGGCAGGTAAGAGACTTGAAACTGGATTTCAATGAAGATTACAATGCCAGGATTGAAGAGGAAGAAGCCAAGAAGCGTTGGATTGAAGGTAAACGAGCGGAACGTGAAGAGCAGCTTAATCAAGAAACTGTCATAGAAAGGATAATACCGCTTTCTCATCCCTATCTCCGTGATTATGTCATTCAGCGGCGTATTGACTATGGCGTTGCCCAGAGATTCTGTAAGGAAGTCCATTATTCTCTTCGAGGGAAACACTACTATGCTATAGCCTTTATGAATGTAGCAGGTGGAATGGAGGCCCGGAACAAGCTGAACAAGCGTTGTATCGGTAAAAAAAGTATATCAGCCATCTATCCAAGAGAAACGCCTCAGAAGCATTGTTGCGTATTTGAGGGCTTCTTTGATATGCTCACCTATGCAACCATCGAAGCATGGATGCCAGGAATAGATGTTTGTGTGGAAATGCCTTGTGATTTCTTTGTCCTGAATGGTGTTGGCGAGGTAAGGGAATTGCTTCCATACCTGAAAGAATACGACTCCATCCATTGCTATCTCGACAATGATGAAGCTGGAAGAACGGCAACCAAGACCATCGTGAAATCCTATCCCGATGCAGCCGTTGATGAATCACACAGGTACAAAGGCTATAATGACCTTAATGATTGCCTGGCTGGAATAAAGTAACAGTTCATACGATTAATAATTTATGTATGGGGAGTTTCTCTGAGAAGAGGGACTCCCTTTAATTTTGTGCCTAATTTAATTTAATAGTATGATTATTGTGGAAATATCATACTATAAACATAAACAAATTTAATATAAGCTCCTCACAAGCCCTAATTTTTCTCTATTCGCTGAAAACGCTGTTACTTTGCAGCCGAATTTCTGCAAGAGAGGCGTGATGCGCTGCGTCTTGTCAGTATGAAAAGTGTAATACAAAAAACAAAATCATATATAAAATGACACCATTTGCAATATTCGCTTTTGTACTCACATTCGGGTATGTCATTTATTTCGCTATAATGATTACCCTTGACCTCACTGCCAAGCCAGCGGATGGTCAGAAGAACGAAGAAGAGGACATCTATGTCGGGGATATGAATGACGAAGGAGTCGAATCTCCCAAAGTCATCAATGAAGACTCCGGCATTGAAGGTGGTAGATTGACCTACACTGACAGCGTTTCGGATGATGGCCTTCGGATTATCAATCCCACAAGTACAGGCTTACCTTCACAAGATACGGAAGAAGCTCCTGCTGATCCAGAGCCAGCTTCAGGGGCAAAGGAGAAGGTGACGAGTGAAGAGCTGAATGAGGAAAACGAATATGGCATGGAGGATATTGAGCCAGAAGCCCAGCACTCCATGTATGCAGAAGAGCTTTACTCTTTCCTCAACGAGAAGCATAAGAATTCAAGAATCATCAAAAAGGAGAATGTCCGTGACCATCTGTAAATACAATCATTTGCTTGGTGTCGTTGTGTCAGGCATCATGCTCTTCTTGCCCATGTCGGCATCAGCCAAGTGCGGAGGTGTCGATTACAGCTGGGGAGCTGATGCTCTGGCTAACGCCCATGACTATACCGTAACCATGATGCTGTATGTAGTCTATCTTTCATACGCAATAGCAGGATTGGTTGCTGTCATAGGCGCGTTGCAAATATATATCAAGATGCAGACAGGTGAAGGCGACATCACAAAGTCAATCATGATGCTCATAGGAGCGTGCCTTTTCATGATTGGAGCCTACGTGTTGTTCCCGGCATTCTTCGGTTACAATATCATATAAGCAAACAGGATAACAAACAACTCTCAACTGGCCGGAAGAGAAATAAATTTGTGTAATAAGGTGAAAAGTTTATCAGTAAAACATTCAAACTTCAGGAAACGTAATGAAGACAATCAAAAAGTTCGCAAAGAACATCTTCAAACCCAACCGCATGAAAATGGCAGCACTTATGCTCCTTTGCGGCACAGCAGTAACATTTGCCCAGAACGCAGCGGGTGACTACACCGCAGGAACCAATGCTCTCTCCACCGTCACGGAGGAGATTGCAAAGTACATTCCCTACGTAGTCAAGTTGTGTTATGCGATTGCCGGTGTTGTTGCCGTAGTCGGTGCCATCAGTGTGTACATCGCCATGAACAACGAGGAGCAGGATGTCAAGAAGAAGATCATGATGGTCGTAGGTGCCTGTATCTTCCTCGTTGCAGCAGCCCAGGCTCTGCCTCTGTTCTTCGGCCTCTAACGGTAAGGTAATGTTTGGCTAAAAATAGATAACACGACATGGCAGAAGAGACGAAAGACAGCCAGTACCTCAGTTATCCCATGTTCAAGGGACTCCAGAAACCTCTTGAATTTATGGGAATACAGGGACGCTACATCACATGGGCGGCTATAGCCGTCGGAGGAGCCATTCTTGGCTTCATCATTGCGTACTGCATCTTTGGTTTTGTGGTTGGCTTGATAGTCCTCGCTGTTTCCCTCTTGGCAGGTGCAGCACTTATCTTCTTCAAGCAGAAGAAGGGCTTGCACACCAAGAAGGAAGACCGTGGAGTGTTCATCTATGCCTACTCAACGAAGATGTAAACTCCTTAAATTCAAATTTAAACAAATGAGCAAGTGTGTCGAAATTTGAATAAAGTGGAATCGGTAGGCTCACCCTCTCGACAGGATGGGCCTACCTTCATTTGAAACGAAACAGAATGATACTATACGTAATCATAGCATTTACAGCAATCCTCTTGGGTATGCTCACCTCTGTCAAGGTATTTGGAACGGGTGGTAAGCGCAAGAAGATATTTCAGGACATCTACTTCTCAGTAGAGGATGTGGATGGCATTGGTGTACTCTATACCAAGACTGGCGAGTACTCTGCCATTCTGAAGCTGGAGAACCCCGTCCAGAAATACTCGGCCAACATTGATAACTATTACGAGTTCACCAATCTGCTGACCGCTCTTGCCCAGACTCTTGGCGAAGGCTATGCTATCCATAAGCAGGATGTTTTCATCAAGAAGAAGTTCCATGACGAAACCAACGACAACCATGAGTTTCTGAGCGAAAGTTACTTCCGCTATTTCACAGGACGCACCTATACTGATGTTCAGACCTATCTAATCATCACACAGGAAAACAAAAAGAGCCGTCTTTTCTCCTTTGACAGTAAGAAATGGCGCGATTTCCTTGTGAAGATACGCAAGGTGAAAGACCAGCTGAAAGACAGCGGTGTTGACTCCACTTACATGGATGGTGCAACCGCAAGAGACTATGTTGACCGTTACTTCTCCATGAACTTCACTGGCAAGATTGTGTCGATGACCAACTTCAAGGTGGATGACGAAAGTATCAGCATGGGCAACAAGCGCTGCAAGGTTTATAGCCTTGTCGATGTGGACTGCATCAATCTCCCAGGAGTCATTCGTCCATACACCAACATTGAGGTCAACAATACCTCAATGCCGGTTGACCTTGTGTCACTTGTGGACAACATCCCTGTGGCAGAAACGGTCATCTACAATCAGATGCTCTTTATGCCCAACCAGAAACGAGAACTCTCTTTGCTTGACAAAAAGAAGAATCGTCATGCCAGTATGCCCAATCCCAGCAACCTCATTGCTGTGGAGGACATCAAGAAAGTGCAGGACGTGATAGCCAGAGAGAACAAACAGCTGGTTTATGCTCACTTTAACCTTGTTGTGTCAGTTCCTATCGACGAAGACATTCAGAAGTGTACCAACCATCTGGAGAACTCCTTTGGTCGTATGGGCATACATATAAGCAAGAGAGCATACAATCAGTTGGAGCTGTTCGTCAATTCGTTCCCCGGCAACTGCTATGGGATGAACCCTGACTATGACCGCTTCCTGACTCTAAGCGATGCTGCTACTTGCCTTATGTACAAGGAGCATATCCAGCATAGTGAGGACACTCCTCTTAAAGTCTATTATACAGACAGGCAGGGAGTGCCAGTTGCTATCGACATCAGCGGAAAGGAAGGTAAGAACAAGATTACAGACAACAGCAACTTCTTTATTCTTGGCCCTTCTGGTAGTGGTAAGTCCTTCTTCACCAACAGTATGGTGCGCCAGCTTTGGGAGCAGAATACCGATGTCGTATTGGTAGATACGGGTAACTCCTATGAGGGACTTTGCGATTATGTCAACGGCAAGTACATCAGTTACACCGAGGAGCATCCTATCACGATGAATCCCTTTGCTATCAAGCGAGAGGAGTTAAACATCGAGAAGATTGGCTTCTTGAAGAACCTTATCATGCTGATATGGAAGGGAACCAACGGCAGAATAACGAAAACGGAAGACCACCTCATTGAGGATGTCATTACCGAATACTATGATGCCCACTTCCGTACTGGCAAGGTAAAGGAACTCTCCTTCAACACATTCTATGAATACAGCACCGCACGTATTCCAGAGATTGTGAGGGATAATAACCTCGAAGGTATCGACTTGGCAACCTACAACTACCTGCTGAAGGACTTCTACAAAGGCGGCAACCACGAGCTTACTCTCAATGAGAATTTAGACACAGCTCTCTTTGATGAGACCTTTATCGTGTTTGAGATTGACTCCATCAAGGATGACCCTCTTCTTTTCCCTTTGGTTACGCTCATTATCATGGATGTGTTCATCCAAAAGATGCGTATCAAGAAGAACCGAAAGGTGCTTGTTATCGAGGAGGCATGGAAAGCCATTGCATCCCCGATGATGGCAGAGTACATCAAGTACCTGTATAAGACAGCTCGTAAGTTCTGGGCTTCCGTCGGCGTTGTAACACAGGAGATCCAGGACATTGTAGGCAGCCCTATCGTCAAGGAAGCCATCATCAACAACTCCGATGTAATCATGTTGCTTGACCAAAGCAAGTTCAAAGAACGATTCGATGAAATTAAGGCCATCCTTGGTTTGACCGACGTGGACTGCCGAAAGATCTTCACGATTAACCGACTTGAAAACAAGGAAGGTCGTAGTTTCTTTCGTGAGGTATTCATCAGACGTGGTCAGAATGCAGCAGTCTTTGGTGTCGAAGAACCCCATGAGTGCTACATGACTTACACCACAGAACGAGCTGAGAAAGAGGCATTGAAACTCTACAAGCGAGAGTTGCGATGCAGTCATCAGCAAGCGATCGAAGCCTATTGTCGGGATTGGGACAGAAGCGGAATCAGCAAATCATTGCCGTTTGCGCAGAAGGTCAACCAAACCGGACATGTGTTGAATCTTTAACCGAACAAAAAGTAGTATTTACCAATTAAAAATAGAAGTATATGAAAAGATTAGATATTGATGGTTATATAACTACCCAGATTGAAAGATATGATATTAAACCATCACAGTTACGCCGAATGGAAAAAGAACTATTCTGTCATAACTTATGTCATGTCGGACAAATCTGTTGTAGTAGTGAGCAAGAATTGCTCAAGTTAGATGGGTTCGACGAAGACATTGTTGATCTTATTAAATACATATTGGATGAACATGGTCTTTCTCTTGGCATGACAGAGGAGGGGCTTATTGCTTATGACGATGCAGAATACTATGCCAGGCATCCTGAAAAAAAGAGGCGGAAGAATCTCAAAAAATGGAGGCTAAAGCCAAAGAGGTTTTAAGTGCGGAAGAATATAAAAGAGATAGTTTAACCGATTCTATTGAGCATAATCATAATGAACAGAGGCTTGACAGATCTGTTAATGCTGATACAATTTTCAAGGAATCTCAGGAAGAAGGAAAAACGAGCAATCCTCCATTGACAGAGGACTTGAAGCGACGAATCATTAGCCATTACGATGATGCTGTTCGTAAAGACATGAAAAAGAGGTTGACGGATCGTGCCTTCATGAAGATTACCATTGAGGATGTTGAGTTTATGCGACTACATCTGTTTCGTACATCCTTGGTTAGCCAGCCATGGTACATTCGTTTGTTTTGGCCCAAAGAACAGCGTATAGTCTTTGCAAAAGCAGAGGCTGATAGTATGTGTGAAAAGTTCATAGACAACCTCGTTACCACTTATGCTGACAGGCAAAGTGCAGACTTGGAAGAAAACATTGAATCCTTATGGGGTGAAAATTGGAGTAAATATCTAAAAGACTTGGAAGAAGGATAATGAAACGCTATCTTCTCATAATAACTCTCATGTACTGTGCCCTGGCTCCTGTCAAGGCACAGTACTACAGCGTCAATTTCGATACGAAGACTGTCGCTGCTATGGCTGCCGCTTTCAATACGGAGGCGGCAACAGAGATGTATTATGCAGAGCAGTTGGCGAAAATCCGTAAGAGCTACCAGGCTGCAGAAGTCGCTGCTGCTGGCATCTTTGCCGGTAAATACCTTGACCGTAAGGCTCTCACGGATTTGGGTCTTTGGACGAGCAGCACCGAAAATTACTACTACCGCCGTATTTACAGCATGGTTTCCATGAAGATCATGCCGAAGATATGGACGGTAGCCGGTATGATGATTAAGAATCCCCAGAATGCACTCTATTGGGGCTCATACCTGTATAAGGTATGCGAAGAGACCAAGAGTCTGTGCTATCAGTTTGAAAGCATCGTAACAAACAGCAGCCTGTCCTTCAAAGACATTGCCTTCCTTGAAATCAATCAGGAGTTGGCAGACATCTTGAAACTGTCAGAGCTTGGCGATGTTGACTGGAAAGCCATGCTGGACAACTTCTCCAATATTGGCGATAATTTCAGCAAGGAGAGTCTTCAGGAGGACTTGGATAACCTCTACGCTATGGGCGTAAACCTTGCATCTGCTGGAGCTGGAAATTTGATTAACTCCATCCTTGGTGAAAGCAATTTCAATGGCTCTATCTTAGACAAGGCTATCAGCGTTATGGAGATTGCTGAAAACGCCCAAAATTTGTATGACGGCATCAGCACCAACGCTGGAGCCACAATCCTCAGTTTCATTGGAGGTGAAGAAGGTCTTGCCAACCTCTTCAACCTCTCTAATTATAATGTTACCTCATGGATAACAGACTATGCCCGTGAAGGTATGGGGCAGTACTATACTCAACGATGGTATATCTATCGTGTGGACAGGGGCAGCGTCAAACTGTGTGACTATTATCCTCCCACCGATGACAACAGCATCCTATATGGTGACCATTGGTATCGTATCAATACCAGAGACCCCAACTACTGGCCAACCAGTAGCGAACGAGAGGCTGCACTACAGAACTCAGAGAATCATGCTGGATGGAGCCGTAGCCGTGTGCAGCAGCTGAACAACAGCAACGACGGCTTCTATTACAGCATCAACTACTACAGTAGTGCCTACATCCTGAGCAAGAGCCGTAGCGGTCAGTATGCCAAAGCCTACGCCTATGAGATTCATGTCACCAAATCATGGAACAATACCGAGGTAAAGTACGAGGATGTCTTTGACTCCTATTCCATGAACCTTCAGGCATTCAAGGCTGGCATGAACGCACGTCTTGCTGACTACAATGACAACGAGGAAGGCTACACCTATTACTTGGGTTGTGACAGCAAGAAATACTATCAGGCAACAGATGCCAGAAAGCTGCAGAACTGTGAGGTGGCCACTATTAGTGTCACCTGCCATGATGGAGCCAAGTTAAGCGAAGGAAGTACGCAGTACAAGTGTAGCAGTTGTGGCGGTAGTGTCAATGCCCACACCAAGCAATGCGCTATGGCTACAAGCGTAAGTGAATCGAGTGTGAATACATCTGAGCTGGATGCTAAGATTCAGGAATGTCAGAGTCAGATTGCCATGCTCCAGGCACAGATTGATGCCCTTGAAGCAGAGAATGCAGACCTTATCAAGAAGATTGCGAATGCAAGCGTGGAAGATGCTGCTACCTACCGCCAGCAGTACAACGCCAATAAGAACCGCATCAGTTCACTTAACTCAGAGAAAAGCAACTGGCAGAATCAGCTCACGCAATACCAACAGGCAAAGCAGGAGGCGCAGGAAGGAGAATCAGTTTCAACCGATGACTACTATCGCATTCCGGCCATCATGCAGGACTGCAAGACCGCTTTCAATCTCTCATGGAATGGCAGTGGCTCTTGGGATGGAAACACTTATGTCCGTACAGCTACCATGCCGAACATTAACGGCACTATCACATTCAAGGCAACAGTCAGCATAGCAAGGCGACCCAAGTACTTCCTTGGTATCAAGATTCACCGTGCCATTGTCCAGATAGCTTGGGAACTCACCACCAACTACAGCGACACGCAGGTAATAGCAGTCCTCAATCTGGATCCAGAGATGAGTGACGAGGAAAAAGCAAATATGGTCAATCAGAAGCTTTCCGAAGTGGCAAGGGAGTTTCCCAACTGTCAGCCAAATGTAGAATATGCCAAGAGCGAGCCAATAGCAGAAGATGACTCGGAAGATACCTACCATCTGTTATGGTCAAGTGACCGACTGGAGATAGCAAGAGACATAGATTCCCGTCTTACCAAGATATATGCCGACCTCGTATCATTGGAGAAGATGATGCACTACAAGCATTCCATAGTGGACATGATAATGTCCGCTCTTCCATATATCAATGACGAGCAAGGCAGAAGACATACATTAGTTGAAGAGTGTCGCAGACGTTGGCTACGTAATGCAGCCAACCAGATGCACTCAGACAGTTATAATGGCAAATACGACGATGACTATGAGGAATAAGAATATTCTTTACATAATACTTTGCCTGTTGACCTTGGTTCCAATGTCAGCCAAGGCTCAACTGGGCTTTGATGTTGTCTCTGTGGAAGCCTACATCAACGACCACAAGGAGCAGCGTAGCCTTCTCCTTGTACGCTCCACTCTTGAAGCCAGCAATAAGCTGTTGCATGACTACAGCAGCGATGCCAACATAGGCTATAAGGACATCAACAAGGAGTTGGATAAATACACCCGTGCCTTTGATGTTATCGATATACTCTATCAGTCCTTGCGTACCAGTCTCAATGTGTATAACACCTACGAGACCGTGAGTGACAGAGTGGCTGACTACAAGAAGATGCTGAATGACTTCAATGAGAAATGCTTGTCGAGAGGTAATATAGTCACCACCGATACGCTTCTCATCACCATTAACGCCAGGGCATTGTCAAAGATAGCTGATGAAGGAGATAATCTGTACAGGTCTGTCAGCGATCTTGTGCTATATGCGACAGGGGCTGCAGCTTGTTCGACAAGCGACCTCCTGATAGTCCTGAATGCCATCAACAAGAGTCTGGACAATATCAAGAAGCATCTGAATACAGCCTACTTCGAGACGTGGAAATATATACAGGTTCGCATAGGCTACTGGAAGGCTCAGGTCTATCGCGCCAAGACGATGAAAGAGATTGTTGATGGGGCTATCGGGCGGTGGCGAAGGAACAGCTATTTAGGTAGGGAATAGTGTTGTCAGGATATAATGTTCAACTTAAACTAAATTGCAAAATGAATAACGTAACTAAATTATTCTCAGTTGTTATGATGACTTTTGCTTCATCAATACTTGAAGTACATGCACAGTCGTATGTGACCTACAATCATGACGAAGCAAAGATGAATCAGATAACCGTACAGGAGATAGGAACAGGTGGCCTGACTCCTGCATTCTACTATGATGTATTCCATCGTAGTTACCAGAAGTCAGCAGGTTCAAAGAACAAGCTTACCTATCGCTCACTGGCTGGTGTAGCAGGGTGGCAACAGGTGGAAGATGCTGATTCTGTCAAGGCATCCTTGGAGAAGCGTGCAGAGATAGAAGCACTCAATGTAGCAGACCGCCAGATTGATTTGGCGTGGCTTGCCGAAGGAACGAAGATAACAAATAAGTTGAATGATTTTCAGAATAACATCAACCGCATTGTAAACGCAGGAGGAACATTCCAAGAAAAGGAGCGATGGAACGACTACTATAACATCTTCCAATGTGCCATCAAAGCAACACAAGATGCCTACATGCCCAATGCTCAGCGAAAGAAAGAATACCTTGCCATCTATGCAGACATCTGTAAGCAGAACGAGACGTTGGTCAAGTACATTGTCAAGCTGAACAGCAGAACCAAGACCAAGGAACTGCTTGAAGCAACCAGCTCCAGACCTAACCGCAATGGAACATACGCCAGAGCTGCATACAACAGATGGCGCGATATAGGTTGGAAAGTCCAAAATGGAAATGGCTCTTCCAATGGAGGTTCCGACCCAGCGAATGGTACAATCACAGTAGATGAATAAAAATTATTGACATATTTCAAAACAAGTAAACCCAATGGCAGATACAAGCATACTATCAGACTTTGGTATCAACATCCTCGAAGAAGAGATTGATGATGTGATATTCCAGACCAACGAGTTTCTTTGTGACGCTACTTTTACAGGCTCACAAGGAAGTTTCTGGTGGATATTGCAGATGAGTATGGCACTCGCCGCACTCTTCTCCATCATTGTGGCGGCAGGAATGGCCTACAAGATGATGGTGAAGCACGAGCCGCTGGACATCATGAAGCTTTTTAAGCCTCTTGTCATCAGCGTCATCCTTTGCTGGTGGTACCCACCGGCTGACACAGGCATTACCAATAGTGGCAGCAGTTGGTGCTTCCTCGATTTCCTCAGTTATATTCCAAACTGTATAGGCTCCTATACGCATGACCTCTATGAGGCAGAATCCATCATCATTGAGGATAAGTTTGAGGAGATCCAGGAGCTGATTTATACCAGAGACACCATGTACACAGACCTTCAGGCCAAGGCAGATGTTGCCCATACAGGCACGTCTGACCCCAATCTGATAGAAAGTACAATGGAACAGGCGGGTGTCGATGAAGTCACCAACATGGAGGAGAATGCCAGCAAACTCTGGTTCACCTCCTTAACGACAGGTGCAGTAGTTGGGCTTGACAAGATTATCATGCTCATAGCCCTGATAGTGTTCCGCATCGGATGGTGGTCAACCATCTATTGCCAGCAGATATTGCTTGGTATGCTCACCATCTTCGGGCCTATACAATGGGCATTCAGCCTATTGCCCAAATGGGAATCTTCGTGGGCAAAGTGGCTTATCCGTTACTTGACAGTCCATTTCTACGGTGCGATGCTCTACTTCGTCGGCTTCTATGTCTTGTTACTTTTTGATGTGGTACTCAATATCCAGGCAGAAAACCTGATGGCCATTACCCAGAGTGAGCAGACGATGGCAGCATACCTTCAGAACTCGTTCTTCTCAGCCGGTTATCTGATGGCTGCAAGTATTGTCGCCATGAAGTGTCTGAACTTGGTTCCAGACCTTGCCGCATGGATGATTCCTGAAGGTGAGACAGCCTTCTCGACCCGTAACTTCGGTGAAGGTGTGGCACAACAAGCCAAGATGTCCGCACAGGGCATGGTAGGCAAGGTTCTGTAAATGGTTGAAACAATGTAATACAATTCAAAATATCACAGCTATTATGGTTATAAAAAATCTCGAAAACAAAATCAAGTTGGTGCTGATTATCTGTTCACTCTTCCTAACGGGATGTGTCATCATCAGTATCTCCAGTATCTGGACGGCTCGGACGATGGTCAATGATGCCCACCAGAAGGTCTATGTCCTTGACGGCAATGTGCCTATCCTCGTGAATCGAAGCACGATGGAAGAGACGCTTGACGTAGAAGCCAAGAGCCATGTGGAAATGTTCCACCAGTTCTTCTTTACGCTTGCCCCTGATGACAAGTACATCAAGTACACGACCGAGAAAGCCATGTACCTCGTCGATGAGACTGGTCTTGCCCAGTACAACACCCTGAAGGAGAAAGGCTTCTACTCGAACATCATGGGAACAAGTGCCGTGTTCAGCATCTTCTGTGACAGTATCAAGTTCAACAAGGACAACATGGAGTTCACCTACTATGGTCGTCAGCGTATTGAGCGACGCACAAGCATCCTCATGCGAGAACTTGTAACGGCAGGGCAGCTGAAACGGGTGCCGAGAACGGACAACAATCCTCATGGCCTTCTCATCACCAACTGGCGAACGCTCCTGAATAAGGACATTGAGCAGAAAACCAAGAACACATACTAATCGTACAAGGCTATGGGAGGTTGGAAGAAATTCATCATGGGCGAGAAGATGCCCGACAAAGATGATCCTCTGTACAAAGAACAGTACGAAAGGGATGTTGATGCAGGCAGACGGTTCGCAAAGTGGAGCAAGTTGGACAAGTTCGCTGCCAAGGTGCAGGAATTCGCCAACAAGCACACCAAGGCATTCCTTATCATCGTCTTTGGCTTTATCATCCTCAGTTTCGGTATGAACCTCTACCGCATGGGGCGTGTCTGGAATCATACAGGAAAGCCCAGAAGTGCCGTGGAGCAACAGGACGAAATGATAAAGAACCGCCATCGGCGAGTACGGAAAGCCATCAGTTCAGCTCATTGTATGCCGTCCAGCATCAACAGTGAATTTCAAGAAAGTGTAACTCAAAACAAAAAAGACAATGGATATACAGACGCTAAAGAAGATTAACTGGAAGCAGCCGAAATACATGCTGCCCCTCATTATCTATGTTCCTCTGCTCTTCGTCGGATATTTCGTCATCGACTTGTTCCAAACGGAAAAGGCCGAAATCCCGGATTCCAGTATGACCACGACAGAGTACTTGAATCCCGACCTGCCAGATGCCAAGATGAAGGGTGATGGTATTGGTAACAAGTATGAGAGTATGCTAAAGTCATACGGACGTATCGACGATTATACTGCAATGAACAATATAGATAGAAATAACGATGAAGAAAAAGAAAACTACGACTCCAAGTACAGCGACGAGGAGCGTGAACTGCTCGAATCACAAGATGCCGAGAAACTCGCTGAATTACAGAGACAATTACAGGAAAGCGCACAAA
>Ga0256404_1000893_pt1 | contig 75880 bp, 70 predicted proteins | sample RumenRJG_01DNA_FD_185990 | JGI IMG/M metagenome (GOLD analysis project Ga0256404, IMG submission 185990) | Bovine rumen microbial communities from Lethbridge, Alberta, Canada - RJG_01 | ecosystem: Host-associated > Mammals > Digestive system > Stomach > Rumen | place: Canada: Alberta | collected...
TATATGGACATGGAGCATCTATTCAAGATGGAAATTGAGCAGCCAGCTGACGAGGAAAATCCATACATCTGATGCCGATATTTACTGGCGGATGAAATGAATTTGCGAAAGAATCTTGACACTACCACCCGCGCCATATCCTCCGCCGTCTCCTGATAGAATGCCGATGTCTGAAAAATAGGCTGCGTCGTCGCCCCCGTTGCCGGATCCGGCCCAAAGCTGCCGTGCAGCAAGCGTGTCGTAAATCGCATAAAACCATCTCCCGTCCATAAAAAAAGGCCTACAGGCCCGTGCCAGGGCGCAAAACACCCCGCACAGACCCATAGGCTTCCGTCTCTCGAATGACCTACCGATATGTACATATCCGTCAACTATGTATCGCATATATATTATCTATGATATATCACGCACGCTGTGTTGTCAACCGAATAGGAGAGTCCCTCTCACCTTTCTTAGGGAATCTGTAAAAGCAGCCGGACTGCCCGTACCGCAAGTACTCGACTGCGGCTGCGACTACCTGCTGCTGCGCTACATAATCGATCAGGGATTCTTCTCGTTGAGTTCTTCAACGAGTCCCGCTGGAAGGATGATACTCGTCATGCCATAGGCAAAGGCTGCAAGCTGGTAAGGCTGGTAGATCAGCGCAACCTGGCCGTGACCGGCAAGGTAGAAATTGCCGCTAAGCGGTTCACTCGCATAATCCCGAAACAGCTGATACTTCGGGATTTCCTTTCCACTGCCGCTGAACACGGGCAAATTGTAGATGCGCCAAGCGTCATCTGAGCCTATTCTCACAAAATCACGGATGCTTGCGCGCTCACCATCGTCTTTGCTGTACGTGACGCCGCGATAATGTGGCATGCCGTGTGCCGCACCATGTGTATAAGTCCAGACGCAGAGAACGAGCGAGATATAGCTCTGTCCCTCGTATTTCAGCTTGTACGAAACCTGCAAATCATCGTAATGATAACCCAGCGCCGCTTTCATATCCTCGATCTGACTGCGGATATCTGCATTGATCTTCGCTGCAACCGTCGCATCATCCTTGATACTCACGACAGGGTACAACGAGTCCTGTCCCCCTGTCTTCACCGCCTCCGACGAAATGCTCGCCGATGCCGTCGGACAAGCGACAAATGCCGAAGATACCCCTACCACCGCTGCCATCAGCGTCATCGCTACGAAAGAATGTTTCATCTCAAGCGCTCCTCTCTTAAAAATTACAATCTTCTGTAAGATTATAATTCGCTATAACTTTACAGAATCCTGCTACCTCACCTATCAACATCTAAAAAGCATCACCAAAGCAGTACTTCCTCAATCTGCCGTTCAATTTCTAATCCTGCATGATGTCGTTTTGCAAAAAACTACTTCCCGCGCATGCAGGATGCATCATTGTCGGGCTATTCCTCGGCACTGAGCAGCTGCACGGCACAGGCTATGAATTTCCTGGCAGCCGGGGATGCATCCTTCATATGCGGCACAGCAATGCCCAGCTCAATATACTGACGCGGGCGAAACGGCCTCGTGACGACGCGGCCTGTCCAGTTTTTCGTGGTCAGGTCATTGTTCAGGCTCAGTCCGAGCCCCTCCTCCACCATACAGTATGTCGTATAGGGATCCGCCGTCGTAAACTGAATATCCGGCTGGATCTGGTGTTCCTGCAAAAAGCGGTCAATGTCTGTGTCATGTCCAGGCAACGTGATGATAAACGGTGCATGATTTAATCCAGAAATCGGAAAATCCGGCTGGATTGCGGCATCATGCGTCGGTGGCAGCCAGACAAAAAGCTCATCCCTGGCCAGCGGGATCCAGTCGTGGACGGTTCCTTTCGTCGGCCGGGCAGACAGGCTGCAGTCAATCGAACCTTCATTGAGCCAGGCCGAAAGGTCCAGATTCGTGCCTTCCCGCAGGTGAATCTCCACCTGCGGATACTTTTGCCGATAGACCCGCAGGACTTTCGGCAGCCAGGCCGCCGACACACTGTAATAACTGCCGATATTCAGGCTGCCCTGGATCACGCCGCGGATTGCCGCTCCCTGTTCAGCGGCAATCTGCTGTGCCTTCACGATATTGCGCAGAGCTGGCAGCATCGCCTTGCCGTCAGCTGTCAGACGCACACCGTGCTGCGTCCGAATCAGCATAGGAAAACCTGTTTCCTGCTCCAATGAGCGGATCATGCGTGTAATGCCGGACTGTGTATAACCGAGGATTTCGCCGGCACGCGTCAGACTGCCCTGTTCCGCTGCAGTCAGCAGAGCTTCACATTTCACACTATCCATTTTTCCTCCTGTTATGACGAAATGTCATGATGTTTATGATAGTTTGCCGTTTGTATCATGAATAAATCTATCGTACAATATCTACAACCAAACATCAACGACAACCTTGTTTCAGGAGAATTTATCATGAATGAACAGCATTATCTTCTGCCCTTTGCTTCCGACTATATGGAAGGCACCCATCCTGCCATTCTCAAAAAAATGATGGAAATCAACCACACGCCGATGCCTGGCTATGGCGCGGATACTATCTCGCACCGCGCAGCCGAAAAAATTCTCGCGGCCTGCCACGCGCCTGAAGGTGAAGTGCATTTTCTCATCGGCGGCACGCAGACAAACGCCACCGTCATCGATGCAATGCTGCCCTCCTATCAGGGTGTCATTGCGGCAGATACGGGACACATCAGCATTCACGAAGCTGGCGCCATAGAATTCGGCGGCCATAAAGTCCTGCCGCTGCCCCACAAACTCGGCAAGCTTTCCCCGGATCAGATTGATGCCTTTCTCAAAAATTTTGAGCAGGACGGCAACCGCGATCACATGGTCATGCCCGGCATGGTCTATCTCTCGCATCCAACCGAATATGGCACACTGTATACGGCCGATGAACTGCGCGCCATCCATCGCATCTGCCAGGAACATCACATCCGCTTATATCTGGATGGTGCGCGCCTTGCCTATGCACTGGCCTGCCCGGAAAACGAGCTGGATCTGCCGCTGATTGCCGCATGCTGTGATGCCTTCTATATCGGCGGCACGAAATGCGGTACCTTGTTTGGCGAGGCTGTTGTCTTCCCGAAAAAAAACACCGTGCCGCATTTCTTTACCATCATCAAGCAACATGGTGCCCTGCTCGCCAAGGGCTGGCTGCTCGGCCTGCAGTTTGATACGCTGTTCACGGATCATCTGTATCAAGAGATCGGCCGCCCTGCCATCGAAGCAGCTGACAGGATCCGCGAAGCCCTGAAAGCACATCATTACCAGCTTTTCTTCCCCACGCCGACGAATCAGATCTTTGTCGTCATGCCCAATCAGATCCTGCCGGAACTTGAAAAGAAAGTCGCCTATGGGTTCTGGGAAAAATATGACGAAAACCATACAGTAATCCGCTTTGCCACGAGCTGGGCCACCCGGACCGAAGATACCGAAGCCCTCATTGCCATCCTGCAGAAACTAAAGCATTAATACAATCTACAAGGAACAAAGTAAACTTTTATTTATATTGACGAAGGCAATCTGATAAACTACAGGATAAAGAGCGATACCTCTGGAATATTCATGACCAGCATGGTCACTACTGCCGGTGATAGACAGACTGGAAATCATCCCCGCGCATGCGGGGCTCACTATCCACCTTCATCCTCTGCAGATGTATACTTCGTTACTGCCTTGTCTATTCCAAGTGCTTGCTGTATACTTGAGATAGAAAGAGAATGACTGGTGGTCATGGCGTGGTTGCTGCCTGCGTTGTCAGCGCGGATGGGGAAACCTGGATACCGACGCACGCCAGCTTCTCTTTTATTTTTTTCTAACCACGCATCAAGATTTTGATCTGTACTATAAAAGGCCGTGCGAACATAGACCAATCCATCCTTTGCAAATTCTGCAGCCACACCATACCATTTCTTAGGTGTGGCTATTTTTAGTGCAACGGATTCTCCACGTGGCCTTCTTGCCTATCTTGATAAAACAGCTTCCTGAATCCCGTGTTTCATTCCCTGAAAGAGTGGATCATCCCCGCGCATGCGGGGCTCACCTGCACATTAATCTCATTGTAATCCCATTGACTACATTGCAATCCGCTGGATGCACATCAGAAACTCGACGAGAATCAGCGTACATCAATGACCATCCATACACATCTGCTGCTTCTATTCATTGAATTAAATTAATTTTAGAAAAACAAATTCATTGATCTACATCGCGTTTGCGACGGAATACAATCTCATATCCCAAAATATTGAGAATATTATCAATCTCACTAGCTTTTATGCTGCCTTCATTGATTTTCCGATTAAATGACTGCTGATTGTATTTAGTATTATATTGTCTATTATATTCTTCGCCAAAAGACTTTAATGAATAACCGCTATCTGTTATTAAGTGCTTTATTCTTATACTTAATATCATGTGACGCATCCTCTATTATATACTATATATATGTGTATTATATATAATCTGATTCGCTATGTGAATCAGATGGCGTCCACTGTGAGTGCACTGGTGGAATCATCCCCGCGCATGCGAGGCTCACCTGCACATTAATCTCACTGTAATCTCATTGACTACATTGCAATCCGCTGGATGCACATCAGAAACTCGACGAGAATCAGCGTACATCAATGACCATCCATACACATCCGCTACTTCTATTCGTTGAATCCAATTTAATTTAGAAAAACAATTTCATTGATCTACATCGCGTTTACGACGAAATACAATTTCATATCCGACACTATCCAGCATATCTGTCAATGTATTCCATTTGATATTATCATTATTTATCATTTGATAATAAGTTTGAGATACCATTGCTTTTCCGTATTTTTTATTGTACGCACGCATTATGTCTAATAATGACATATCATTTGATGCGCATAGTACTTTTAATTTGTGTTTCAATGACATAAATCATCACTCCTATTATATACTATATGTATATGTATTATATATAATCTGATTCGCTATGTGAATCCGATGACGTCCACTGTGAGTGCACTGGTGGGATCATCCCCGCGCATGCGGGGCTCACAATCTCATTGCAATCCGCTGGATACACATTAATCTCATTATAATCTCATTGACTACATTAAAATCCAGCTGTCTGGCACAACGGAAATTCGACGAAAATCAGCATACATCCGCTGCTTCTATTCACTGAACCAAATTGAATTTAGAAAAAATATTTTCATTGATCTACATCGCGTTTGCGACGGAATACAATTTCATATCCAATTGAATCCAACAGTTTCGTCAGTAAACTATACTTCATTGTCTCATCATTAATCATTTTGTAAAAAGAAGGATTCTTAATATCTTTTTTGTATTTTGCATTGTATGCTTTTAATGCATCTATCAATGTAATATCTTTACTTACACATATGACTCTTAGCTTATGTTTTAATGACATAGATTATCACTCCTATTACATGCTATATGTATATGTATTATATATAATATGATTCACTATGTGAATCCGATGATGTCCATTGTGAATGTGCTTATGTTTTGACGCCTTTTTGAAATTAAGAGTATTATTGTGATCAAGTGAGATAGCTAATAAAAATCGTAGATAATATATTATAATCACTGTATTTATCTATTATAGATATGTGACTATCTATCAAAGAATCATCCCTGCGCATGCGGGGCTCACTTGTGTTTATTATAGCACATTTGTAGATGGTTGGGATCATCCCCGCGCATGCGGGGCTCACCTGCACATTAATCTCATTGTAATCTCATTGACTACATTGCAATCCGCTGGCTGCACATCGGAAATTCGACGAAAATCAGCATATATCATATACATCCGCTGCTTCTATTAACTGAATCCAATTTAATTTAGAAAAATATTTTCATTGATCCACATCGCGTTTGCGACGGAATACAATTTCATATCCAATACTATCCAGCATGTCCGCCAGTGTATTCCATTTAATATTATCATTATTTATCATCTTGTAAAACGTCGCCGATACCATTGATTTATCATACCTTTTATTGTACGCCTTCATTATATCTAATAATGTTATATCATTATTAGCACATAGTACTTTTAATTTGTGTTTCAATGACATAAATCATCACTCCTATTATATACCATATGTATATGTATTATATATAATCTGATTCGCTATGTGAATCCGATGGCGTCCACTGTGAGTGCACTGGTGGGATCATCCCCGCGCATGCGGGGCTCACAATGAAGGGCCTCAAACCCGCGCCGTTACTGGGGGATCATCCCCGCGTATGCGGGGCTCACTCAACGGGGTGAACCTGTTCGGTGTTGACCTCGGGATCATCCCCGCGCATGCGGGGCTCACCTATACGTTTGACTAATGTCGCCCGTTTTCTTGGGATCATCCCCGCGCATGCGGGGCTCACCTTGCGTGGCAATATCATCAAGTATACGTGTCGGGATCATCCCCGCGCATGCGGGGCTCACTCATCAAGTGCAACACGCTTGTCATGTCCACAGGGATCATCCCCGCGCATGCGGGGCTCACTTGATTACCTTCGTCACCTGCATGCCGCTCATGGGATCATCCCCGCGCATGCGGGGCTCACTAACCTCCATGATTTTTTGTTTTCTCACTTTGGGGATCATCCCCGCGCATGCGGGGCTCACTTCAAGTCTGGAAGGTGGGATGGTTATTTCAAGGGATCATCCCCGCGCATGCGGGGCTCACTGGTGGCTGACAGCGGTCGCTTCGGCTTCCCGGGGATCATCCCCGCGCATGCGGGGCTCACTTCAAGTTGGTTGTCTCAGTTTATCAGCCTGCGGGATCATCCCCGCGCATGCGGGGCTCACTCATCAAGTGCAACACGCTTGTCATGTCCACAGGGATCATCCCCGCGCATGCGGGGCTCACTTGATTACCTTCGTCACCTGCATGCCGCTCATGGGATCATCCCCGCGCATGCGGGGCTCACGGCATGGAATTTCACGATAAGAATGGCAACGAGGGATCATCCCCGCGCATGCGGGGCTCACCGATACGTTAAAGAGGCGCGCCAACTCATTCAGGGATCATCCCCGCGCATGCGGGGCTCACGCGTCATACTTTTCTCCAATCTGTTTCCACCAGGGATCATCCCCGCGCATGCGGGGCTCACTTCAAGTCTGGAAGGTGGGATGGTTATTTCAAGGGATCATCCCCGCGCATGCGGGGCTCACGCGTCATACTTTTCTCCAATCTGTTTCCACCAGGGATCATCCCCGCGCATGCGGGGCTCACGGCAACGGCAGTCTGGGACAGCTATGTCGCTTGGGGATCATCCCCGCGCATGCGGGGCTCACACAGCGGCAAGGAAATCCGCGTGCGGTATCTCGGGATCATCCCCGCGCATGCGGGGCTCACATTACGCGCCATCCTTTGCCCCTGCGTCGCTCGGGATCATCCCCGCGCATGCGGGGCTCACACCGTGCCAAACTTAACGTTCGGTTTTACGACGGGATCATCCCCGCGCATGCGGGGCTCACTTGATGTATGCTGCGATGACGCCGCTCACGTAGGGATCATCCCCGCGCATGCGGGGCTCACGTCGAGATGTAGATCTTGCCGTCGCCCGTGATAGGATCATCCCCGCGCATGCGGGGCTCACTGGAACAATGACATGGACGATCTGGCGCTCGAGGGATCATCCCCGCGCATGCGGGGCTCACTTGACGAGATGCCCGACGGCGAGAAGAAACACGGGATCATCCCCGCGCATGCGGGGCTCACAGGCCATTCTCGATGAGCACAAAGTCCAATGGGGGATCATCCCCGCGCATGCGGGGCTCACTAATTCACCTTAATCTGCTGTAATTGTTCACGGGGATCATCCCCGCGCATGCGGGGCTCACCTCATAGTCAACATGATCCCGAATAGCATCTCGGGATCATCCCCGCGCATGCGGGGCTCACTATGCGGACGCCTTGGCACTCCTGTTCAACTCGGGATCATCCCCGCGCATGCGGGGCTCACCATTGAAAGAGAGGAAGTATAACGATGAGAAAGGGATCATCCCCGCGCATGCGGGGCTCACAATCTAATAGTGTCCATTGTGAATGTACATCTGGGATCATCCCCGCGCATGCGGGGCTCACTAAATCGTTCCATCCTCTAAAAACTCGTACCCGGGATCATCCCCGCGCATGCGGGGCTCACAGCATATCCGATAATTGGTTGTAACGCATATTGGGATCATCCCCGCGCATGCGGGGCTCACGAATGAATACGGCATGTATACGGATACCGTCCGGGATCATCCCCGCGCATGCGGGGCTCACTCTTCGAGTCGAACGCATAGAAGTCAAAAGCGTGGATCATCCCCGCGCATGCGGGGCTCACCTAGAATCTACCAATGTTAGCCGCATTGGTAGGGGATCATCCCCGCGCATGCGGGGCTCACATATGGTCGAAAGCGTCAAGGCGATGCTTGATGGGATCATCCCCGCGCATGCGGGGCTCACACTATATCTGCATCGATAGGGCTGTCTTCGTCGGGATCATCCCCGCGCATGCGGGGCTCACCGAATTTGTAAATCGTGATAGTCGTCGTTTCGGGGATCATCCCCGCGCATGCGGGGCTCACTGTTATTGTTTTGTCTGAATACAAGATACCATGGGATCATCCCCGCGCATGCGGGGCTCACATCCATCTCCCTTCTTCTGCCGTACTCATGTCGGGATCATCCCCGCGCATGCGGGGCTCACCGAGCTGGTAAGCACCGAACGTGATCTTCGCCGGGATCATCCCCGCGCATGCGGGGCTCACGAGCAGAAACGAAATGACATCCTCTCGAAGCAGGGATCATCCCCGCGCATGCGGGGCTCACTGGAGCAATGCACTCAGAGGCACGCGCTTCGAGGGATCATCCCCGCGCATGCGGGGCTCACCTCATACGCACACTTGACTACCTTCAGCCATCGGGATCATCCCCGCGCATGCGGGGCTCACTTCGTCATCTACGATGCATCCGACGATGAAGAGGGATCATCCCCGCGCATGCGGGGCTCACCGCTCAGGCTTCGCAGAACGCCGCAGGAGCGCGGGATCATCCCCGCGCATGCGGGGCTCACGAAAGACAAGATAACAGAACAAACGCTGTGACGGGATCATCCCCGCGCATGCGGGGCTCACATTCTTCTGCCCACTGCTTGATCTGTGCCCTCGGGATCATCCCCGCGCATGCGGGGCTCACTCGCCGGACGTGGCCGACTCTCTGGCGTTGACGGGATCATCCCCGCGCATGCGGGGCTCACTTCTTATCGCGGCCCTGCAGGTTGCGGATGCGGGGATCATCCCCGCGCATGCGGGGCTCACAGCTTCTCGAAGAGGGAGAGCTGCTGGTCGATGGGATCATCCCCGCGCATGCGGGGCTCACTTCTTTTCCGTGCCGCTCTTGATGAGGAAGCCGGGATCATCCCCGCGCATGCGGGGCTCACCATTGGGAAAAGAATGATAGCTTGTACAAAGCGGGATCATCCCCGCGCATGCGGGGCTCACTAGTTGATACTAAACTTGCATTAATTGTTCCCGGGATCATCCCCGCGCATGCGGGGCTCACCTATGCCGATGAAGATATCATGCGAGTCAAGCGGGATCATCCCCGCGCATGCGGGGCTCACTGAGGACTGGCTCGTCCCGTTCGTCGCGTTGAGGGATCATCCCCGCGCATGCGGGGCTCACATTTATTTTCAAGTTGAGACGAGCTTGTTTCCGGGATCATCCCCGCGCATGCGGGGCTCACTAATTTCGCAAAACGACAGTGCTATCAAATCAGGGATCATCCCCGCGCATGCGGGGCTCACCGGCTATCGCAGGGTATAACAGTACAAATCTTTGGATCATCCCCGCGCATGCGGGGCTCACTTACGCGTATAATCCGCCTGCCTCTGGTATCCGGGATCATCCCCGCGCATGCGGGGCTCACCAGAAGCTCGGCTTCGAAGTCACGCCGGATATGGGATCATCCCCGCGCATGCGGGGCTCACCCGTCTGCGCATCCTGCTTCTCGTCGGTCGCCGGGATCATCCCCGCGCATGCGGGGCTCACTTGTCCGAGAACTCTCGACGCAGCTGGCGGAGGGGATCATCCCCGCGCATGCGGGGCTCACTTTTTGCGCAAAATAAAAAAAGTGCTTGACAAGGGATCATCCCCGCGCATGCGGGGCTCACGCAAGGATGAGCTGGTTGAACTGGCAAAGGGAGGGATCATCCCCGCGCATGCGGGGCTCACAAAGGTGTGCATAGCTGAGACGGACCAAACCCGGGATCATCCCCGCGCATGCGGGGCTCACGCTTTTTTGCTTTCGCGTTTCTTGCCCACCTTGGGATCATCCCCGCGCATGCGGGGCTCACTTTACTTGGCAGCGGTAAGTTATCTCGGAAGGGGGATCATCCCCGCGCATGCGGGGCTCACTCGAGTAGTGCATAGTAGCTGCGCTCGCTGATGGGATCATCCCCGCGCATGCGGGGCTCACCATCTCCTGCGCAAGGATGACATGTACCATGAGGGATCATCCCCGCGCATGCGGGGCTCACCGGCGGAGGTTGTGAACCTCTGTGGCCAGGAAGGGATCATCCCCGCGCATGCGGGGCTCACACTCACCCACATGGAATTGACGTGCTCACCATGGGATCATCCCCGCGCATGCGGGGCTCACAAGGACCTGCTGGCTGGCAACCTGCCGAGCCCGGGATCATCCCCGCGCATGCGGGGCTCACAGATCACCGCGCTCGAAGCCGCCTGTCAGCTTGGGATCATCCCCGCGCATGCGGGGCTCACACTAAAAAATCCCAATAATGACGCCATTCTCTCGGTATCTAATCCCATATTTTATTCAGTTTTACGAGTTATCCTATAATACTATTTCTTTCTCAATACTTCATATGCTTCTTGCACGGCTCGACAGTCCTGCAAGGCCCGGTGTATCGGCTTTTGAGATAATCCCAGGGCTGTCATCATATCTGCCAAACTTATGCGTTTTTTTGAATCACACTTTTCTTGGTATAGAGCCATGGTATCATAGTGCGGATTGGTGATGATTCGACAACCGTGCTTCCGCAACGCATGATTCAGGAATCTCAAGTCAAACGCAATGTTATGGCCCACCAAACAATTCTTGCCGATAAAGGATTCAACTTTTGTCAGCACCACCTCCAAACTCTCACCAGATGCAGATACCATCTCATTTGTGATGCCTGTCAATTTTTCAATTGGACGTGGAATTGGCTTTTTCGTATGAACCAACACTTGATACGATGCAACTACTTGCCCGGCTACTACTTTTAGCATACCAACTTCGATGATTTCATCGAGCTTTTCGCGTAAGCCGGATGTCTCAAGATCCAATACGACATAATCAACAGGGTAACGTTCCGATGATGTAGACTCAGAAAAAAGCGTTGAATTCTCCGCCTCCTCATACTGCTCATGCTGAGCATGCGCTTGCTTTCGCTTAGCCATGCGAATCTGCGCTGCTTTGCTGAAAGGCCTGCGCTTTTGCTCTAACTGACGCACGCGACTCACACTTGGCTTCATCACGAGTTTTAATCCATCGAAATCGATAATCTGATTTTCACTGTGATGAAGACGAAAATCCATGCGTTGCTCATTATTCGTCGTATAGACCAATGTCGCACGTCCATTCTTGACCGAATCTTTGACGCGCTTCCAAAGATTGTCCCGCACGCGGGCACTGACCTTGCCCACAAAGACTCCCGTGTTGATTTCCAAGAGCCATTTGGATAGGTCACCACGTAAGGATTTAGGACAATCCGTCAAGGTTATCACTATCATCGCTATCCTCGACTATCGTGCCATATCCGATTTCCAGTTCTGTTTCTTTTCCATAGGAAACACCATTCTGTACAGCGCCCCTCTTTTCATCCCAAAGGTTCACGATATCCGCATAAGATACTTCTGTATCATCCTTGCCAAGAAGCAAGTAACGGATATCTTTCACCATCCGTTCCAGCAAATGGCCCTCGACGATCTTATCGCGAAGAGCACGCCGCATGTCGCCACCGATATCATCGGACGGATCTGCCGCCAGTCGGAAAGCCAGCGGGATGACATACTCCGCCTTGTACAGATCTGCTACATCATATACGAAAGACTTCTCGTGACCAGTATGGACAAAGCCAAGTCCCGGTGATGCTCCCATGGCCACGATGACGCTATGTGCCAGGCCGTACAAGCAGGCAGTCCCAGCCGACAAGGCCTGGTTGACTGCATTTCCTCCTTCAAAATCATCTGGGTCATATTCACGGCCGTTCCATTCCACATCATTTTCTTTCGCACACTTGCGATAGATGTTCCGTACTCTCGCGCCTTCCTTGCCGCGGAGCTGCTGCATTGTCATATGTGAGACATCTTCACCTGCAAAGCGCATCTGATACATCTTGCGTGCGACATCAAGACGGCTTCTCGTGTTTGTCACCAATTTCGCCTGCATCATCAACAGTGCCGCTGAATGAGTCAAGGGTTTACCCGAAGCATAGTAGCGCACACCATGCTCGCCAATCCACAAGACACTCGTCCCCGCATCACCAATCAATTCCATGGCACGATGTGTGACCGTCGTCCCCGGCCCCAGCAACAGTACACTGAGCGACGCTGCTGGGACTTGCACCGTCCCTCTTTCATCCGTAATGCTGATAGAGCTGTCCTGACGATTAATCAGGCAGCGTTCGAGATACAAAAAGGACAATCGTTCTTTGATCTGAGGCAGTTCCTGCAGTTCTGTCTTCTGTGCACCAGGTAACCTTTTCATAGACATCCCTCACAATCTCATCACCACCCCCTGACCGCCTACAAACGCCCCAAGGTAAGCAAACCGCAACCATACGATTTTGCCCTGCCAATTCCTGCACATAATGTCTGACGGAACTGTTCTGCATCCGTTATCCGCAGGATTCCCTCGAATACAGCTGTATGCAGTGTGACAAGCTTGCCTTTGCGCGTGAATTTCTTGATATCACGCTGTACAACCGCAAAAGATTCTGGCACAAAGCCAGCACCTTCACTTTTCGTGCGAAACCAGTCCTCTTGCTGCGGCACAGTCACATGCGGGACGACTTTCCCCCGGTCACGAGTTCCTTCTTTGATGCTGTGGACCGGATTGCCGCAGAAGCGAAAGCGATATTGCTGGCCATTCGCTAACATCTGAAACAATTTATGGCAATTGCGACTTTCACCAGCATCACCAGCATAACCGAATTGCTCTACTAAATGAGCAAAGTCCGGTTGTTGCTGGCTAAACACCAGTAAATAGGGCTGACCATGAAAATAATCCAAGCGCCAAAGTTTCCTCGATGCGTCGTCCGGCGCAAAGCAACTTTCTACCGTAGCATGCATGACCTGCAACGACCCCAGGAATTTCATTGATGTGTGGATATCTTTATTGATTCTGACTCTTGATAGATACATCGTCGTCCTCCAATAACGCCATCGGATCATGCTCCGTAGAGACTTCCTGTTCATTCTCTGTATTCGCATTGCCAAGAATCTGACTTAAAGAAACTTGTTCCCGAACGACGTTTCGAAAATGATAGAGACGTCTCTTTTGACTGAAGCTCTCCGGAAAATCGCGGACCGCATAACCGTTCTCATTCGGCTCCGCATCGCGAACAATCTCCAAGGATGATATGTGCTGACGTCTGGCTTTTCTCTGGTACCAAGGGGATGCTTGCCATGCTTCTTGTCGCAGTGCTGTCACCAAGCCTGCATCTCGAATGCCCAGATACAGCTTTCCTGCCGGAGGACATGATCTCCGCCCCAGTGCCAACGGATATATAGGACGCCTCATAGCAGATGCCAGCTCTGTCAAGACCTCTGACGAGCCCTCTAATCCTACAAGAAAAACAGCATCTTCAAGGTAATAGCGGTATGTCACCCATGTAGTTGATTTACTGCCATTCTCACGATGTGCCATCTGAAAATCTTTTTTTATCGTCCCTGGTTGGTCAATCCGTACTCCGAATTTCAATGGTTTGAACAGAGCAAGGGAAGCCTCACGTGACAGTCCCATGGCAGCGGCAATCATGCCAATCACTCCACTGCGGGTTGGCTCCATCTGGGTGGTGCGACGGTCGAATTTACTGCTTGTCCCCCATGACTGCATAGGGGCAGCCAACCTTAAAAGCAGTGTGCTCATACCATCACTCCTTTACAAAATTCTCCATATCATGAATTAACGTATCCTGTAGCCCCTGCAATAATTCCTTCATGTTGACCGATTGGACAGAATCTTCTTTGCCATCCATGCCAATTGCCCATGCTTTCTCCGGTGCATCTACATACTGGCTGTAAATCTGTTCTGCATATTTTTCCAGCCGTGCAATGGAAGGCTTTACATAGCCGCCTTCTACAGTGCGGACCGGATCTTCAAAAGCACCGACGAAATTGATGGGCTGATCGCGCCGAATCGTGACGAGCACAGCATCCGGTAGCGTTCGATTCGCAAAAGTATTCTGCTTACCCGTCGGCATCGACTGGATGAACGCTTTAGCAAATTCAGCGACAGCAGCGGAAGTTGCCTCCTTTTCGCCACCTAATTCCTCGACCAAATTATGTACAGCTACCGTTGCATAGCGATACATTGTCGAAGAATTATACTCGATGACGCCAATCATGCCCGCTCCAGCATTATCATCTGGTGCCAGATCATCAATTGCCGTAAAATAATCATACTCATTGTCCACACGATGTGTTGAAATACTATGAGCCACCTGCGCAGAAGCATCTGCATTCAAGGATGGATCATCTGCAACCATGCGGCCAAAAAGAGCAATATCTATGCTGTGATTCTGATTGAGCAGCTTTTTCGCTTCTTTCTTGATATCTTTGTCTGCGGCATCCTGATTTTCTAAAATATATGCAGCCAAACTATGTGCTTGAGTTCTGCTGATAAAGAAAAGTGCTTTCGTTTTTTCTTCGTTCTCATTTTTCTTCTTTTCTGTGGATATACCAGATGCTTTCACAATTTTTTCTGCCAGATTATTCGCATCATCCAGTGGCATGTCCGACTTTAGCCTCAACAATTCTTCTTTCACCAATCCGATGATTCGTTTCGTACGGATACCCAAATTCCTTTCATCAAGATCTTCACAGAACATCTCGCGCATGGCGCGTTTCCAACTCTGCGAAGATACTCTTGCACGCCGTACACCGCCATATAATGCTGTCTTAGGCGATCCTGTATCATCACGATTGACACAGCTTGGCGGTACTGTTTGGATGACATGGAAATCCACATAGATTCTATCGAGATCTTTCATTCTTTCTCTTCCTTTCCGCTTTCTACATCCTTCATATAATAATCTTTACCCCAGTTCAGGACAATCCTCCTATGCCAATCCAACTGTTGAAAATGATAAAGATCCAAAGCAAAATGAGGGTAATCTAACGTTATATTGTACCGTTTCATTAACCCAATGATACCTCTTGCATGCACAGACAACTCAGTTAAGTCTTTTGCCGTAAGGACCTGATTGAATCGCCTCTGCACCCCTGCTTCATTTGCAGAAGTCTGGAACAGTTTGCCAGCAGCATATCCAAAGGAATTTCTATGGCTTACAGCAGTATCTTCATCGGTCAGGCCATCGCTCATACAACGCTCCATCCCCTGTTGATGAAAAGCATATAACGTCAATGATGTATACAATGCTTTCTCTATCTGTTCTTCTTGATAACAGTAGCTGCTGATTTCATGTTCCGGCAATACAAAGCCCAACAAATCTGGCATCATGCCGATCTCTTTTCCAATTCCTCGCCGCAAACATGCTAAGGCTGCCTTTGAAGAATAGATGCGCGGAATTCGTCCTCGCATAAATCCAAGGATGTCTATTTCAGCTTGATTCAACCTAATCACCTCATCCTAATGCTTTATTGATACGATATTGAAACTCCCGGAATGACCTTATTGCATTCTGCACAGTTCCATCTTTTACTCGACCCACAATAGCTGTCTCTGAACATCGATCAAGCTCTTCTTGCGCCAATTGCAACAGGGTTTGTTTTGCGATGTGCAGCCATTCCACTGTTCTTTCCTCCAAGTTATCTTTTTCTGGATTGATACAGAGCAACCACCTCCTGAAAGATTGATCTAGATGATAATACCCGTCTTCTTGAGCAAATTTCGCGAGCTCTCTCTTTTGGGTTTGACTACTTTTTTGCATGCTGTCACCAGACACTTCAGCAATGTCGATGACAAAGTATCCAAAACTATTGATGGCTTTCTTGGTCTTTTCTAGTACATCGATAATTTCCTGTATCCACATTTCATTCATCTTGGCAAGCAATGCCGCGTTGATGGTAAGGTCATCCTGTACATAGTCGACAATTTGCCACCCTGCACCTTTTAAACTGTACGATGCGCCTGTAATACAAATGTGGAATTGTTTCACATCAAAACTTATTGCTTCGGCCGCATCTTCCAAGATCTGTAACCAATGTATAATTCCCGGCTGCCTAGCTTTATCATCATTTTTTATCTTCATACCAAGCAATGAAGATAAATCCCGCCACATCTGGGATTCTAATTGATGCCGTCTCGGAGCAAAATCTCTCGTATCGTCACGTTTCCACACCGTCATTACTTCATTGAGTAAGCTGGCATCCTTCGCAAAATAATCTCCCATCGTCAGTAGATATCCGGTTACCATCCCTTGTTCTCTATGAAGAAAAATTCGTCTGGATTGCATGGTCAGCAAATCTTTCTGAGCTCTTGGCTGTGGAATCTCACGTTCGATTGTCTCGCAAACTGGCTTTTCCCAATAAGCTTTACTGTTTTCTTCATTATCCGCAAAGACTTCATCGCGATCATCGACTAAGATAAAGTTAAGCATCAATGTCTCGAATAAGTTTCTTCCCTTAGCATAGATCAATCCTAGCTGTCCCAAATAACCAACGCCTTTAGGTGTAGGCATCTTGGCAGAATCATCATCAAAGCCGTTCAAGTGCAATAGCCATCTTGCAGCTTCTGCATACGTCAGGCAATCCTGCGCTTCTCCAGTACGTACCGGGAACAGCCTGGGCGCATTATCACTCTGGAATAAATCTCCTACCAATCTAGCGACTGTCTTCCACTTGATTTCCGACGAGACTTTCTTCCCCTTTGCTGCCTTATATGCATCCATATTCTGTTTGATATGTGCAGATTGATAGAACGGCTGCGTCGGATGAAAGAGCCAGAAGCGATCGTGATAGGGCTCCAGATAGGCTTTTATCTCATCAAAGCGGAACTTTCTCTCCTCCCACACGTCTGTCCATAAATCTATAGCATCATCTACCGTTTCAATCTTCTCTGTCACAAAAGCACTATGCATGATGGCCAGCAATAATCTCATGATGGCAATATCCTGTGTAGGCAGCTCGCCTGCCAGCCCTTGTGCTTCATGTGCGTGCTCAAAGAGCTCCAGGATTGACCATGTTTTCGTTTCATTTGTCTTCGTCTTGACGATAATCCAAGGCTCGTCCAACAGATTGAATTCCATTTCTGGTTCTTTTCCGTCCAACTCTCATTCCTCCTTGTAGCTCCAAAGTCCGTTCTTTTCATCATAAACAAAGATACGATCTAACAAATGCATCTCATGCTCTTCATTGAGGACCAAGAACAATTCCCCTTTCAGCCAGTGTGATGCATACCAGTCCTTCAGACGATTATCGATAACTATTTGTTCTAATTCATCGATTACCTTATCAATCTGCCAATCCTGCACAAAATAGGATGGCAGATTGATGGAACAGCTTGCAATCGCCTTAGCTAGAGCATCGTCTGGTACATCGTCAATCCGCTCGTCACCATGCCCAGGAAGCCATGGCAAGGTGTAGAGGCCGCCATCTTCCTTTTTACAGATAACCAATACCGTAAGTGAATTTCCGCTATCGCGAACCGTAGCTTCTCCTCGTTTCCCAGATACGTCTTCCGTCTGCGATGCATTTAGCCAGCCGAGCAAATTCCTTCGTTGAGCCTTCGGCGTCTTGATCTGGAAGGTCGTTGCTTTATTCTTTTTTTCTTTAATACACTTCTCGTATCGATCTCTTGCATTCGCATATTGCTGACTTACATCAGCTATATCGGCTTCTTTTGCAAGCCGGTTAATGATTTCGTCATCATATCCCGCCTCATACACCTGCTGGACTAAACGAGGGATATCATCTGGCAAGACTAAGCGCTGCTCTAAGAAAGCCCTTGTCTTCATCAACAGATACTCACCATAAACAGCAGTGCTCCCCTCATCAAATGTCAATGCATCTTGGATTCCCATGATATAGCACGTCGCTTCCTCCAAGCGGCTTGGACGCGCTTTTTTCCTGTTATGGCGATGCAGCCTGCCTATGCGCTGCAAGAGCAAATCCATGGGGCATATCTCCGTGAAGAGCACATCGAAATCCACATCAAGTGACTGCTCCATAACCTGCGTGCCGACCACAATGAGTCTGTCGGGGCGGTGGTCCTCCTGTGGCCCCAGCAGATCGCGAATCTCCTGCTCCTTCCGCACACGGTCAAAGCTCAAAAAACAAGAATGAATCAACCGGACACAGTCTTCTCCGAAATACATTTCCATACATTGAGCAACCGACTGTGCTTTCTTGACAGTATTGCAGATGATGCCCGCACAACCACCATCCGACAGTAATGCACTTAGAGTCTCGCCCAGATTATCTTCATCGAGCTGTGCCAGACGAACGACCCTCTTTCGGCCAGAACGTTCTGGCAAATCCTGATAAACGTTCTTGCCGTCGGTATAGCTGATCAATGGATATGGGCTAACGGAATCCGTGGCAATATCAACTGTCTTCTCGATTTTCCGATTCTGATAAGCAGCCAAGAGTTCCTGACGACGATGCGGCGGCAAAGTTGCCGATAGAACGATAACAGGAACATCATATGCACCCAACCAAGATAAGACAAGATCCAGATATTGGTTCATATAAGCATCGTATGCGTGACATTCATCAAGGATAATAACCTTGTTTACCAATCCCAGATGACGCAATGCCAGATGTTTCATTTTGAGTCCGCCCATCAGGACATGGTCAATCGTTCCCACGACAAAATCAGCAAGCAATCCCTTCTTTCTGCCCTGCGTCCAATCATTGACGACCACATCGGCCTGCTTCTCATCATCATCCTCTTCATCATACAGATGAGATTTCAATTTTATCCCGGTATAGACATCATTGAAACCTGACTTACCATGTGCCAAAAAAATTGACCGACTCACTCCCGCATGGAGATGCTCGATCCACTTCTCAATGCGCGGGAAGATACCATCACTTGTCGCCTGTGTCGGCAAGGCAAAATAAATTCCCCCTAGCCCGAAGCGGCGTGCAAAGGCTTCTGCTGCCGCTAATGCGGCCTCTGTCTTTCCCTCTCCCATCGGCGCTTCAATCACCATCAAGCCAGGATGCTCCAACCGAGATGCCACCTGCAAGGCATGAACCTGCACCGGCCTGGGCTGACGGCCAAATCGCTCTTCATAAAGCTGCGACCATGGGCAAGCCGATGCAAACTGTTTGTACTCCGGCAAATGCAAGCAAGACCATGCCTGCCTTGCACGATCACGTGCGGATTCCATTTTCATGATGCCATAATCACGCGAAATTAACGGGAACCGAGTCTCATCACTGGCCAGCCAATCCGCCATGATCAGCAAACCACTCAAGATGACCTGCGCTGGCACACTCAATGTCACTCCCATGATGGATGAACAACCTGCCAAATGCAGTGCATACTGTACGAGTTCCTTTTGAACACTTCTCCACGCTTCATCTTTCATGCCTGTAAGAGATGAGTATTCCGGAGCTGCCTTAAGATCCTGTTTGACCCCCACAGGTTTGCCATGATGCGCTCCCACAATATCGGCCAAACTGCAGTCCACTCCTTGGTTCTCTAGGATTGCCTCCCCCACCAATGCATGTGGGAATCGCTTTGCCATCGCTTGGTTTTTTACCTCAACAGACAATCCCTTACTAGTGATTTCATCGACGATATCGCAAAAACCGACCTTTCTTGCCTTTTCCACAAAAGCAGGAGAAGCCTTGCCGCAATCATGTGAAGCGGCTAAAAAACGAACAATTTTTTCTGCAAAGGTTTCACGGTCTGCCGTTGAAACCGATTCTGAAAAATCAAGTCCATGTACAATCACATTTTTTGTATGAGGAGGCAGCCAATGCGCCCACAGTAAATCCGCAATTTCTGCTGTATCCGCTAAATGCATCCAGAGCGGCAGCCAACGATGTGTGCCATCAAGCGACAATTTGCCCCATAACGACCGTGCCGGTGATGATAATATCATCTCATCATTCGCCATCATACTCTCCCCCATTTTGTATCATGTCAGAATCAGTGTATCGAGTCGTAAATCATCCTCGTACCATTTTGCGCTTCTTTCCTCATACATTTGCCATAGTATATATTCGATAAGCGATATGAAAATCCTTTTAAAAAATTGATGGAATGTTAAAAATTATGATATCTTGCCCCAGGTAAGACATCATCGTCCATCTTTTTCATCATGTTCCTCATACTTCTCCCCCTCCCTTTTACGGGAATCATCCCCGCGCATGCGGGGCTCACCTCCGCTGCCGCCGCTCACGGTCTCCGTGTCGAGGATCATCCCCGCGGGTGCGGGGCTCACTAGTGCTTATAGAGGAGATGCATGATGACGCCGGGATCATCCCCGCGGGTGCGGGGCTCACTGGACAAAGAAGCGCGGCAGCGCCTCACGCGAGGGATTATCCCCGCGGGTGCGGGGCTCACCTCAATGTAATGTCATCTGAACCGATTGTCGCGGGATCATCCCCGCGGGTGCGGGGCTCACTCACGCAGATCCGACAAAATGGGCCGCTTATCGGGATCATCCCCGCGGATGCGGGGCTCACAGCGTGCCGACCGGCACAAAGAGGCGCGCGATGGGATCATCCCCGCGGATGCGGGGCTCACGCCGTCTGCCAGAGATTCATTGCGTTCGCGCTGGAATCATCCCCGCGGATGCGGGGCTCACATCTTCCAGCTCTTGTTTAGCTTGCGAGGATGGGGATCATCCCCGCGGATGCGGGGCTCACCTATAATGTGTATGAGTTATCCAGGCGTACCTGGGGTCATCCCCGCGGATGCGGGCCTCACTTTCTCGAGGGATTACCTGCATGCCGCGAAGCGGGGTCATCCCCGCGGGTGCGGGGCTCACCGTCGAAAGAGCTCAAGGCGGTATACGCGCATGGGATCATCCCCGCGGGTGCGGGGCTCACCAAAAAGCCGAGACGATTAAGTCGACAGTACAGGGATCATCCCCGCGGGTGCGGGGCTCACTCAAACAGTATTTCCGGTTCAGATCGTTCCTTGGGATCATCCCCGCGGGTGCGGGGCTCACTGAAGGGTTTATCTCCTACATACTTGACCAACGGGATCATCCCCGCAGGTGCGGGGCTCACTCTTCTTGGAACTTATCAATTCTTTCAGCGTCGGGATCATCCCCGCGGGTGCGGGGCTCACTAGTTCTACTAGACGATAATGCACATCTCTTAGGGGTCATCCCCGCGGGTGCGGGGCTCACTCTTCTTGGAACTTATCAATTCTTTCAGCGTCGGGATCATCCCCGCGGGTGCGGGGCTCACCAGGCGGCCCTGCCGGTCGGCAACGATGTTGTGGGATCATCCCCGCGGGTGCGGGGCTCACAACTTGACAAGATAATCTTCTTCTGGGTGCTTGGGATCATCCCCGCGGGTGCGGGGCTCACAACTTGACAAGATAATCTTCTTCTGGGTGCTTGGGATCATCCCCGCGGGTGCGGGGCTCACGTGCAATCCCCATTCCAGGGTCAGCAAGGCTGAGGATCATCCCCGCGGGTGCGGGGCTCACCTTGGTGGCCTGTGCTTCAGGACGCTGCGCGGGGGATCATCCCCGCGGGTGCGGGGCTCACGCCAGGATGATGCGGCGCGTGTCGTTCTCGTAGGGATCATCCCCGCGGGTGCGGGGCTCACAGCCTCTGCCAATCTGGCCTCACGTTTCTTTCGGGATCATCCCCGCGGGTGCGGGGCTCACTTCAAAAGTGCCATAACATCGCGCCGTGCAAGGGGATCATCCCCGCGGGTGCGGGGCTCACTGATGATAGACATATTGGAATGGGCGTATTGAGGGATCATCCCCGCGGGTGCGGGGCTCACGAGAAGGGCCAGATTCTTGTACCGACGGAGCAGGGATCATCCCCGCGGGTGCGGGGCTCACTAGGCGGTGAGTGAAGCGGAGAGGAGCAGAAAGGGATCATCCCCGCGGGTGCGGGGCTCACATCGGCATCGCCTGGTTCGAGGAGCTTGACCAGGGATCATCCCCGCGGGTGCGGGGCTCACTTGTTGCAATCTACTGACAGGACGCAGGGCGAGGGATCATCCCCGCGGGTGCGGGGCTCACCAGAGCACGGTCAACACAATGACACAGCAGCAGGGATCATCCCCGCGGGTGCGGGGCTCACACTGTTGCGCCGACCATAGCAAAAGTATTACCGGGATCATCCCCGCGGGTGCGGGGCTCACGCGATAATGCCGCGCAGCTCCTCAATCTCGCCGGGATCATCCCCGCGGGTGCGGGGCTCACGACTCAGGAGCCTATCTACGCCCCTTCCAATCGGGATCATCCCCGCGGGTGCGGGGCTCACTACCCCTGCCATTTTCAATGCCCTTAAATCGCGGGATCATCCCCGCGGGTGCGGGGCTCACTTCCATCCTTCCAATAGAATTTCACGCCCCACGGGATCATCCCCGCGGGTGCGGGGCTCACTACTTCTTGTTCCTCAGCAAGTCATGAAGAGAGGGATCATCCCCGCGGGTGCGGGGCTCACCAATCGCTGATTTTCTTGCGCGTCTCGTAGTCGGGATCATCCCCGCGGGTGCGGGGCTCACTAGACCGCTCCTGATGTCATCTGGATGAGCTTGGGATCATCCCCGCGGGTGCGGGGCTCACATAGAGCATATCAAGGCTAGGATGAAGGAAGGGGGATCATCCCCGCGGGTGCGGGGCTCACGCTCGCAAAAGCTTTGAGGTGTAGAGTAAGCCGGGATCATCCCCGCGGGTGCGGGGCTCACCGCATCGATACGTTCAAAAAAGAGATCCGCCAGGGATCATCCCCGCGGGTGCGGGGCTCACCCCGTCTCTCAATGACTTGGTCGCGAAGTACGGGGATCATCCCCGCGGGTGCGGGGCTCACCCGAGGCAGTCCCGCGCGATGCCCTGGATGAGGGGATCATCCCCGCGGGTGCGGGGCTCACCCGACAATGCTGTTCAGCGCGTTCTCGGTGTAGGGATCATCCCCGCGGGTGCGGGGCTCACCGGTACCGAGCTCCTCTTCTTCGCCCGCCGGTGGGATCATCCCCGCGGGTGCGGGGCTCACTTGGAAGTAGTAGAGCGCGAAGAGCCGTTGACGGGATCATCCCCGCGGGTGCGGGGCTCACGTATTCCTCGAGGCTCTCATAGCTGCGGTGCTGGGATCATCCCCGCGGGTGCGGGGCTCACGTGAGTGGGCTATCGTCGTCGCGACGGCGGCGGGGATCATCCCCGCGGGTGCGGGGCTCACTCCAGTCAGCACCGAACAACGTAGGGGAGCTTGGGATCATCCCCGCGGGTGCGGGGCTCACACTGCATCTGGAAGAACCTGTGTGTTGAACCAGGGATCATCCCCGCGGGTGCGGGGCTCACTCCAATGCACTGTTCTTCTGGTCAATGACCATGGGATCATCCCCGCGGGTGCGGGGCTCACCCCACACAGATGTGAGAGCCTTGACAACGTTCGGGATCATCCCCGCGGGTGCGGGGCTCACATCCCTACAGGCTCCCAGACAGGCAACACGGTGGGATCATCCCCGCGGGTGCGGGGCTCACCTGCGCCGAGACTCTTGCGCATCTTGCGACGCGGGATCATCCCCGCGGGTGCGGGGCTCACGCTTGCTGGGGGGCGGGGGGATTATCGGCATTGGGATCATCCCCGCGGGTGCGGGGCTCACACACCGGAAGTGCCGACGAACGCGATGGCATGGGGATCATCCCCGCGGGTGCGGGGCTCACGCAAAGAGCAGTATGACGAGGTTGGCTGCCTCAGGATCATCCCCGCGGGTGCGGGGCTCACATTCTTCATAGGCCCATACGACACGTAATAGAGGGATCATCCCCGCGGGTGCGGGGCTCACGGCGAGGAAGTTTCTGCGCTCTGCGGCGTGAAGGGATCATCCCCGCGGGTGCGGGGCTCACACGCCATTACATCGCGGCGTCGATACATCCGCGGGATCATCCCCGCGGGTGCGGGGCTCACACAAGCGGGGCAAACCTCAAGAATGCAAAGTGGGGATCATCCCCGCGGGTGCGGGGCTCACTTCGATGCAGGACTAGACAAATCACATGTCATGGGATCATCCCCGCGGGTGCGGGGCTCACCAATAGCTTGTTTTGTTTTAATAAGATGAATAGGGATCATCCCCGCGGGTGCGGGGCTCACAAGCGTTCTCCACTTTGAATACAGCCTTACTAGGGATCATCCCCGCGGGTGCGGGGCTCACCGGGACAAGACGTTCTGCTTGCATCGCCTCGCGGGATCATCCCCGCGGGTGCGGGGCTCACCATGGTTCATTACCTCTTTCTATAAACTCTTGGGGATCATCCCCGCGGGTGCGGGGCTCACTTAGAGAGCTGGTTGTGAATGACTCGCATCAGGGGATCATCCCCGCGGGTGCGGGGCTCACTACGTCTATCAGTTTAAGCACGAGAGCAGTGAGGGATCATCCCCGCGGGTGCGGGGCTCACATGATTGTTGCGAATCTCAACAACGGAAACAAGGGATCATCCCCGCGGGTGCGGGGCTCACGCGAAGTCATAGCACCATCCAGAGAATGGGCAGGGATCATCCCCGCGGGTGCGGGGCTCACACGACAGAATTTCACAGACACGCACTATGGCTGGGATCATCCCCGCGGGTGCGGGGCTCACCTGCCGAAGATACCTTCAAGGTATCCTCAGGAGGGATCATCCCCGCGGGTGCGGGGCTCACTCAGTACGACGAGTTTCCCGAAACGCTGTCCTGGGATCATCCCCGCGGGTGCGGGGCTCACAATCCCATAACCAGCAGGCTGAAACCATCGCGGGGATCATCCCCGCGGGTGCGGGGCTCACCACTCTCTCAGAAAGTGCTGACTTTCGCCCCCGGGATCATCCCCGCGGGTGCGGGGCTCACTATGGCCTTTGTTTTCCATCGTGTCGGCAATAGGGATCATCCCCGCGGGTGCGGGGCTCACGCTCAGCAAGGTCGACAGCATCATCACCGAGCGGGATCATCCCCGCGGGTGCGGGGCTCACTCATTGCCTGCGGAATTGTCTTGATCCTCGCGGGGATCATCCCCGCGGGTGCGGGGCTCACGAGAGCAACGCGAAGCGCGATGGCGGCAAGCGGGGATCATCCCCGCGGGTGCGGGGCTCACGGTGTCAGATTGATGTACGACATGAGCTGGCCGGGATCATCCCCGCGGGTGCGGGGCTCACTGGAGATCACCGAGGCCGAGAAGACGCGCCTCGGGATCATCCCCGCGGGTGCGGGGCTCACAGACCCTGATTGTACTTCGTGATGCCCGTGCGGGGATCATCCCCGCGGGTGCGGGGCTCACCAGCACGATGACGATGGCCTCGACGAGCGTCTTGGATCATCCCCGCGGGTGCGGGGCTCACGTCGGTCGTTTATTAATCATTATGTGCGTCATGGGATCATCCCCGCGGGTGCGGGGCTCACCTGTCTGACTGCGACATGAGTACAGCGCGGGAGGGATCATCCCCGCGGGTGCGGGGCTCACTGGGTGATGATGCTGATGCCCGTCGCCGTCTTGGGATCATCCCCGCGGGTGCGGGGCTCACGTCTAGGATTTGTACGGGGGTGTAAGTCGAGAGGGATCATCCCCGCGGGTGCGGGGCTCACGTTTTTTCTGTGGCACAATTCCCGTGAATACAGGGATCATCCCCGCGGGTGCGGGGCTCACCACACGGAGCTGCATGCCATGCCGGAGAGCGAGGGATCATCCCCGCGGGTGCGGGGCTCACACTAAAAAATCCCAACAACTACGCCATTCCCTACTCCTTTGGCTCCTAGAATCATTCACTTTTAAGTATTCTTACCGGATATCTCATCTTGTTTATTCGTTTGTCGCAGCTGCGACTTAATACATTATCTGTATTCGCCATGACGTTTCAAACTCCTGCCATTTTGACATACAGAAAAGGCACCGCCGTGGCGGTGCCTTTTTATCACTGGTTGCCGGTGGCAATCAGATCATGTTCTTGACGTAGGAGTCGTAGAGGCTCTTGAGCTCTTCGACTTTGTCGTACATCTCGACCTGCAGGCCGGATGCCGTTGCGTAATCGCCATCGTTGAGGGCGTTGATAAGGAGCGTGAAGAGGGACTTCTCATCGATGCTGTCCTTGGCGAGGTAGCTGCGGATGCCGTTGATCTTGTTCCAGTTGTAGGAATCGAGGTCGGTAACGAAGTCCGTCTTGGCTTCCTTGGCTGCGCGGACGATGTCGCGGTTCTCCGGGATGATGCGGGCGATGAGCTCGGTCTTCCAGCGCGTCAGAGCACCAGCGCGGAAGGCTTCGATGATCTGGTCACGCAGTGCGCCGCCGGCCGTGATGACGGCGAGCTTTGCCGGGTAGTTCTCGAAGTTCTGCATGTTCTCCCAGACCGTAGCTGGCGGAGCACCGAAGAGGCGCGTGCGCTCTTCTTCCGTGTAGTCTTCGAAGACATCGTCTTCACTGCGGTATGCGCGGTCTTTCTCGAGGTAGAAGCCCTCTTCACCGGCATCCTTGGAAATCTCGGCGAGGCATTCTGCCGTCGTATGCGTAGCGCAGGCCTTGACACCGTCGAGGCAAGCCGAGTAGATGGCTGCGAGGACGAGGTACGTATTCGTGTACGGGTTGCAGGCACGCAGCTCAAAGCGCGTTGCATACGGGTTGCTGAGATCGCGGATCAGGCCAGCGAGGATCGTGCGGTTACGCGACGGGATCTCCGGCGTATGGCCGAGGGAGGTGACGACGCAGACCGGAGCCTCGAAGCCCGGTTTGAGGCGGTTGAGGGAGTCGTTCGTAGCGGAGACGAACGGGTTGATAACCTCGTAGTTCTTGAGCAGGCCCATGAGGGAGCCATAACCGATGGCGCTCATGAAGTCTTTCTTCTGGTCGTCAGCCGTGAAGAGATTGTGGAGCTTGCCGTCTTTCGTGATGGCAGCCATGCCGATGTGCGTGTGCTCGCCGTTGCCAGCCAGACCGATCATCGGTTTTGCCTTGAAGTTGACTTCGAGGCCCATGCCGCGGAAGACCTCTCTTACGATCGTGCGGACGAAGAGCTCATTGTCGGCAGCCTGTAGGGCATCTGCAAAGCGCCAGTCGATCTCGAGCTGCTCGCAGACGTGCGTCATGCGGCCGCTCTCGTCAATCTGTGCTTTGAGACCGCCGACTTCCTTATGGCCCATCTCGACCTTGAAGCCGTATTTATCGAGGACGAGCAGGCACTGCTCCATAGCCGTGCGGACGATGCCGTGCGTGCGTTCCCAGTACTGCTCCTGCAGAACCTGCGAAGCAGACATCTCTTCGATGGCAGCATCCTCAAGCGGCGTCTTGACCCAGAACTCGAGCTCCGTAGCGGAGGTGAACTGGATGTCCGTCACATCCGTGCCGTTGACACTCTCGATGCCGGAGATCTGCGGGTGCTCCTTGAAGAGGGCCATCAGCTCCTTCTTGACATAGGCGAGCGTGTCAGCGAGGACAGCGCGCGAATCGACGCGCTTGCCTTCGTGGATCAGGAAGGACGGGATGCGCAGCGTGCCGATTGGCTTGCCCGTCTCCTCGTCGTAGTTCTCCATGTTGTAGTCGACGAACCAGTTGACGGAAGGATCGACCGGCATATCGACTTTCGCGTTGTTCAGGGTGGCGATGCCCGTCAGCACGACGGAAGAACCATCCGTCTGGACAGCCGTGCCAGCATAGAACTCATCGATATCCTTGAGGAAGATGCGCATCGGGATCTTCTCATCCGTATCGTTGCCGGCCATATCGATGCCGACCAACGATACGAACTTGATCTCGGGATGTGCTTTGAGCGTGTTCAGGATTTCTTCTTTTTCGGAGTTTGCAGGAATCACATAAAGTAACTCGTCCATGTTTATACCACCCTTTTTAAAATTAAGCAACAAAAAAGCCATGCAGAAAAAAACATCCAGATCATACGAATCGGGAGTATCACCTCTGCATGGCGCCATTGCCATATGACTATTCGTCTCGTTCGAGCGCACCCGCTTGAACAATCCCTATGTTAGCACAGCCTCATCCATTTGTAAAGAGGGCTAGCGTGTATACATGTCCTGCACCTCGCGGAGCAGCCTCGTGGACGCTGCTGACGCGTAGGCGGATGCGCCTTCCCCGTAAGTGCTGCGGAAGGCCTTCTCGCCGTCGCCGCCCGCTAGACTTGTGGCACGCATCCACTTGGCAAAGCTGCCCCAGCCGCGGCGCGCCAGCAGGTCATGCGCGGTGAGCTCCGCGACGAGCGAGCACGACTCGTCGCCAAATGAAGCGACGGACTGCTCATACGATTTCGGCGCGGTCAAGTCTGCGCCATCGGGGAAGCGCCCCTTCTCCTGGAGCACACTGAGCCAGCTGCGGCGGTAATCCTCGACGCTGCCGAGCCCTTCCTCGCTGAGGCGCAGCGTGCCGATGAGATAGGCCGTGCCGCGCGCAAGCCAGGCGACTTCCTGCTCGGTGCCGCCCATGGCCTGTGCCTCCATGACGCGCGTGAGCATGACGCCCATACTGAAGATCTGCTGGCGGCGCGAGTCTAGTGCTGCCGCATCGAGGAAGACCGTGCTGCCGTTCTCGAGCCAGAGGCTCTCGCCGACATTCTTCCGCGCTTCATCGGACGTCATATCAGAACGCGCGCTGACGGCCTGTGCGAGCTCTTCTTTGCCACTGGCGAGCACGAGCGTGTAGCTGCCGCGCAGCGTCTGGCCGAAGCGGCGCTGCAAGAGCGACTGCACGGCCTCGGCCTCGGCGGCGTAGGAGTCGACCTGACCGTCGGTCACGCCCTCGCATGCCTCGATCTGTATCTTGGCCGGCTCGCTCTTCTGCGCCTGCCACCAGGCGGCAAACTCCTGGAGGAAATCGTCGAGTGTCAGGCCGAAAGTCTGCGCAAACGCCTCCTCCCCTGACTTTCCCTCACCGAGAGCGGTGAAGTAGGCAGCGAGTCTCTGGCCGCGCTGCTCTTCGGGGAAGCGCGCAAGCAGCTGCACGGTCATCATGTCGGCCATCTCATAGGCGTGGTATTCCTTTGCCATGATGGCCTTGCGCTCGGCAAATTCCAGGTGGATGAGCTGGTCGGGGCGCGCGGCGTGCGGCGCGCCCAAGAGATCGTCGAGCACATCATTCTGCCAACGCGCGAGCTTGCGGCCGCCGAGATGCTCGGCCATCATGGCGCCGACATAGTCAGCAGAGCCCTCTTCCAGCCAGAACAGGGCTTCCTTGTCCGTGTCGCGCCCACGGCTCAACTCGTACTGGAGCTGGTGGAAGAGCTCGTGCGCCGTCGTCGCATAGCGGTCGCTATGGCTGTCCATGACGCCGGCCTTCGCGTTGACCGCCGTGACATGCAGCCGCCCGCCCGACCAGCCGCCCGAGATGGCGGCGACCTCCTGCGCCTCCTCGTCGGAGAGCGAGAACTCTTCCTTGAGGATGCGGCGGTAATCCGCATCGGAAGCGGCCACGAATACGCGGACAGAATGATGGCGCACGGCGCCGAGTTTTTCCTGTGTCAGTCCGTCAAAGGCAGAAGCCGCCTTCTTGACATCCGGCAGGGCCGCGCCGCTGCCCTCGACGTGGATGGCCCCGTCATCGCGCTCGAAGTGACTCAACGCATCATCTGCCAACCGCTGCGCCTGCGGCAAGAGCTCGGGCGCATGGAAGCCGGCCCAGCCCGCGCCGACGAGCAGCATGAGCACCACAAAAACAAATTTCTTCAAGCCAAGCGCCTCACTTCCGCTGCCAGAGGCAAGCCACATGCTCAAAGCAATCGATGATGCCGAAGAGCAGGAGGCCCATGACGCTGAGGACGAGGATGCCCGCGTACATCTCCAAGTAGTTGACGCGCAGCCAGGCATCCATGATGTAGTAGCCCATGCCATACTGCGTGCCGAACGTCTCCGTGAAGAACAGCACAGAGACGGCCGTCGCCATCGCGACGCGGATGGCCGTGATGAACTTCGGCAGGGAGGCCGGCAGGATGACGAAACGGAAGATCTGGCCAAGCGAGGCGCCGAGCGAGTAGAGCGGATAATAGCGCTCCTCCGGCAGCGTGCGGATGGCGTCGCGCACCGCCACGACGACCTGAAAGACGATGATCAGGAAGATCATGAGGATTTTCGATAGCTCGCCGACACCGGCGAGCAGCATGAGGATTGGCAGCAGCGCGATCTTCGGGATGGGGTACGTCAGGTAGACGACCGGGGACAGGAAGCGGTCGGCCTGGCGGAAGTAGCCCATGATGACGCCGAGCGGATAGCCGATGCAGACAGCCAGACCGAGGCCTGCTGCAATGCGCCAGAGGCTGTAGGCCGCGTGCTCGAGGATGTCACGCGCGAAGACATCTGTCAGGCGCACGAACACCTTATCGGGCGTCGGCACGATAGGCAGCTCGAGCAGCAGCGCGAGCCCCCACCAGATTGCGAGCAGGAAGACAGCTGCAGCAAGGTATGAGATCAGGGTGTGCGAGATGCCCTTCATGACGCCGCCCCCTCTCCTGCATGCTGTGCGCTGATGCCCCGTATCTCTTCGCGCAGGGCACGGCTCATCTCAAAGAATTCCCGGCTGCCGCGCTGTTCCGGATGACCGCCGAGCGGATTGTCGAAGACGCGCGCGATGCGGCCTGGATCTGCCGCCATCAGCGCGATCTTCTGCCCGAGGTAGAGCGCCTCCTCGACGTAATGCGTAACGAGCAGCGTCGTGACATGCTGCTCCTGCCAGAGCGCTAGGAAAACGTCCTGCATCTCCTCGCGCGTGATGGCATCGAGCGCCGAGAAGGGCTCGTCCATCAGCAGGATGTCCGGCTGCAGCAGGAAAGAGCGTGCGAGGCTCACGCGCTGCTGCTGGCCGCCGCTGAGCTCATGCGGGTAGCGCGTGGCCAGCCCTTCGATGTGGAGTGCTGCCATGAGCCGCGCCAGCCTCGCTTCATCCTCCTCGCGGCCCGCGTGCCAGTCATGGCGAATGCGGCAGCCCAGCACGATGTTCTCGCGCACTGTCTGCCACGGCAGCAGGCCGTAGTTCTGCGGCATGAAGCCGATGCGGTACTTCTTCGGGTCCGCCTTGCCGCCCGCAATCTTCACGCAGCCGCTCTCAGGCTGCACGAGCCCCGCCACTGCCCGCAGAAGCGTCGACTTGCCGCAGCCTGAAGGGCCGATGATAGCACAAACCGTTCCTTGCGGAACGGTCAGGCTGACATCGGCAATCGCAGCAGCTGCAGCACACTCCGCACTCCGGTAGCGCACCGTCAGGTGATCGAATGCAATCATGTCAGTTGGATTCATATGCCATTTCATTCGCCGAGCAGATTGATGACGAGGTCATCATACCCGTACGTCTCCTTTACCAAATCTTTGTCGTTGAGCCACTTGATGCAGTCCGTCACGTCCTGCTCCTTCGGCAGTGCTGCCTTGTGGTACGTCGGCAGTTTCAGTGCCTCTTTGGCGGCAGGCGGGAAACCGGCCTTCTCGATGACGAAGTCAATGTATTCCTCACGCGGCGCATTGTTGAGGTAATCGACGGCACGGTTGTAGGCGCGGTACATCGCCTGGATCTCTTTCTGCTTGTCCTTGGTGGCCTTATCCGTGAAGAGGATGACGCCCGGGTTGATGCCGAGGTCATCGGAGCTCTTGAGGAGGCGGCCGCCGTTATAGATGGCGATACTGGCCATCGGCTCAGGCAGCGTTGCGGCAGCGAGTTTGCCGTTCTGCAGCATCTCGAGGCGCGTCGGGATCTGCGGGATGATGACCTTGTTGATGTCATCGCCCTTCAGGCCATCCTTCGCGAGGATCTCGTCCGTCACGTACTCGATGATCGTATTGCGCGAGACGCTGACATCCTTGCCGCGCAGGCCCTTGACATCTGCGGCGGGCTCTGCCTTGCCGGCGATGAGCTTGTAGCTGCCGTCCGTCGAGGATGTGACCTTGACATCGAAACCGCCGTCCTTGGCAAAGGCAGCGGCGAGCATGTCGGAGACAGCGCCGTCGAGATGGCCGCTCTGCATGGCAGAATCACGATCCATCGCGCTCTTGAACGGCTTGAGATTGACCTTGACGCCTTCGTCTGCAAAGTAACCCTTCTCTTCGGCAATCAGGAATGGCAGGGAGTCCGTATCCGGCATCAGGCCGATGGAAAGCTCCTGCATCTTACCCGAGCCAGCTGACTGGCTGCCCGTGCCGCAGCCAGCGACTGCGAGCATCGCCGCGGCTGCAAGTGCGAGGCAGCCTACGCTTTTCCAAATCTTCATCTTCACTTTCACATTTCCTTTCTATCCAGTATGCCTGCACAACACCTGTATCGCATTGTCACAGGCTCACGGGAGCAGCAGGTTGCCGAGCATCGCGGCGCCCTCCTTGGCATAGGAGAGCACAGTGTCGATCGTGTCCTTGTTTTCCGCATACGCACTCGCCGCCTTGTCCTTGACCCTGCCAGCCTCATTCTTCATGGACTGCACATCGTCGAGCTTCTGCTGGACGTCGTCGAGCATCGACTGGGCATCGTCGAGGGATTGCTGCACACTGGCAGCTGATGCGGCGGCATCAGCACCCTGCCGCCGGTTCTCCTCTGCGGCCTTCTGCTTCTTCTCTGCCTGCCCTGTCACCTTGTCGAGGAACTTCTGGACACCCGATTCACCATCGGCGCTGTCCTGCAGGGCCTGACCGCGCCCTTCAATGCGGCCCTGCTCACGCTCGAGACTGCGCTGTTTCTCTTCGAGCGCCTTCTTCTTGGCCTCGAGAGCCTGGCGCTGTTTCTGCAGGTCGCTTTCCTGTGCATCGAGCTTCTGTGCGCGCTCCTGCATCTGCTGTTCCTGATGCTGGCGCTCGTTGTTCTGGAGGTCGGCCTGGTCCTGGCGATAGCCAGCGAGCGCAAAGCCGATGAAGACAGCGATGAGGAAGCCGACGCCGAGCAGCAGCGCCTTCTTGTGGCGCACGGGCCAGCTCTGCTGTTTTTTCCTGGCCTCTGCTTGCTTCTTTGCCTGTTCCCGCAGATCCTTGTCGGGTGCGAGCTCGCGCACATCGCCGCCAGCTGCAGATCCGCCCGCCTGCGGGAAGGGCTGTTGGATGGGCTCTTCCTCAGTCGCTGCCGAAGCTGCAAGGTCAGGTGGCAACTCCTGCGTATCGTCGAGGCGCGCTGTCTTGTCGAGCGAGGCCGTGCGGCCACGGCTTGCTGTCCGATCCACTGGTTCAGCTTTTCCCGCCGCACCGGGTCTCGCCGGCTTCCCGCCTGCGCCCTTGCTCAGATCGCGTTCCGTGTCATTCATCGCCGTCGCCTGCAGCCTCCTGCTTCTTCTTTTCCTTCACTTCTTCCATCTCGATCATCGCCGCATGCTCCTTCTGCATCGTCTCGCAAAGGCGGCGCAGTGTCCAGAGCGTGTTGAACGGCGTGACGACCGACTTGTAGTGGACCTGCGGCACACCAGCATCCTTGAGTGCCTTGAGAACGGCGTCGAGTCGCTTGTTGCGGATGTGCTGCAGGACCATGACCTCATGCGGGAAGACGAACGGGTCGCCTTCGTAATCCTCTGGATTGGCCGCGCGGAAGCCCTTGAGGCCCAGCAAATAGCCGATCTTCTCGCGCCACGCCTCTTCCGGCAGCACTTTTGTGTGTATGCCGAGGCGGTGCAGCGTCTTCTGTGCGAGCGCGAGCTTCTCGTCATCACGGAATTGGTAGAACAGGACCAGTTCTTCTCGTTTCATTTGTATATATCCTTTCCATCAATCATTGTCCATCTGTCATCGCTATCATCGGGAGAGACCGCGCGTCAAAAGATACGTGATGAGTTCATCCATCGTGACTTCCTCTTCCTGCATGCGCGCTTCGAGCTGTTTGCGAAGCGTCTTCGGCAGACGCACGGCAAACGTGCCTTCCGGCAGTGCGGCCGCCTTGCTCTTGTGCTCATGCTGGACCGCAGGAGATGGCACCGGTGCAGTCGCAGCTTCCTGATGATTGGCCTGCTCTGCTTTCTCGGCGCTCTCGGCTTTCACCGCTTTGCCCGGCTTCGCATTCTTGGCCGGTTTTGCGGCTTTCACATGCTTTGCAGCCTTGGCAGGCTTTGCCTCCTTTGCTTCTTTTACCTCTTTTGTATTCTTCGTTTCTTTTGCAGCTTTTGCGGCCTTGGCCGCTTTTTCCTGCTTCTCGGCTTTCACCGCTTTTTCCTTCTCGTTCTTCTCGGCTTTATTTGCCTTGGCCTTCTTGGACTTGGCATCCTTTTTCGGCTCGGCTTTCTTGGTATCAGTCTGCTCGAGAGCCACTTCAGCCTTCTCGCCCGCCTCTGCGCCCTTGCGCGCGTGTTTCTTTCTCACAGTCTCTTTCTCCTCCGCTGGATACACGATGAATTCATCGTAGGCATTGCGCAATGTCTCACTGGCCTGCTTCGTGCCAACACCGATGATATAGGACTTCTCCTTCGAGTTGAGCATCTGCGCGATGCGCACGAAATCCGAGTCCGTCGTGATGATGAAGTAGCGGCGCACGCCCTCTTCGTAGAGCAGTTTTGCCGAATCGTAGAGGGCCGAGTCCAGCGAGTTCTTGCCGAGGAAGGTCCTGCTGATCTGGCGGAACGTGAAGCCCGGACGGCGCAGGAGCTTCTCCCAGCGCTTCTGTTCGGGGCGCTCCTCCCAATCCGAAATCACGATCGTGCGGCACGGCTGGAATCGGCGCGCCTTACCGAGTGTGTAGTTGAGCATCTCAAACGGCGCATTCTCAATGTCGTAGAGGATGCCGACCGTCGTATTGCTGGATTCCAGTGTCATACCTCTTCCCCCTTCCGCAGTGCCTTCTCGATGATGCCGCCGCCAACGACCGTATCGCCGTCGTAGAAGACGACCGACTGCCCCGGCGTCACCGCGCGCTGCGGCTCTTCAAAGCGAACCTTCACTTTGCCACCCACAAGCGGCTCGACATGCGCGCGGCCTTCGCGACGGCCGTAGCGTACCTTGGCCGTGACCGCGATGGGCGCCTCGAGTGCATCGATGGCAATCCAGCTGAGGTCGCCCGCTATGAGGCCGTCCGCATAGACATCCTTTGCTCCGCCGACAATGACGCGGTCATGCGCCATGTCGAGGTCCACGACGTAGAGCGGCTCCGGATGCGCGATGCCGAGTCCCTTGCGCTGGCCGATTGTGTAGAGCGGCACGCCCTCGTGATGGCCGAGCACATGGCCTTCCGTGTCGACGATGTCGCCCGGATGCAGGCAGGCGGGGTTCTTCGCGCGCAGGTATGCCTTGTAGTCATCATGCGGCACAAAGCAGATCTCCTGGCTGTCCGGCTTGTGGGCGACGGGCAGCTTGTAGCGCTCCGCCAGCTCGCGCGTCTCCACCTTCGTGTAGTCGCCGAGCGGCATCAGGAAGTGCGCAAGCGATTGCTGGTTGAGGTGGTAGAGCGCGTACGACTGGTCCTTGTGTGTGTCGATGCCCTTCTTGAGCACATAGCGGCCCGTCTCATCCTGCCCGATGCGCGCATAGTGGCCCGTCGCAACGTATTCCGCGCCGAGCTCCATCGCCTTCTGCAGGAGGCCTTCGAACTTGACATAGCGGTTGCAGGCGATGCAAGGATTCGGCGTCCATCCCTTCGCGTAGTCCGCCAGGAAGTAGTCGATAACCTTCTCCTGGAACATCTCCTTGAAATTCATGACATAGTGCGGGATGCCGATGATCTCCGCCACGCGGCGCGCGTCGTCGACACTGCTGAGACTGCAGCAGCCGCGGTCATTCTCATCAAAATCACGGCTCTCCTCCGACAGGCGCATCGTCACACCGATGGCCTCATAGCCCTGCTCCTTGAGCAGCGCCGCCGTAAGCGAGCTGTCCACGCCGCCGCTCATCGCGACGACTACCTTCTTTTTCGTCATTCTGTTATCATATCCTTTCTTCTCTTCTTTCGTATCTATACACATCGGTCAAGCCGATTCCCTTCTATGAAAAAGACAGCCCGATGACTGCCCGTATATCCTAGTATACCATATCCGCAGGAAAAGCCCAAACAGATTGGACGCGGAAGGGGGCTTCTGCTAGACTAGATAAAGAATCCAGCAAACGTCTGTATAATAAATGATCCCCACTGCTGATTCTTGGAGGCTCGGTGCATCAGCAAGGGAGCGGGGGGATATGTTCCGGCTTCGTCGCTCCGTTGAAATGGACCCCATGTAACGTTTGCAGGAATAAGCCGGTTCGCCGCCTGCCGCGGCGGCCTCGCACAGATCTATCCCGGAAAGTCTTCTTTTGGGGTCCATCCCTGCGGGCGGCCACTGCGCTCCTGCAGGCGGAACATATCCCCCACTCCTAGGAAAGTCCAGCACCGGAGGGCCCTCAAGTTTTCTTTCGGCAGATTGACCGCAGCGTAAGGCGGGTGTGGCTGCAAGCTCAGTACGTGCGCCGCATGAACTCAGGTCGGGGAAATGTGTTTCGCCTGCAGGAGCGGCGCGATTGCCCGCAGGGCTGACCTCCGCGAAACGCCAGCTAAAGAGAAGCATGTACGAACGCCGCGGCAGGCGGCGAGGTGACTTAGGCCTATTCTTTGACATGGAGGTCATTTAGCAGAGCGACGAAGCCGAAACATATTTCCCCGGCCCTTGTCACAAGTACCTCATACATCGAATCGATCGTAGTACATGCCATATATTCGTATCTAGTTATCACACGAAAGGAGCTCTTCCTTCATGCATGTCATTGGCATCATCGCCGAATACAATCCCTTCCATCAGGGCCACGCCTATCAGCTCCGTGCCATCCGCGAATCCGTGCGCTCCCGCTTTGACGATGATGCGGCTATCATCGCGGTGATGAGCGGCAGTTTCACGCAGCGCGGCGAGGCGGCAATCTTTGACAAGTGGCAACGCGCGGACCTCGCCGTGCGCGGCGGCTGTCAGCTCGTCTTAGAGCTCCCCTTCCTCTTCGCCTGCCGCAGCGCCCAGGACTTTGCGCGCGGGGGCGTGCGGCTGCTACAGGGGCTTGGCTGTGTCGAGACGCTTTCCTTTGGCGCGGAATGCCCCGAACTCACGCCGCTCATGACAGCAGCCCGCGCCATCGACGCACCAGAGACGCAGGCAAAGCTCCATGAAGCCCTGCGCGCAGGCGCTTCATACGCAAAAGCCCTGACTGCGATCTTAGCGCAGGAGAGCGGCCTTGCGGCGGATCTTCTGCGGCAGCCCAACAACATCCTCGCCATCGAGTACCTGCGCGCACTGCAGCGCTATGCACCGGGCATCGAGCCGCTGCTAGTCGCGCGGCGCGGCGCGGGCTACCATGCGCCGTCACTCGGCCACTTTGCCAGCGCCTCAGCTATCCGCAGAGAGCTCGCAAAAGCGCAGCCCGACTTCGCGGCACTGGAGGAGTCCCTGCCCGAGGCGACGTACGCTGCCATCCGTCAGGCGTGCCCCGCGGAGATTGCCTCGACGGAGCGTCTCTTTGCCCCCCTGCTCGCGCGGCTGCTGACGATGCAGGAAGGCGAACTCAAGGCGGTCTTCGGCCTGCAGGAAGGGCTTGCGAACCGGCTGCTCGCCAAGAGCGCACAGAGCCGTTCACTTGCAGGACTCCTTGCCAAGATGGTCACGAGCCGCTATCCCGCGAGCCGTATCAGCCGCATCATCCCGCATCTGCTGCTCGGTTCGACGGAGCATGCTGCCCGTACCGCCGATGAGACAGGCCCTCTCTACGCGCGCGTGCTCGCCTTTGACGAAACAGGCCGCGAGCTCCTGCACGAGATCAAGAAGCGCAGCACGCTCCCCCTCATCACCAAGGTCAGCGCCGCACTCAACTCCCGCCAGCGCCTCGAAGGCTGCCTGACACCGCTGCAGGCGATGCTCGCCCTCGACACCAAGGCCACCGAACTGCGCGCCCTGGCCTTGCCCGCAGAAGCGCCGCTCGCGAGCCTCAAGCAGAGCGATTTCACCAGCTCGCCGCACTTCCTCACGAACGCCTCACATACCTGAATCTCAGTTTACACATTTACAATCATACCGATACAGAGTATAATGAGGAGACTATCTCACTAACACATGCATTTTATCAGGAGGAATTACCATGTCTGAATACCCGAATCTGCACAAACTGCTGATCTGCCGCAGCCTGCTCGATGACACGGCCATCCAATCGTTGATGGCCGTGCTCGACGGCGACAAGCGCCAGACAGGGCCGTGCGCCGCGAAAATCATCGAGACGGCTGAAGATGTCGGCCTGCACGGCAACCTGCTGCGCAGCTACATCATCTACCTGCTCGTGCACGACCCCAACCTCGCTGCCCAGACCATCGAGATGCACGACAGCCCCGTCGGGACGAGCCTCAAGCAGGCCTTCCTGCACGACCTCACGCTGCTCCTGCCCTTCCTGACTGAGCCAGCGAGCCTCTACCTCGACCTGACACTGCTCGACGCCTACAAGCCGACCGTGCCGCTCCACACAGAGGCCTCGACCGCACTCGAAGAGCTGCTCAAGAACGCCCGCACTGCCGAAAATTTCGCCGAGGCCCTGCTGCGCTACTACCAGAGCTTCGGCTACGGCGACATCGCCTCCTTCAAAGCCTTCCGCTGGGATGCGAAGCTCCAGCGCCTCATCGGCATCCGCCACTTCGAGGCCATGCAGATGGAAGACATCATCGGCTACGCGCACCAGAAAGAGCAGCTGATTGACAATACCGAAGCCTTCGTCCAGCGCAAGCCCGCCAACAACGTCCTGCTCGTCGGCGCACGCGGCACCGGCAAGTCTTCCGCCGTCAAGGCCCTCGCCAACGTCTACTACAGCCGCGGCCTGCGCATCCTACAGCTCACCAAGCCCCAGCTCAGCCACCTGCCCGACATCATGGACGCCCTGCGCTACTTCGCCAGCAAGCGCTTCATCATCTTCCTCGACGATCTCTCTTTCGAGGAATCCGATGCCGAGTACAAGTACCTCAAATCCGCCATCGAGGGCGGCGTCGAATCGCGCCCCGAGAACGTCCTCATTTACGCTACCTCCAACCGCCGCCACCTTATCCGCGAGAGCTGGCGCGACCGCAGCGAGAGCCAGGACGACGTCTACCGCGACGACAGCATGAACGAGACGATCTCCCTCTCCGACCGCTTCGGCCTGATCATCCAGTACTACGCTCCCGACCAGAAAGAGTACCTCGCCATCATCGACCACATGCTGCGCAAAGAGGGCATCAAGCTGACGCCAGAAGAACTGCGCATCGCAGGCGTCCGCTGGGAAATGACCCACAGCGGCCGCAGCGGCCGCACCGCCCAGCAGTTCGTCGCCCACTACCTCGGCCAGCTCGATGATCACGATGCATAATACCGGGGTACCATTCGGCTGAACGCTGAAGCCGGAACGCACACCCATTCCATACTGAAAAAGACTGCGCATCGATCGTAACCATGATGCGCAGCCTTTTTATATGCAGTTGTAGGTGTGTTTCAGCAGTAAATCGCCACTGCCCGCGGCACGGTCTCGATGCGCAGCGGCAACATCGGCCCGCACTCACCGTCGATGTCGCTCTCGACTGAGATGCCCGACTCGATGTGGAACGACTTCGCCTGCACGTGCAGTACGTTCTCCCGCTCCGACACCGGCTTGCCCGCGATGAGGTCTGCCGTGATGCTCATGAGCTTCGGGATGCTGCACTTGCCGATTGACAGCAGATCGAGCTTGCCGTCATCGACCGCCACACCGCGCGCCACATTCTTCATGCTGCCGACGACCGGACTATTGATGATGACGAAGAGGAACGTCTCGAGCTCATAATGCGCCCCATCCGCCTCAATCTTGAGCGGGAAGTAGCGGAACTTCGGCAGATCCCCGATGCCCTTGAGGTAGTACGCCATCTTGCCGAGCGAATTCTTGATGCGCACATTGACCTCGTGCGCGATGCAGGCCATCGCGCCGCCGCTCGCGACATTGATGAAGTACGTGCCGTCCACGAGACCGAGGTCCACGCGGCGCGAGCGGCCCGAGACGATGGTATCGAGGTACGCCTCAAGGTCCGCATTGACGCCGAGATACGTCGCAAAGTCATTCGACGTGCCGCTGCCGATGATGCCGAGCGGCAAGTCGAGATGGCCCCTCATCATGAGGTTGACGATCTCATGGACCGTGCCGTCGCCGCCTGCGACGAGCAGGCCGTCAGGATTCACCTCGCGCACGAACGGGATGAAGGCCTCATTGCCCTCCTTGCGCGTGCGGTAAAAGACGACGAGGATGCCGCGGCGCTGAAAAGCCTCGACCATCCAGTCGAGCTTATTCTTGAACGCCGCATGCCCTGAAACAGGATTGTAGAAGAGCACGAGCTTCTTCAAGATGCGTTCCCCCTATCTATTCCGAAATGATATTCTCACGATTTGAATACGCCGATGCGGCGCAGGATGCGGATGCCGATGCGGCCGATCATCGGCATGCGTGCGAGGTCATCCTCGAGCAGGCCGCCGACGAGCAGCATGACCGCGATGTAGACAAAGCAGCCGAAGAACACCGCGCCGAACGTCGAGATGGCACCGATATTCCACCAGGCCATCGTCCAGTCATAGAAGAAGTAGACGGCGACCGCCATGACTGCCGCGGCAAACAGCGTTTTCAAGAGCTGCGGGATCTCCATACGGTAGCCGATGAACTTGTAGATGAAGAACAGGTTGATGATGGCCGCGACGCCCATGTCCGCCGCAGTCGCCCAGGCCGCACCCATGATACCGAGCCATGGCAGCGCCGTGAGTTCCCAGTTGAGGATGACTTTGGCCGCCGCCGCGAGGATCATGTTGACCATCGGGATGGTCGGATGGCCAAGGCCCTGCAGGATGCCTGTCGAGACCTGATGCAGGCCGAGCAGCACGATGCTGAAGGCCGAGATCATGACGGCCGGGCCGGCGCCCGGCGCATTGTAGATGAGCGACGAGATTGGCGTCGCGAGCACGAAGACGATGACAAAGGCCGGGAAGCAAACAAAGTTCGAGATGCGCACCGAAGCCGCTGTCTGATTGTAGACGCGCTTCATGTCGCGCAGGGCCCGCGCCTCCGAGATGGCCGGCACGATGCTCATGGCCATCGAAGCCGTGATGATGCACGAGAGATTGACGAGCGGCACCGCCATGCCAGTCAGGTAACCGAAGAGCTCCGTCGCCTCATTGACGCTGTAGCCCGCGACCTCGAGACGCTGCGGCACAATCATGAGGTCGAGGTTCGAGACGACCGGCAACATGATGCTCGCCGCCGAGACTGGCAGCGACAACATGAAGATGCGGCGCATGATCTTGAGGATGGACTCGTGCTCCGTGCCCGGCAAGGGCTTTATGTCGTGGCCGTAGTCGCGCTCGATATCGCGGTCGAGCTTCCAGTGGTAGTAGACGAGCACGATGAGGCCCGTGACCGCGCCGACGAGTGCGCCGAGCGAAGCGCCGGCCGAAGCGTACTCGAGTCCCCAGGGCAGGAAGAGCTGCGCGAGGAGGATCATCGTGATGACGCGGAAGATCTGCTCCACAATCTGCGAGACGGCCGTCGGCGTCATGCGCTGCCAGCCCTGCAGATAGCCGCGCGAAGCCGCGAGGAAGGTCACGAAGAATACCGTCGGCGCGAGCACGACCATCGAGAGGTACGCGCGCGCATCGCGGATGAAGTGCCACTCGATGAGCCAGTCCGCTGCGAAATACGTCAGGATGGAGAATAAAAGGCCCGTGACGAGCATCAGTCCCATCGAGATGCGGAAGACGCGCTTGGCGCCATAGATATCCTTGAGCGCCACGCGCTCCGCCGTGATGATGGAGATGGCCACCGGCACGCCGGCCTGTGAGACCGTCATCGCGAAGAAATAGATTGGGAAGGCCATCTGGTAAAGGCCGATACCCTCACCGCCGAGGATACGCGATACGAAGATCCAGTTGAGGGAGCCGATGACCTTGACGACAAAGCCGGCAATCGTCAGGATGAACGTGCCCTTGAGGAAGGACTCTCCCTTGCTGGACTTCTTCCCCGCTTCCGGGGACTTCTGAGGCTGCTGCACCGACTGCACATTTGCCTCTACATCTTGCTTGCTAATGGAAAACACCGCCTACGTGCATAGATTTGCGAAAACTGCTGGAACCAGCTGGAACTAGGAAAGAAGAAAGGCAGGTTCCCCCGCCTCTCTCAAATTGCAAAAACGTCCGTATACCGCTATAATGGTACTCAACATTGAGATTATATCATTATTGGACGAATCAATCCAGTAGTTTCTTGACAAATATAGAGAGGAAAGCAGCATGGACATCAATCTCATGGGCTTCGACGTCAGCGCAGCCCGCCATAAACCCGAAACAATACGCCACCGCGAGCAGGCCTGCCCGTTCTGCGACCGCGCGAACCTGACGGATGTCATCGCAACGGAGGGCGACATGATCTTCCTGCGCAACAAATACAATGTCATTGAAGGCGCCGACCAGTTCGTGCTCATCGAGGGGCGCGAATGCAAGAGCGACATGCCCGCCTACACGAAGGAGCACATGCACGCGCTCATCCGCTTCGGGCTCCGCATGTGGCAGGAGCTCAGAGAAAGCGGCCGCTATGAGGCCGTGCTCTTCTTCAAGAACTACGGACCGCTCTCCGGCGGCACCATCCGCCACCCCCACATGCAGCTCGTCGGCCTTCCACACGTGAAGAAGGAGCTGCTCTGCCACCCCGAAGAATTCCGGGGCCCCGCCATCCATGAGCGCGACGGCGTCATCCTCAATGTCTCCGACGTGCCGCGCATCGGCTTCTGGGAGTTCAACATCCTGCCAAAGAAGCTCACGTCAGCTGCCATCGACACGACGGCAGACTTCATCCAGATCATCGTCGACTTCCTCACGCATCACTTCGGCAGCCAGACGCAGAGCTACAACATCTTCTTCTACGACCTCGGCGGGCGTATCGCCGTCAAGCTCCTGCCGCGCTTCGCCACGCCGCCGATCTTCGTCGGCTACGGCATCCACTTCCGCCCGAGCAGCCTCGATGAAGCCATCCACGCCATCCGGCAGCGCTATTTCTGAACACCCACGCACTCCAGCCAGGGATATGTCAACATTTATCCTTTGACAAAGTGCGCCAAATAGATTAAACTAGTTAACGCAACGTAAATTAACTAGTTAATATTCATATTGAAAAGGAGTGGTCGTCTTCATGACAACAGAAAAACTTTGGTCCCGAGATTTCATTGCTTTGACTGCGGCAAATGGCCTGCTGTTTGCCGGATTCCATATCCTGCTCCCCACCCTGCCCATCTACGTGGCAAGCTTGGGTGCATCTGGCTCAGAGATCGGCTTGATTGCCGGCATCTTTGGGTATTCCGCCATCTTCATCCGCCTCTTCACCGACACCGGCGTGCGCGCCTTCGGCAAGAAGACCTGTCTCTATGCCGGCCTTCTCTTCTCCCTGCTGGCAACGGCAGGATACGCACTGCTGGATTCCGTCGGTGCCATCGTCATCGCCCGCGTCATCCACGGCTTCGGCTTTGGGCTCAGCACGACCTTCGCCGCAGCGCTGGTCGCTGACGTCATCCCGGCCTCGCGCCGCGGTGAGGGCATCGGTTACTTCGGCCTGGGCAGCACGATCGCGATGGCACTGGCTCCGGCATTCGGCCTGGTGCTGCTTTCCGACATCAGCCCCTGGGCCCTGTTCATCGCTTCTGGCGTCGCGACGCTCGCAGCGCTTCTTGCCGCCCGCCAGGACCGCACAGCCGAGAGGGAACCGGCGCTCCCCGTGCCGGCCGTGCACCTCTCCTTCCGCAACCGCCTCTATGAGTCAGGGACTGGCGTCCCCGCCATCCTGACCATCCTCTTCGGCGCCGCTTACGGCAGCGTCAACACATTCATCGCGATGATGGCCGCTGAGGCCGGCATCAGCAGTGCCGGCCTGTTCTTCATCGTGGGAACCGTCTTCATCTTTCTGTCCCGCCCGTTCGGCGGTCGTCTTCTCGACCGCTACGGCGCCTTTGCCGTCGTAATTCCAGGAGCCCTGCTCTACTGCGTGGCCCTTGCCCTGATCCTCGCAGCAGGCAGTCTGCCCATGCTGCTCACCGCCTCCGTCTTCTACGGCCTCGGTGCCGGCCTCCTGCTGCCAGCACTCATGACGTGGATGCTCAATGTCGTCCGGGCAGACCGCCGCAGCGCTGCCAGTGCCACCTTCTACAACATGCTGGACATCGGCACGAGCACCGGCATCGTCGTGCTCGGCAGCCTGGCCGACACAGTCGGCTACATCACCATGTACCGCTATGTCCTCGCCATCATGGCCGCCTTCGTGGTATTCGGCCTGCTGACGCACCGCCTCGCCCGCCAGGTGCGCCAGCCAGAAGAAGCAGAGGAGTAAACCATGGACAAGACCATCTGGCAGGAGAGCGACAGTGACCGCCTGATTCACCAGCTCTACCAGACGATACGGCTCTTCTCCAAGACGCTGAATCAGGAGATTGCCGACACTGGCATCTACAGCTCCGAATGGACCATCCTGAACCTGATCCATCACCGCGAGGACTGTGCACAGACCGCACTGAGCCAATACCTGGGCGTAGAGCCCGCGGCCATCTCCAAGACCTTGACGAAGATGGAGAAGAAAGGCCTGATTACGCGCGTCGCCCATCCCAATACCCGCGGCAAATTCATCGAGCTCACGGAAAAGGGCGCACAAGCCCACCGCGACTTGTCCAGCGCCGTGGCCGAACACCGCCGCAAGGCTCTGCAGGGCCTTTCACCCGAAATGCTGCAGGGCCTCAACGATGTGATGCTGCGCATCCAGCGGAACTTATCCTCAGGAGAATAAAAGAACCCCAGACAAGGCTTTCGCCCTGTCTGGGGTTTTCTGATGCCAAAAACGGTGCGTCAGGCCTCTTTGCGGTCAAACGGCACGTGATTGAGGATGAGGTCCGGGTTGTTGTCCATGATCCAGCCGAGTGCCCACTCGTTGCTGACGAGCAGCACCGGGTTGCCCTTGCGGTCGTAGACGAACATGCCGCGGTCGGCGCCCTTGAGAGCAGCCGGCGTGACTTCACGGCCGTCCTTGAAGGCGAGCCAGCGCGCGACCTCATACGGCTGCATGTTCATCGTGATGTCGACGTTGTACTCGTTCTTGAGGCGGTATTCGAGGACCTCGAACTGCAGCGTGCCGACTGTGCCGACAATGTACGACTCCATGCCGGCACCTGCCTGCTGGAAGAGCTGGATAGCGCCTTCCTGCGTCAGCTGCTCGATGCCCTTGACGAACTGCTTGCGCTTCATCGTATCCTTCGCCTGTACGCGCGCGAACTTCTCGGGCGGGAAGACCGGGAAGTCAGCGTACTTGAACTTGTGGCTCTCGTCGCAGATCGTATCGCCGATGCCGAAAATGCCCGGGTCGAAGAGACCGACGATGTCGCCCGGGTAGGCCGTGTCGATGATCTGGCGGTCCTGCGCGAGGAACTGCTGCGGCTGCGCGAGCTTGATGATCTTGCCCGAGCGCTCGTGCCAGACGCTCATGTTGCGCTCGAACTTGCCCGAGCAGATGCGGATGAAGGCTAGACGGTCGCGATGTGCCGGATTCATGTTGGCCTGAATCTTGAAGACGAAGCCCGAGAACTTCTCGTCGTCCGGCGCAATGAGGCCATCGCTCGACAGACGCGGCTGCGGCGTCGGCGCCATGCGGATGTAGCCCTCGAGGAAGTCCTGCACGCCGAAGTTCGTCATGGCCGAGCCGAAGAACATCGGCGTGAGCTCGCCTGAATTGACCTTCTCCATGTCGAACGCCTCGCCGGCCTCGTCGAGCAGCTCGATGTCGTCCTGCAGGGCCTGCCACGTATCCTCGCCAATGCGCTCGATGACAGCCGGGTCATCCGGCTCGTAGACATCGGCGATGCGCGCCTCCTGGCCGTGCGTCGTATCAGCGGCAAAAAGCAGGACCTTCTTGTTGCGGCGGTCATAGACGCCCATGTACTGGCCGTCCTGGCCGATTGGCCAGTTCATCGGATACGAGCGGATGCCGAGCACGGTCTCGATCTCGTCCATGATGTCGATCGGCAGCTTGCCGTAGTGGTCGAGCTTGTTGACGAACGTGAAGATGGGGATGCCGCGCTGCTTGCAGACCTTGAAGAGCTTCTTCGTCTGCGCCTCGACGCCCTTCGCGACATCGATGACCATGACGGCACTGTCGACGGCCATGAGCGTGCGGTACGTGTCCTCCGAGAAGTCCTGATGGCCCGGCGTATCGAGGATGTTGATGCGGCAGCCCGCGTAGTCGAACTGCAGCACCGACGACGTGACCGAGATACCGCGCTGCTTCTCGATCTCCATCCAGTCCGACACCGCATGGCGCTGCGTCTTGCGCGACTTGATGGAGCCCGCGAGGTGGATGGCACCACCGTAGAGCAAGAGTTTCTCCGTCAGCGTCGTCTTACCGGCATCCGGGTGCGAGATGATCGCAAACGTGCGGCGCTTCTTGATTTCCTTATCGAGTTCTTCGCTTAAAGCTGACAAAATCCTTTTCCTCCCAATATATATGAATGATACAGGTCAAATTGCACTGCTTACCATTCTATCATAGAGCCTTCTCCTCCTGCAATCCCATTTTTCCTGCATGAGGCGTCCGGCCATGAGCTATGGTATAATAGAGACATCTCACATCTGCCTACAGGAGGTTCTTATGAACGAAATCAAGCCGTCCGTCTGCCCCTACGACTGCCCCGACTGCTGCGGTCTGCTCGTCACCGTGCAGGATGGCCGCGCCGTCCACATTGCAGGCGACCCCAATCACCCCTTCACGCGCGGCACGCTCTGCCCCAAGATGGCCCACTACGAGCGCACCGTCCACGCCAAGGGACGCATCATGACACCCTTGAAGCGCATCGGCAAGAAGGGGGAAGGACGTTTCAAGCCCATCAGCTGGGATGCGGCCATCGCTGAGATCGCCGAGCACTGGCAGTCCATCATCGATGACTTCGGCGCCGAGGCCATCCTGCCCTACTCCTATGCCGGCACGATGGGCACGATTGGTTACAGCGCCGGTCATGCGCTCTTCTACGCGCTCGGCGCCACGAGTCTCGACCGCACCATCTGCGCGCCGGCCAAGAGCCGCGGCTACCGTGATGTCATGGGCGCGACGCTGCCGACTGCCCCGCAGGAGGCACAAGAAAGCGACATGATCATACTCTGGAGCATCAGCATGCTCGCGACCGACATCCACTTCCGCCACGACATCGAGATTGCCCGCCAAAGAGGTGCCAGGATCTACTGCATCGACACGTACCGCACGAAGACGGCCGACTGTGCCGACGCCTTCCTCTGCCCGCGGCCCGGCACCGACGGTGCTCTCGCCCTCGCCGTGCTGCACGTGCTTACCAAAGAAGGCCTCTGCGACCGCGCTTTCCTGCGCGGGCATGTGCAGGGTGCCGAAGCACTCGAACGCAAGATCCTGCCGCGCTACACGCCAGAAGCCGCCGCAGACATCACCGGCATCCCCGCTGAAGACATCCGCAGCTTCGCGCGCGCCTACGGACGTGCCCGCGCCCCCTTCATCCGTCTCGGCAGCGGCCAGTCGCGCTACACCAACGGCTCCATGACGACGCGCCTCATCACCTGCCTGCCCGCCTTCGTCGGCGCCTATGCAAAAAAGGGAGGCGGCCTCCTGACCTCCGCCTCTGGCAGCCACGCCTTCGACAAGAGCATCATCCGTCGCCCTGATCTCGAGCGTCCCGGCGTGCGCCACATCAACATGTGCGAGCTCGGACACGCGCTCAACGATGCAAGCCTGACGCCGCCCATCAAGGCACTCTACGTCTACTCCTCCAACCCTGCCTGCACCGCCCCCGACCAGAACCGCGTCATGCAGGGACTAGAGCGCGAGGACCTCTTCACTGTCGTCCATGAGCGCTTCCTCACAGACACCGCCCGCTATGCCGACATCATCCTACCCGCCACCACCTCGCTCGAGAGCGAAGACATCTACTACTCCTACGGCCACTACGCCATTCAGCGCGCCCGGGCCGTCATCCCGCCCGTCGGCGAGAGCAAGAGCAACTGGCAGACCGCCCGCCTGCTCGCAAAAGCCATGCACCTTGCTGACCCCATCTTCGACAAGAGTGAAGAAGAACTCGTCGAAGAGCTCATCGCCAGCACAAAGAGAGCCTGGCCCCTGCCTCTCGGCGACGACGCGCTCCAGCAGCTCCGAGACTGCCGCCCCGTCAACCTGCCTCTGCCCAAAGACTACAAGATGGACTTCCAGACACCCTCCCAGAGAATCGAGATCGAGAATCCAGCCTGCCAGCCATCCCTGCCCGACTACTTCCCGCCCCACGGCGACGCAGAGCCCTTCCCACTCATCAACGCCCCCGACATGCGCATCCTCGACAGTTCCTTCAACGAACGCGAAGAGCTCACGCGCGATGGCGTCATGACACTCCTCATCCACCCAGACGACGCCGCCGAACGCAGTCTCCAGGACGGCGACCCCGTCCGAGCCCGCAATAAGCGCGGCCAAGCCCACTTCACCATCAAGACCTCCGACCGCGTCAAGCGCGGCACTCTCGTCACCGAAGGCGTCTGGTGGCAGTGCTACACCAAAGACGGCAACACCAACCGCCTGACCTCCATGCGCCTCACCGACAAAGACGGCGGCAGCACCTTCTACGACGTCAGCGTAACGATAGAAAAAGGCTGACTTCGGCGAAGCCGGAGCAGGTGCCCTCGCCCGCCCCACACGATGCAAAACAAAACCCGGTACGAGGATTGGCTCGTACCGGGTTTTCCTATCTCATTTGACGAACGCTCTTCACACCTCAGAACGCCTTTCCATCCAGCGCCTTCTCGACGAGCGCATCTCCCACATAGCGGAGTTTCAGCGAGAACACCGCCTCCTGCTGCTCCATCAGCCGGAAGAAGATCTTATCTCCCTCCCAGATGGGCAGGTCGTAGACCGCATCCTTCGCCACCCACTCGAGCGTGCCCTCGCGGCAGTCGTCGCGGCCGACGAGCTGCCCGTGGAACGCATCTGCCGTGTAGAGGAACATGTACTCCGTCTGCCACTTGTCCGACATGAACGTGATGATGCCGCGCAGCCGGAACGAGTCGAGCACGAGCCCCGTCTCCTCCCGCACCTCGCGCAGCAGGCACTCCTCCGGCGTCTCATCCGGCTCAAAGTGGCCGCCGACGCCAATCCACTTGTCGTGATTGATGTCATGCGCCTTCTTGACCCGGTGCATCATCAGGTACTTGCCGTCCTGCTCGATGTAACAGAGCGTCGTCAGATTCGTCTTCTTGCGGCCCTTCTCCAGAGCTGTCGCTATCATGCTCTGAGCTCCAGTCCGACCGGGCAGTGGTCGCTGCCGAAGATCTCGTTGTGGATAGTCGCATCCGCAATCTTCTCGCGCAGCCGCGCCGACGTCACAAAGTAGTCGATGCGCCAGCCCGCATTCGTCTCACGCGCCTTGCGCAGATAGGACCACCACGTGTAGATGCCCGCGCGGTCCGGGTAAAGTGCGCGGAACGTATCAATGAAGCCCGCATCCAGGAGTTCCGTGAACTTGCCGCGCTCCTCGTCCGTGAAGCCCGCATTGCGGTGATTCGTCTTCGGGTTCTTGAGGTCAATCTCCGCATGCGCGACATTGAGATCACCGCAGACGATGACGGGCTTCTTCGCATCTAAGGTCACGAGATACGCGCGGAACGCATCCTCCCACTCCATGCGGTAAGCAAGGCGCTCGAGTCCGCGCTTCGAGTTCGGCGTGTAGACCGTCACGAAGTAGCAGTCAGGCAACTCCAGCGTGATCACGCGGCCCTCGTGGTCGTGCTCCTCGATGCCGAGGCCATACGTCACCGAAAGCGGCTCGATGCGCGAGAAGACCGCTGTGCCCGAATAGCCCTTGCGCTCCGCGCTGTTCCAGTACTGCTTGTAGCCCGGCAGGTCGAGGATGGCCTGTTCAGGCTGCATCTTCGTCTCCTGCAGGGCAAAGATATCTGCATCGAGCTTCACGAACGACTCCATGAAGCCCTTCTTGAGGCAGGCCCGAAGGCCATTGACATTCCAGGAAATGCACTTCATCTATACGTCCCTCCCCGTCAAGGCAGCGTCTTGAACGCGCTGAGCGGCCAGAAGACGAGCACGGCCTTGCCCTTGATGAGCTTGTAGGGCACGAAGCCGACATCGGCGAAGCGGCTGTCCTCCGAGTTGTTGCGGTTATCGCCCATGACGAAGACCGTCCCCTGCGGCACCGTCGCCTTCGGGTACTCGCTGCGCGTCTTCTCGAGGATGTAATCCTCATCGAGCATCTGGTCGTTGACGTAGACGCGGCCATCCTTGATCTCGATGGTGTCACCCGGCGTCGCGATGACGCGCTTGATGAAGTCGCGGCTCGTATCGCGCGGATACTCGAAGACGAGGATCTCGCCCTTCTGCGGCGCGCGGAAATCGTAGATGAACTTGTTAACGACGAGCCTCTCCTGCGACTGCAGAGTCGGGCGCATCGACGGGCCGTCGACGATGTAGAGCTCGACGACGAACTGACGGATGATGAAGGCCAGGACAATCGCGATGACAATGGATATGACCCAGTCTTTAGCCTCTTCTCCCAATGAACTCATAGTGTTCCTCCTGTTCAAAAACAAATAGGGACTGCCAAAGCAGTCCCTACCGTACGCAGATTAGCGTTTTTCTTTGATACGAGCAGCTTTACCCGTAAGGTTGCGCAGATAATAGAGTTTTGCACGACGGACAATACCCTTGCGGAGAACGTCGATCTTCTCGATGCGCGGGGAATGTACCGGGAACATACGCTCAACGCCGATACCGTAGGAGATGCGGCGAACCGTGAACGTCTCACGGACACCCGTGCCCTGACGGCTGATGACGACGCCCTCGAACATCTGGATACGCTCGCGGGAGCCCTCGACGATCTTGGCATGGACGCGGACCGTGTCACCAGGTGCGAAATCCGGAATATCCGAGCGGAGCTGTTCTTTTTCTAAGGTTTCGATGATGTTCATTTTTTTCCTCCTTGATGTCAGACGTTCATGGCGAGCCCGATGCTCACTCAGAGGACCGTCCATATACCTAGATAGCATACCATAAAAAAAGGGCGGTTTCAACCGCCCTTCGCAATTTTTTTAGATCTGGCGTCACTTGCCGATGCGCGCGGCCATCGCAGCGCGCACGATGTCTTCCGGCACATCGTTGCGGCAGGTCACCTCGCCGATTCCCTTCATGAGGACCCAGTTGACTTTGCCGTTGATGGTCTTCTTGTCGTGGAAGATATCCTGATACATCGCGTCGACCGTGCAGCCCTCCGCGACAGTCGGCAGGTGCAGGCGCTCGATCAGCGACGTAACGCGTGCGACATCAGCGGCATCGATCATGCCGAGGCGAGCACTGATGTCCGCCGCGCCGACCATGCCGATGGCAACAGCCTCGCCGTGATTGTAGCGCAGGTAGCCCGTCTCCTTCTCGATGGCATGTGCCATCGTGTGGCCAAAGTTCAGGATGCGGCGCAGGCCGCTCTCCTTCTCGTCCTGGCTGACGACGGCCGCCTTGATCTCGCACGAGCGCGCGATCATGTGGACGGCAGCTTCCTGCTCGAGCGCGAGCACGGCATCGGCATGCTGCTCAAGATACGAGAAGAAGTCCGCATCGTAGATGATGCCGTACTTGATGATCTCGCCGAGGCCCGTGTAGATCTCGCGCTTCGGCAGCGTCTCCATCATGGCGAGGTCCATGAATACGGCCTCAGGCTGGTAAAAGGCCCCGATGAGGTTCTTGCCGAGCGCGTGGTTGACGGCTACCTTGCCGCCGACGCTCGAGTCGACCTGCGCCAGGAGGCTCGTCGGCAACTGCACGAACGGAACGCCGCGCATGTACGTCGCCGCGATGAACCCTGCGAGGTCGCCGACGACACCGCCGCCGAGCGCAAAGATCGGCGACTTGCGGTCGAGGCCGAGCTCGATAGCCCTCGTGTAGAGCTTTTCCGCAACGGCGAGGCTCTTGGAACTCTCACCGGCGGGAATCGTCACGACCGTCACCGAGTGGCCGCCGGCCTCTAGGATGGCGCGAACGTTCTCGCCGTAGAGCGGTCCGACGTTGCTGTCTGTCACGAGCATGGCCTGGCGCGAAAAGCCGGCTCCCTGCACGAATGCCCGAAGTTCCTGTTCCAGACCGTAACCGATCACGATATCATAGCTCTCTTCTCCGAGAGCGACGCGTACCTTACGCATGGACGACACCTCTTGCTTTCAGATAATGAAGGATTTCCTCGACGACCTGCAGCGGCGAGAGCTTGCTCGTATCGACCGAGAAGTCCGCCTGGCGGTAGAGCTCGCGCCGCTCCTCGATGAGCTTCTCGATTGCCAGGCGGCGGTTGCCCTGGTCCTCCTTGTCGAGAACGGGTCGCTCGCCCTTGCTGGCCGTGCGCTCGAGGATTGTCTCGACGTCTGCCTGCAGGCAGACGATGACGCCGTTCTCGCGCAAAGCTGCTACATTCCGGGGATCTTTGACCGTGCCGCCGCCCGTCGAGATGACGGCATTCTTGCGCTCTGCGGCGCGCTCAACCATCTCGTGCTCACGCGCGCGGAAGTACGCCTCCCCCTTCTGCGCGAACATGTCGGGGATGGCCATGCCCGCCTCACGCTCGATCTCCTGGTCGAGGTCGAGGAAGGCTGCGCCGAGCCGCTGCGCGAGCACGCGGCCCGTGCTCGTCTTGCCCGTGCCCATGAAGCCGATCAGCACAATGTTCTTCATCGGCATCACCAATCCTTCCCGATGCGCGCCTTGTAGGCCGCAAGGGCTGCCTTGAGGTCGACCATCGCGTCTGAGCCGAACTTGTCGCAGATGGCCTGGGCCATGACGAAGGCCGTCATCGCCTCGCCGACGACAGAAGCCGCCGAGACGGCACACGTGTCGCTGCGCTCCTTGCATGCCAGGACTTCCTCGTGACTCTCGATATCGATGGAATGGAGCGGCTGCATGAGCGTCGGTATCGGCTTCATTGCCGCCTTGACGACAAGCTCTTCTCCATTCGTCATGCCACCCTCAAGGCCGCCCGCGCGATTCGTCTTGCGGTAGACCTTACCCGCCTCGTCGAGGAACATCTCGTCGTGGATCTGGCTGCCCGGCAGGATAGCGCAGTTAAAGCCCGCACCGATCTCCACGCCCTTGATAGCCTGGATGGACATCAGGGCGCCGGCGAGCTTGCCGTCGAGGCGGCGGTCCCACTGGATATGACTGCCGAGTCCTGCCGGCAGGCCGCGCACTGTGATCTCGAAGATGCCGCCGAGCGTGTCGCCCGCCTTGCGCGCCTCCTTGATCTTCGCCTTCATCTTCGCCTCAGCCTCCGCATCGTAGCAGTTGAGGTCCGAGATATCCGTGCCGAGCTTCGCGCGGTCAACCTTCGCCGGGTCGATGGCGACACCGCCAATGCAGGTGACCTGCGAGACGACCGTAATGCCGAGCGCCTTGAGGAATTCCTTGCAGACAGCGCCGACGGCCACGCGCATCGTCGTCTCGCGCGCACTCGAGCGCTCGAGGATGTCGCGGACATCTTCGCGGTCATACTTGCGGATGCCCGTGAAATCCGCATGGCCCGGGCGTGCCGCCGTGACCTTCTCACCGGCCGGCTCGCCAAACGCCGCCATGCGCTCGCCCCAGTTCTGGAAATCGCGGTTGACGACCTGCAGCGTGATGGGGCCGCCAATCGTCTCATTGAAGCGCACGCCTGAGAGGACGTTGACCTTGTCCTTCTCGATCTTCATGCGGCCGCCGCGGCCGTAGCCCTGCTGGCGGCGCGCCAAGTCCTTGTTGATTGCATCGAGATCTAGCTTGAGACCGGCTGGCAGGCCCTCTAAGATAGCCGTCAGGCACGGACCGTGTGATTCGCCTGCTGTCATAAAACGCAATTCGCTCATATTCATACACCTCACGTATTTCAAATCATTATTGATTACAGTGTAAAGGATACGAGCCTATAAATCAAGGTCTTATTTCAGCATCCAGATGTCATCACTCACGAGACATTCCTTCCTCGCCTTCCATCCCATCCTGCGCACCGCCCTGTGGCCAGGCGTAGGCTGTGACAACAAGCTGACACTGAAGCGCCCCGACTTCCGATTGCGCTTCCGTGCGCTGCTCGATGCGCGTCTCATGGATGGAGAGCAGGCGCTCTGACTGCTGCATACGGCGCAGGAAGTCGAGCACAGCAAAGTACGAGCCGCTGCAGGATATGCTGACAGGCATCTGCTGCACGCCGTCCACCGTGCGCGTCTCAGCCGGTACGACTTTCTGGAGCTTTACCTGACTCTGCAGGGCTTTTTGCTGGAGCTCCTGCAAGAAGACGCCCTGCCCGAGGCTCATCGGCAGCACGCGCTGCGCGCGCACCTCCCGATCTGAGAGTTCTTTGGCGTACGCAGCCATATCGCCGTGCACATTCTTGAAGTTCATGACATCGGCCATACGCCCGCGCAGTTCCGCCCGCCGCCCCTCGTACGAAGCGCATGCCTCCTGCAACGGCAGGTGCACGAAGAACAGATAGAGCAACAGTGCCGCGAAGCATGTGAGACAGCAGCCGAGGGAAAAGCGGCCTTCCCCGCCGCAATGCTTCAGCCATTTTACTCCCTTCACCATACCCAGCCCCCTTTACGCTAGATGCCCAAGCTGATGCGGAATGCGATGCCAGGCTTCTCTGCTCCCGTTTCCTCTGCTGACTCCTCGAGTATCGGCCCCTGCGGGAAGAAGTCCCGGTCCGCCTCGAAGGACTGCAGGAACGAGGAGAGCGCGCCGTAGCTGAGCGCCGCGCCGCGTATCTCGATCTTCTTGTCCTGTCGCAGCGCGACGGACTTGAGCCATACGCCTTCCGTCTGCAGCTCCGGCCGCCCGAGATGGACCATCACGCTGTACCAGGGCATGGCGCCCTCCACGAGGCGCGCTGCCTTCGCATCGCGCTGCTGGATTTCCTGCTGCAGCTTCGCCGTCATCCTCATCGTCTTCTCGTCGCGCTGCAGCAGTGCGAGCGCCTGCTCCTCCCGCTCACAGTCGCGCTTCGCCTCGAAATAGGCCCGCGTATCAAAAAAAGCCGCGGCAAAGAGAATGAGGAATGTCACGGCGCAGCAGAGAGCGGCCAGGCGACGGTAGCGGAAGTGACGCCTCGGAATCATCTCGCCCCAAAGCCGCAGGCTCAGAACCGGCTCGTCCGAAAGCGCAGCAAGGGCAGCGGCGATCGCCGGCAGGAACATGCGCTGCGCCGGCAAGAGCTCCAGGCCGTGCTCGGCCAGCAGAGCCTCACCGCTGCCATCATCAGGCGCAAGAGCAGCCATGCCGCGCAGGGTGATGCCCTGTGAAGCAAAACCTGCTTGGAGGCCTTCCAGATACTGATGCTCAGCAGCGGCGAGCATCACAGAAACCTCGCCCTGGCGGCGATAAGCCATCGCATACGCATCAGCATCGAGCCCCTCGGCCATCAGGCGCGCATCGAGCTCCCAGTGCGCCGCCTCGCGCCACTCGTCTCCTTCCATGTGAGGCGGCAGCTCCATCTCATAGAAGCGGACCACCTCATCTGGCAGACAGACGGCAAAGTCAAGCGCCTGCCAGCCTTCCCGCTTGGCGCGCATGGCAGCGGCCTCCGCCATCGTGACATTGCCTGCAAGCTGCTCTTTTGCCGTGCGCACGAGCTGATACGACTCGCCCTCTGCCAGCAGCTCGGCAAAGAGCAGAGCCCTGCCTCCGGAGGCCTCGGCAATCCCGACGACGCGACGGCGCCCATCCCAGAGCCAGCTGCTCTCACGGACTGCATCTCTGCTGCGCCACGCTGCCAACAGGCCGCGGCAGAGCGCCTGCAGACTCCCCATCCTGCCGCGTGCCTCAGCGGCTCCTTCCCTTCCAGACATAGCCATCCTCCTTCTTCTCTAAGCGGGCTCGCGCGATCTTATGGCGCTGCCAGACGTCACCCGACTTCTCGCGCGCCACAGCGACGAGCCAGTAAGAGCCCGCTTTCTGCTCCGCTGCGGCCTGCACGACGAGCGTGCCCTTCTCCGTCTCGACCTCGCTCGGCGCGATTATCATGCCTGTATCGACGAGAACAGGCTCCTTCTCGACACGCTGCAAGGCCTCCAGCAAGGCTGCCTCTGCCGCCAAACGCAGTGTCACTTCGCGCTCGTATGAGGCCGCCATCTTCCGGCTGTTGTAGGCTGTGTAGCAGACGGCCGTGGCGAGCATCATGGCAAATATTGTCACTAGAAGCGCCCAGATGACAGCCGACCCCTGCTGGCTCTCCCGTCCCATCGCCTTTCCCTCCTTCACTAATCCATCCGCTCTGGCCCGTAGACACAGACGGCAAGTGTGTAGCTGTGGCGCGTCACGCGACTCCTGCCCGTCAGCCGTATCTCGTGCAGGCGCGGTGCGACCTCGCTACAGGAGAATGCCGTGATGTCGACGCCCGCCAGCGAGTGATTGCCCGTCAGCGGACGCATCTCATCCTTCCAGACGAGCTTGTCTACAGACCCCACCTTATGGACCCAGTATTGCGTGCGGAACGTACTCGAGGAAGCTTCATCCGGCGAGCGGTACTGATAGAAGGTGTAGCCAGGTTTCTCGTCCTTCGTGAAGCCTCGGATTGCATACGAGGTCCGCGCGTCTTCAGCTACCTGGCGCACAGCCATCTGGACCTCCTGCTGTAGCTCACTGTCCGCCATCATGAAAAAGGCAGCGCGGAAGGCCATGACTGCCATGGCCCCCATCGCTGCCAGGAGAAAGACGAGGATGGGCAGAGAGACGAGCATGTCGAGCAGGATGAATCCCGATGTGTTACGGCTCCCTTTCATACACTCCTACCCTCCTCTGATACGACTGTTTGTGCTGTCGCCCGCCGCGCGTCTGCCATGCGACGGTCACGGCAGCGAGATAGGTGCCCTCCTGCTCCATCCGCTGGATATCCGTGCGGAGCAGGAAGTCACCTCCCGTTTCATCCTCAGTGGCAGATCCAATGGCAGCCGGTGAGAACACGACGTATTCCCTGCGCTCAGACGCGCCTTCTGTCAGTGTTCCAGCTGTGGCGCGGTACTCGATGTAAGCCAGTTCTGACTCCGCCAAGCAAGTCGCCGCCGCCTCGAAACGAGTCTGCTCCTCCATGAGCACACCCTGGCGGAAAAGCATCAGGGCACCGGCCATCACGATGAGCACGGCCGCCACCCCCATTGTCTCGAGCAGGAAAAAGCCGCTCGCATCCGACCATCGCGTCATTTTACACTCCTCTCCACGCGGCAGCGGCCGCCCGCACTCAGGATCAGCTTGCGCGCCGACTGCGGATGGCCCTCCATGTAGATCAACATCGTGCACGGTGTCGCCAAGAGGCCGTCATCACCAAACGTTAAAGCAATGCCGTCCCTCGAGCTTGTGGCAAAGCGCCCCGTGATCACGATGCCTGGCAGGAAATCATGGCTGCTGTGCACAGCCGAACCAGCCAGCATGGTGTAGCCGCCGCGCCGGAATCGCATTTGCGCCTGGCGGCGCAACGGCAGCTGATACGCATCTCTCCGCTCCATGCTCTTCGGCCAGCGTTCCGTCGTGCGCGAGACCTCGCGCATGTAGCGGATATCGCTCAGAAGGCACTGCACTTCGTACTCCACTGCCGCTTCGCGGTAGATTGCCAGCCCGTTCGGCAGCGCCACCATCGCAAACACCGCGAGGACGGCGCAGGCGATGATGACCTCGATGAGCAGAGAGCCATGCTCCTTCATAGCAGGACCTCATAGGCAGACCAGAATGCCGCACTGCCGATGTAGCTCAGGTATGCCCCCGCCGACAGGAACGGGCCAAAAGCCAGCCTGTCCCGACGGCCCAGCCGCCCAATGCCGAGCAAGACGAGCGCCAGGCAGGCCCCGAGAGCAAAGGCCAGCATGAGAGCCAATAATGTCCCCTGCCAGCCGAGCCAGATGCCGAAGGCCGCCGCATACTTGACGTCGCCGAGCCCGATGCCGCCGCGCGACAGCGTGCGCAGAGCAAAGAGCAGGGCTGCGCCGAGCAAAGCGCCCAAGAGTGCATCCCGCAGACTGCCCACGATTGCAGCCATCACCAGACCGAGAGCGGCCAGATAGAGATTTCCCTTATCCGGCAGCAGTCCTGTGCGGAAGTCAATGACTGCCATGGCGAGCAAAAACACGCAGAACAGACCACCGCGGGCCATCGCAAGGCACTCCATGTCAACCAGTGACAGGCCGGCAAACATCAAAAACAGTATCATCATGATAATGATGCATACCTGTAAGGACAGTTGCTTAGCCATTACTCAACCACCTGTACCAGTATTTCCACTTTCCGGTTTCACATCTGCAGCTCTTTTCTCTTTTGTGAATGCACCGACGGTCTTGCCCTGGCAAAGTGCCCTGCTGTTCGCCGTATCGATTGTGTACTCTTTAGCCGTGATCTCTGTAGCTGCACCCTCTAAGTAGCATTTCCCCTTCGGCGGCGCTATCGTCGTATCCTGCAGATAATCCTTCAGGTCCGCGATTGCCCCCGGCGTCTTGCCCGTATCGATCTCATAGACGGCAATCGCTGTGTCCAGTGTGGACAAGTCAGACTGGATCTTGGCCGTATTGGCCGACGTGATGGCAGAAGTGAATTTCGGTACGGCAATCATCGCGAGGATTGCCACGATGCCCACGGCAATCAGCATGCCGATCAAGGTGAAACCTGCTTCATTCTGTCGAGTTTGCATGAAAGAATCCTCCTCTCGAATCAAATACTCTGCTCCGCCTCCGGAGCTGATACGGTGTACACATTCCCACGCCCGACTTGTCCACATCCAGCGGATATTTATATTCTTCTAGGTGGATGCCTCTAAATCCTGCAAAGATTTAAAATATTTATATTATTACAAATAGCTATTCGTAAAAAAGAGCACCCTCTCTAGAATACCGATTCTAAGAGAAGGTGCTCTTTCAGGGAATAGCAAACAGCTATGTGATTCAATACCAGTGCGTGAATCCCAGCGAGAAGCCGACGCCGTTGTAGCCCGGATTGTGGGTGCCCATGCCGTTCGACGAATGATGGAAGAGGTAGGCAAGGCTCAACGAATCGCGGTCGGTGTAGTGATACGTCAGGCGCGGGCCGATGCGCCAGAGGAAACCGTAGGCACGGCCATTGCCCGGATGTGCGTGGTTGTAGGCCATCAGGCTACCCGAAGCGTCGACGGAGCCGTCGAGCTTGCCCGAGACGTGCTTCGTCCAGCGCATCATGTAAGATGGGCCGAAGCCGACGGCCTCAGCATCGCGCCAGATATCATCCTCTGTCGTGTAGCCCGTCGCGCGTTCGAACGTCAGGCCGTAGTGCAGCGAGAGCGCGCCCAGCTTTTTGTACTGGCGATAGACGTGTACATTGTAGAGATCGACGTTGCGCTTCTTGAAGAAGCGGCCGTCAAGATACTCGAGCTGCACCTCGACATCCTTGCGCTTCTCCTTGGCAGCTTCAGTCTTTGCCTCAGCTGCCACAGTTGTCTCAGACTCTCCCTTCATCGCATCTGCACGCTCTTCCTGCTGTGCAGATGGTGCTGCTGTCGTCTGTGCAGCCGGTACAACCTGCCCCGCCTGTGCTGCCGCAGGCACAGCAGCCAGAGCAGCACTCTGCCAGGCAATCAGTCCGAGAGCAGCCATCGGCAGCATGAAACGCGCCGCACGTCTCTTATCCATCGCACGATCGTGTCGATGACCGCACTTCTTGTCACATTCTCCAGACATGATGATGCACCATCCTTTTTATCTTCTTTCTGTCTCCTATAATCAGTCTTTCCTCATTCTATCACAGATGCCATGACCGCTCAATTCTTTTCAGCTACGCACATCATCCAAGGGAAGGCAAACAAAGAGGCCGCCCCTGCGGGCGGCCTCTCTGCGGACCGTATGCGGATTCCTCATTTCTCGTCGAGCAGTTCGACGAGCTCGTCGTAATCATGCTTGAGCTTGTCGTACTCATCGACGATCTGCAGGGCCGTGAGCACAGCGATCTTCGTGCCGTCGAAGCTCTTGACGCTGCCCGCCATCTTTTTCATCAGATGGTCAAGGCCGGCTGCGAGCTTCTTGAGGCGCTCGGGGTCATCTGTCCGCAGCGGGTAGCTGTCGCCGAAGATCTCGACGACGACGCGCTGTGGTGTCTTTTGTTCCACATCAGCCATGCGATGCACCTCCAGTCATGCTGTCATTCCTGTCATGCTCTTGACGGTCAGGCGCGCAGCTCTGCTGCGAAATGCTTCTCGACAGCCTTGAGGATATTCTTGAAGGCTGCATCGGCTTCCTCATCCGTCAACGTCTTATCCTTCGACTGGAACTGCAGGTTGAAGGCCATGCTCTTCTTGCCCTTTGCGACGTGCTCGCCCGTGTAGACGTCGAACAGCGTGACATCCTTGAAGTGCTTGCCGCCGTTCTTCGCGATGACGCGCTCGATATCGGCCGAAGCAACGTCTTCGTCGACGACGATGGCGAGGTCACGCGCAATGGCCGGGTACTTCGGCAGCGACTCGAAGTGGAAGCTCTTGCCCGTGTACTTCATAAGGACCTCGAGGTCCATCTCGAAGAGATAGACCTTCTGCTTGATGCCGAAGTTCTCGGCAGCCTGCGGGTGGAGCTCACCGACAGAAGCAATCACCTCGCGGCCCTTCTTGAAGAGGGCCGTCTTGCCCGGATGCATGGCGAAGTGCTCGCCTGCCTCGACCGTATACTTCGAGATGCCGAGGGCGCGGAAGAGTTCCTCGACAATGCCCTTCATGTCGAAGAAGTCAACCATCTCATTCCCCTGGTTCCAGCCGACTTCCTCGCGGCGGCCCGTGATGAGGCCCGCGACCTTGAGGCGTTCCTCCGGCAGTTCCGTCAGCGGCAGCTGTTTCGGCAGGAATACTGGTGCGACGTCGAAGAGCTTGATGTCGTTGTTCTTGCGCGAGAAGTTGCGCACGGCATTCTCCATGATGGAGGTCAGGAGGCACGTGCGGACGAGCGGCGCCTCATCCGTCAGCGGGTTCAGGATGGGGATGGCCTGGCGAAGCGGCGAATCCTCTGGCACGAGCAGTTTGTCGAAGAGATCCGTGCTCGTAAAGGCGAACGACAGCTCTTCCGTCATGCCGAGGCTTGTAAGCGTGTGCTTGATCTTGTCGACAAAGTTCTGCTTCGCGCTCTGCTTGCCCTGGACCATGCGCCCGAAAGGCGTCGTGCTCACAATGTTGTCGAAGCCGTAGATGCGCGCGACTTCCTCCGAGAGGTCTTCCATGTACGTGCAGTCATTGCGCCACGACGGCACCGTGACATGGTAGCTCTCATTGCCCTTGGCCTCAACCTCAAAGCCCAGCGACGTCAGGATCTTGACCATCTCCTCGCCCGGGATAGCCGTGCCGAGTCGGCGATTGATCTCGTCCGTCGTGTAGTCGATCGTCACCGGCTGCTTCTTATCCGGGTAGCAGTCTACGACGCCCTGCGTGACCGTGCAGGCGCCCATGTCCTGCAACAGCTGGCAGGCGCGCTCGAGTGCGCGCGGCGTATTCGTCACGTCGACACCGCGCTCAAAGCGGCCCGAAGCCTCCGAGTGCAGGCCGCAGGCGCGCGCCGTGCGGCGGATGCTCGGCCCGTTGAACGACGCAGCTTCGAGCACGACCGTCCGCGTCTTCTCCGTGACCTCCGTCTCGAGGCCGCCCATAATGCCTGCGAGACCCGCCGGATGCTCTGCATCCGCGATGACGAGCTCCGTGCCCTTGGCAAGGCGCGAGCTGTCGTCGAGCGTGTGGAGATTCTCGCCCGCTTTTGCGAGGCGGGCCGTCAGCGTGTGGCCCGTAATCTCATCGTAGTCGTAGGCGTGCATCGGCTGGCCGAGCTCGATCATGACGAAGTTCGTCACGTCGACGACATTGTTGATGGCGCGGATGCCAGCACCCTCGAGGCGCTGCTGCATCCACTCAGGCGACGGGCCGATCTTGACGTTCTTGATGACGCGCGCGCTGAAGCGGTCGCAGAGGTCGCGCGCCTCGATGCCGACCGAGACCATGTCTGCAGCCTTGGCTTCATCATCCTCCTTGCAGGCAATGACAGGCCACTTCGGCTTGTTGCCCGTCAGCACGGCGATCTCGCGCACAAGGCCGATGACGCTGAAGCAGTCGCCGCGGTTTGCCGTGAGCTCGAACTCGAGCACGACATCGTCGAGGCCCAGCACGTCCTTGGCCGGCACGCCGACCGGCGTGCCCTCTGGCAGAATGTAGATGCCGTCCTTCTCCTCTTCTGTCAGCTTCGTGAGGTCGAGGTGGAGCTCACCGGCCGAACAGAGCATGCCGTTCGACGGCAGGCCACGCAGCTTGCCCTTCTTGATGTGAAGACCGTTCGGCAGGTGCGCGCCGATCATCGCGACCGGCACGACCTGGCCCTCTGCCACATTCTGGGCGCCCGTGATGATCTGGACGAGTTCCTTCTCGCCGACATTCATCTGGCAGATCTGGAGGTGATCCGAGTCCGGATGCTTCGTAAGCTTCTCGATGCGGCCCGTGACGACCTTGTCGAGTCCTTCATCCGCGCGGATGACGTTCTCGACCGGCACGCCGGCCATCGTGAAGCGATCAGCCAGTTCCTCTGCCGACCAGTCAAAATCGATATAATCCTTCAACCATTTAATAGAAACCTGCATTTTCTATCTCCTCTCTCAGAACTGGCGCAGGAAGCGCATATCATTGTCGTAGAACAGGCGGAGATCGTCGACGCCGTACGAGAGCATCGCGATGCGCTCCACGCCCATGCCGAAAGCGAAGCCGGATACCTTCTTCGGATCATAACCGCTCATCTCCAGCACATGCGGGTGCACCATGCCAGCGCCGAGGATCTCGAGCCAGCCCGTACCCTTGCAGACCTTGCAGCCCTTGCCGTGGCACATGACGCAGGAGATATCGACCTCCGTCGACGGCTCCGTGAACGGGAAGAAGCTCGGGCGCAGGCGGACCTTGACATCCTCGCTGAAGATCTGGCGCAGGAAGAGCTCGAGCGTGCCCTTGAGGTCAGCGAACGTGATGCCCTCATCGATGACGAGGCCCTCGACCTGCGTGAACATCGGCGAGTGCGTCGCATCGTACTCATCGCGGCGATAGACACGGCCCGGCGCGATCATGCGGATCGGCGCGTTCGGCTCATTCTTCTGCATCGTGCGCGCCTGCACCGGCGACGTCTGCGAGCGCATGAGGATGTCCTCCGTGATGTAGAACGAATCCTGCATGTCGCGTGCCGGATGGTCCTTCGGCAGGTTCAGCGCCTCGAAGTTGTAGTAGTCCTTCTCGATTTCCGGGCCTTCCTCGACAGAGAAGCCCATGCGGAAAAAGATGTCCTTGATGCGCTCGAGCGTCAGCGTCAGCGGATGCAGGTGGCCGAGCGGCTGCTGGCGGCCCGGCAGCGTGACATCGATCTTCTCGCGCTCGAGGCGCTGCTGCATCTCGCGTGCCTTGAGCTCCTCGTTCTTCTGCTGGATCAGCTGTGCAATCTCCGCCTTTGCCTCGTTGACGATCTTGCCGACCTTCGGACGGTCTTCCTTCGCGAGTGCGCCCATGCCGCGCAGGATCGTCGTGAACTCGCCCTTCTTACCGAGGAACTTGACGCGGATGTCATCGAGCTCCGAGAGATTCCCTGCAGCGTTCTTGATAGCCTCGGCAGCCTGTGCCTTCAGCTGTTCAATCTTCTCCTCCATTGTATACCTCCTAAAAACAAAAAACCTCCGCCCCGAAAACGAGGGGCGAAGGTATGATTCGCGGTACCACCCTGATTTATAGCTTCCTTGCGGCTCTAACGCAGCCCTGCGTCCGCCCTTTCCTGCGGAGACTCCGAAGCGAACTTCACCCGTGCACACCATCCTGCTCCCAGTCCAGGCAGGACTCCCTGTCGATGCGCGCTCAGGATACTCTTCTTCATCATCGTCATGATTCTCTTAATATAGCACAACGACGTGGAAAATGCAAATCGTCCTCTTTGCCCCTGCCGCATGCATCGCATGTATCGCACATATAAAAGATAGAAATTGATAGAATGGGAAATACCTGATATAATATTGGAAGTCATCTTTTGTCGTAGCTGTTGTTATTCTTGGTTCTATTTTCGAATTCTTTTCAAAAAAGGGAGATTTTTACAACTATGTTACTCAATCGCAAATCGGTAGAGCTCCTGGCCCCGGCCGGCACGTGGGACGCGCTGGTCGCTGGCGTGGAGTCTGGCGCAGATGCTGTCTATCTCGGCGGCAAGCACTTCAACATGCGCATGCACGAGGGCGAATTCAACTTCGACGATGCGCTCTTGAAGAAGGCCATCGACTACGCGCATGAACACGGCGTGCGCCTCTACATCACGCTCAACAACCTCATCAGCAACGAGGAGATCCCGGCGCTGCGCGAATACCTCGCCTACCTCAACGAAATCCGCCCCGACGCACTGCTCGTACAGGATTTCGCGGTGCTCGAGCTCGTGCACGAGATGGGCATCACGATCCCGCTGCACACGTCGGTCATGATGAACACCCACAATGAGCATGCCATCGAGAAGCTCAAGGAATACGGCATCACGCGCATCGTCGTCGGCCGTGAGATGACGCTCTCCGAGCTCAGCCTCTTCCGCGAGCGCACGGGCATCGAGGTCGAGTACTTCATGCACGGCGACATGTGCATCAGCGAGTCGGGGCAGTGCATCCACTCAGGCGTGCTCTTCGGCCAGAGCGGCAATCGCGGCCGCTGCCTCAAGCCGTGCCGTTGGGCCTACAAGCTCATCGACGAGAAGACGGGCGAAGTCCTCGACAAAGATGGCCCCGGTGCCTACAAGCTCGCCCTCAAGGACATGTGCATGTACCGCGCCATCCCGCAGCTCATCCAGGCAGGCGTCTTCTCCTTCAAGATTGAAGGCCGCATGCGCCCGGCTGGCTTCATCCGCCGCATCGTCTCGACGTACCGCAAGGCCATCGATGCCTACATCGCAGATCCGAACGGCTATACGACAGATGAAGAGGGCTGGAAGAAGCTCTACGACAACCGCGCACGCGATTTCACGACGACGTTCGCCTTCGGCCAGCCGGGCAAGAAAGACATCGGCTTCACGGGTGAGCGCGAGCCGCGCTTCTTCAGCCATGCGGTCAAGGAGGCAGGCTTCCAGGATGAGGTGCTGCGCCAGGAACGCGATATCGAGAAAGAAAATGCGGCACACCGCGTGCTCAGTGTGCGCTGCAATACGGTCGAATCGGCCAAGGCAGCTATCCGTAGCGGCGCCGATACGGTCTACGTCGGCGGCGAGGCCTTCCGCCCGCTGCGCCCGTGGAAGCTCGGCGACTACGAAGAGATTCTCGCCTACGCGAAGGGCAAGGCGCGCGTCGTCGTCACGACGCCACGCACGACAATGCGCCGCGAGTGCGGTGAACTCGAGCAGTTCTTCACGGCGCTGCGCGAGATCAGACCGGACGGCCTGATGGTCAGCAATCTCGGCTCGCTGAAGCTCGCACAGAGCCTCACGGACCTTCCTGTGCAGGCCGACCTCTCGTTCAACCTCTTCAACCAGCTCGCCGCAAAGTTCCTGAAGGAAAACGGCCTGTCCATGGCCGCGACATCGTACGAGCTCTCATTCGAGCAGCTGCGCGAAATCGTCGAGACGGCAGAACTGCCGCTCGAGACGGTCGTACACGGCTCCTACGAGTCGATGATCTGTGACCATGACTTCCCGGCGATGAGCCTGCCGGCGTTCAATGAACTCGACAACCCGGAGGTGCTCGACCGCCACTACGCACTCCTCGACACGGCCGGCGAAAAACACGCTATCCGCATCGACCAGTACGGCCGCAACCATCTCTACTTCGCGAAGGACCTCTGCCTCTATCCGTACCTCTCGAAGTTCAACGGCCTTGCTTCCTACCGCATCGAAGCGCAGGACTACACGCCGGAGCTCACGGGCCGCGTGACGAAGCTCTACCGCGAGGCGCTCGACGCACTCGCAGCCGGCAAGGGTGCCGAAGAAGCCTTCGACCACGCAGCTTTCGAGGAAGTAGAGCGCCTGAGCCCGCGCGAGTGGGGAATCGGCACCTATCGCTTCCGCCAGAGCCGCAACTCCATCTGACCGGCACCCGCTTCATCATATACCACGATACATCCATCACATGCATTAGGAGGGTTTCATTTGGCAGAGAAAGCTTACATCGGCCCAGAGGCCATCATCGAGAAAAAGAAAAAGTACATCATGCCGTGTCTCGGCCACTTCTACAAGGAGCCGCGCCAGTTCGTCAAGGGCTCCATGCAATACCTCTACGACAGCGAGGGGCGCAAGTACCTCGACTGCTTCGCAGGCGTATCGGTCATGAACTGCGGCCACTGCAATCCGGAGATCACGAAGAAAGTCCAGGAGCAGGTCGGCACGCTGCAGCACGTCTGCAACATCTACCTGACGGAGAACTTCGTGAATCTCGCCGAAAAGCTCGCCGAAGTGACGCCGGGCAAGCTGCAGAAGACGTTCTTCTGCTCGACCGGCTCAGAGGCCACGGAGGGCGCGCTGCTGCTCGCCTCCATCTACACGGGCAACAACGAGATCATCGCCCTGCGGAACGGCCTGCACGGCCGCACGAAGCTCGGCATGAGCGTGACGGGCATCCAGATGTGGCGCACGGATGAGAATCCTGTCGGCGGCATCCACTTCGCACCGAACCCGTACTGCTACCGCTGCCCGCTCGGCAAGAAGCGCGAGACGTGTGACCTCGCCTGCGCCAACATGGTCGAGGACGTCATCCAGACGTCGACGGCCGGTCATCCCGGCGCCTTCATCGCGGAGACGATCCAGGGCAATGCAGGCATCGTCGTGCCGCCTGAGGGATACTTCCAGCGCGTCAAGGAAATCCTCGCACAGCACAACACGCTCTTCATCGCCGACGAAGTCCAGACGGGCTTTGGACGCACGGGCAGGATGTTTGCCATCGAGAACTTCGGCGTCGTGCCGGACATCATGGCCGTAGCCAAGGCACTCGGCAACGGCGCTCCGATCTCGGCCTTCATCTCGACGGCGGAGATTGCCGATACCTACACGCGCCCGGGCGCCTCGACGCTCGGCGGCAACCCCGTCTCGACGACGGCCGGCCTCGCTGTGCTCGACTACATCGAGAAGCACGACCTCTGCCAGAATGCCAGCGAACGCGGCGAGCAGCTGCGCGCCGGCCTGCGCGAGATCCAGAAGCGCCATGCCATCATCGGCGATATCCGCGGCCTCGGCCTCATGACGGGTGCTGAGTTCGTTCACGCCGACAAGAGCCCTGCTGCCGCAGAGCTCGACGATGTACTCGAGACGCTCAAAGACCGCGGCTTCATCATCGGCAAGAACGGCGTCGCCCGCAACGTCATGGCCTTCCAGCCGCCGCTCGTCATCACGGCAGAAGACATCGACAACGTGCTCAATGCACTCGAGATGGTGCTGACCGAGAAGAAGCTCTGATACGCTTCACTGCACATCTCCGACAATGAAATGAGCCCCGACACAAAGAGGCCGCCCCCATCAACAAGGGGGCGGCCTTTTTGCATCCAGGTCATCATCCTTTATGCGTTATCGTTCTTCACTTCATCGGGATTGGGCTTCGTCTCGCTGCCACGCTCCTCTTCCGGCAGGAAAGCGAGCTTCTTCGCCTTTTCGGCATCCGCCCTGTCGTCTTTCGCTTCATCTGCGAGGAGTTTCTGCTCGGCGGCTTCGACCTGCGGTTCTTCCGCTTTGTCACCTTCGAGGATCTTCATGAACTCTTCGCCGGTGATTGTCTCCTTCTCGTAGAGGTAGGAGGCGAGCGCGTCAAGCTTGTCCATGTGGGCCTTCAATAGGCCGATGGCCTTCTCGTGCTGCTTGCGCACGAGCTCGACGACCTTCTTGTCGATCTGCTGCTGCGTGGCAGCAGAGCAGGTCAGGCTCGTGTCGCCGCCGAGGTAGCGGTTGTTGACCGTCTCCATGGCGACCATGTCGAATTCCTCGCTCATGCCGTAGCGCGTGATCATCGCACGGGCGAGCTTCGTCGCCTGCTCGATATCATTCGAGGCGCCCGTGCTGACGAGGCCGAACTTGACCTCCTCGGCTGCGCGGCCGGCCGTGAACGTCGCGATCTTGTTCTCGAGCTCCTCGCGGGAGAGAATGTACTTATCCTGCTGCTCGACCTGCATCGTGTAGCCGAGAGCACCTGACGTGCGCGGGATGATGGTGATCTTCTGGACCGGTGCGGAGTGCGACTGCAGAGCCGCGACGAGCGCATGGCCGATCTCGTGATAGGCGACCGTGCGCTTCTCGGCATCCGACAGGATGGCGTTCTTCTTCTGGTAGCCAGCGATGACGACCTCGATGCTCTCCTCGAGATCCGCCTCCGTCACCTCGCTGCGGCCCGAGCGCACAGCGCGCAGCGCGCCCTCGTTGATGATGTTGGCGAGCTCTGCGCCAGAGGCACCGGCGGCCATGCGCGCGATCGTGTGGAAGTTGACATCGTCTGCCATGCGGACCTTTTTTGCATGGACCTTGAGGATATCCTCGCGCCCTTTGAGGTCCGGCAGTTCGACTGGCACGCGGCGGTCAAAGCGGCCCGGGCGCAGTAGCGCCGGGTCGAGAGAATCCGGGCGGTTCGTCGCCGCAAGGATGATGACACCCGTGTTGCCCTCAAAGCCGTCCATCTCGGTCAACAGCTGATTGAGCGTCTGCTCGCGCTCGTCATTGCCCATCGCCGCGCCCGTGCGCTTCTGGCCGATTGCATCGATCTCATCGATGAAGACGATGCACGGCGCCTTCTCCTTGGCCTGCTTGAAGAGATCGCGGACCTTCGAAGCACCCATGCCGACGAACATCTCGACGAACTCCGAGCCGGCAATCGAGAAGAACGGCACATTGGCCTCGCCGGCGACAGCCTTCGCAAGCATCGTCTTGCCGGTGCCCGGAGGGCCGACGAGCAGCACGCCCTTCGGCATCGAGGCGCCGATGCTCGTGTACTTCGCAGGATTGTGTAGATAGTCGACAATCTCGGAGAGGTTCTCCTTGGCCTCATCCTCGCCAGCCACATCACTGAAGTGGATGCCCTCCGACGATGGCACGTATATCTTCGCCTGATTGCCTGAGCCGCCGAACATCATCGAGTTACCCCCTGCCCGGTCCATGATCTTGCGGCTCATATACTGGCCAATGGCGAAGAAAATCAAGAGCGGCAGGATCCAGGCCAGGAAGAAACTCATGAGCGGCGATGTCTCCTCCTTGATATCCTGTGTGAAGGTCGCCCCCGACTCCATCAGTCGCTGCGCCAGCGTCGGATCGTTCATGATGCCGGTCTTGTACTTCTTGTGGTCGTCCTTGACCGTGTAGAGGATCTGGTTCGACTGGATCTCGACGTGGTCGACCGTCTTGTCGTCGATGGACTGCATGAACGTGCTGTAGTCGACCGGCACGATCTGTGCCTGCTCCATGTAAGGCCTGGCCATCTCGTTGAAGAGAAGGATCAGGGCCAAGACGACGATATAGTAAAAAGCCATCGGCTTCTTTGGCGATTTGACTTCTTTCATAGTAGTCACCTCCAGATAAAGAAAAGCCCCCGCAGCCTCTCGCGGGGGCACGATCATGCTCGTACGTAGAGTGTCTTGACGACGATGTCCACCTCGTGGACAATCATGCCGGTCATGAACTCGACATGGCTCGTGACTTTCTCCTGCGCCTGCTTCAAGAACGTCGGGATGTGGTTGCCGTACGTCAGCACGACGTTGCAGGAGATGCGCAGTCCCTGGTCCTCATCGCCGACGAAGAGGTGCTTGACCTCCACATCGCTGACCTTGCTGAAAGGCCCCTCTGCGAGGATGACGTGGCGCACGATGCCCTTGATGGCCGAATCGTCGATGATGAGCTTGCCGTAATAGCTGAAGACCGGCCGCACAATGGACTTCTCGCCGAGGCGGCGGCGCCGCGTCGAGGAGCGCTTGAAGAACGACTGCAGCGGATCGATGAGATAGCCGGAGAAATGCGGCTTGAGCTCGATCGTCGGCACAGGGATGATGTGCTTGCCCTGCTTGACGCGGTAGAAGCGCGCCTTCTCCATCTCCGACCGCGTCGCGATGTCCTCGATGCGGATGATCTTCGCGATGGGCGGCAGGCGCAGGGCCTTCGTGATCTTCTGGACCATGTTCTCCGAGGTGCCGAGGATCAAGATGCGGTGCGGCTTCGAGTTCTCGATGGCCTTGCGCACCTCCTCTGCATGACCCGGCAGTACAAAGATAGCCCGGCGGACGGCCATGATCTTGCTCTGCTCCTTCTTGGCAGAGTGGCCCGCCAAGATCTTGCCGTCCTTGATGAGGATGCCATCATCGATGATGGCATCGGCACCATTCTTATGCGCGACAATCAGCGCGCGATGACTCTTTCCGGTCCCACTTGGACCGACTAAGGCAATGACATCCATCTTTTTCCCCTTGCTTTCAGAGTTTCTGGGCCGGGCGGTATAGTTTCTCCGCCCAGCAGTCATCGATGGTGAAGACGCCGAGGTCCTGTGGGTAGCGCGTCGCGAAGCCATGGTAATCTGAGCCGCCCGTCACGAGCAGCTGATAGCGCTTCGCCATGTCGAGATAACGCGCTGTGTCAGCTTCATCGTGCTGCGGATAGAAGACCTCGAGGCCCTCGATGCCGCGGCAACAGAGCTCCTCGACAAGCCTGTCGTCGCCGATGAGCTTCGGGTGCGCGAGCACGGGAGTACCGCCAGCCGCCTTGATGAGGCCGATGATGTCCTCGACCTCGAGGTGATAATGCGGCACATAGGCGGGCTTGCCCTTCATGAGCATCGCTTCAAAGGCATCGCGGACCGTCGGGAAATACCCCTTCTTGACGAGGACGCGTCCGATGTGAGAGCGGCTGATGGAACGGCTCGTGCCCGCAATCGTCAGGACCTCTGTCTCGCTGATCTCATAGCCGAGATGCTGGAGCTTCTCCACCATCTCGCTGAAGCGCGTCCAGCGCGCCTCTGTGACATCGTTGAGCTTATCGACGAGTTCTCCATAATAGATGTCGACATTGTATCCCAAGATGTGGATTTCACGCGTCGGATGATGCGCGCTGAACTCTATCCCGGGGATGATGTGTATCCCCCTCGCCGGGTACAGGCCGTTCTCGTAGAGATGGCTGATCCCTTCCACGGTATCGTGGTCCGTGATGGCCATGTACGTGAGGCCAGCCTCCTTCGCCTTTGCCACGAGTTCCTCAGGCGTCAATTTGCCGTCCGAGTACGTCGTGTGCATATGCAGATCACTTGGCATCCTGATTTCACTCCTAAATCGTCTCTTGATCCATCACCAGAGCCGCCTCAGCGGGGCTCCACGATCAGCTTGATTGCCGTGCGCTCTTCCCCGTCGATCTTGATGTCGGTGAAGGCCGGGATGCAGATGAGATCGACGCCGTGTGGTGCGACAAAGCCACGGGCAATCGCGACGGCCTTGACGGCTTGATTGAGCGCACCGGCTCCGATGGCCTGCATCTCCGCACTCCCATTCTCACGGATCACGCCAGCCAATGCGCCGGCGACAGAATTCGGATTCGACTTTGCAGAAACTTTCAAGACTTCCATGATTAGCACGACCTCCTTGTTCACCTACTGCTGGAATATGAATCGCTATGCATGCTGTTATTCATACTATCACTAGTTTCTATTATTCGTCATCGAGCATGGAAATCCTTCTTTTCCCGCGCTATTTCTCAAAAGTGTGTTTGCACTCCGTGCTCAGAGCGCATCTTCCTGCAGCATGATGCGCTCGATGCCGCAAGTCTTGTTTGTCGCCGTGTCGATCTCGACGATCAAGGCTGAATAGACGCAGGGGCCTTCAGCGACATCGAAGCGGACGGGCATGGCCGTCGTGAACTTCTTGAGGATGAGGTCAGTCTTGACGCCGAGCACAGAGTCGCGCGGACCGACCATGCCGAGATCCGTGATATAGGCCGTGCCCTGCGGCAGAATGCGCTCATCGGCTGTCTGCACGTGTGTGTGCGTGCCGACGACGCCGTTGACGCGGCCATCGAGGTACCAGCCCATTGCAATCTTCTCGGACGTCGTCTCTGCATGGAAGTCCAGGAAAATGATGTCGCACTCATCCTGCATCTCGTGCAGGAGCTCCTCGACCTTCTGGAAGGGGCAGTCGAGTGGCGGCATGAAGGCGCGGCCCGAGAGGTTCATGACACCGATGTTCTTCGCCTTGAACGGGTACGAGCACCAGCCCTTGCCAGGCGTGCCCTCTGGATAATTGGCTGGGCGGATCAGGAATGGCTCCTGATCGATGAACTCGAGCACATCCCGCTTGTCCCAGACGTGATTACCCGATGTGATGACATCGGCACCGCCGCGGTAGAGCTCATCGAGCGACTTGCGTGTGAAGCCCTTGCCGCCCGCGGAGTTCTCGCCATTGACGATGACGACGTCAATAGCCTTCTCCTTGCGCAGCTTCGGCGTGATCTTGCAGAATGCCCGTCGGCCCGAGTGGCCGATGACATCTCCTACCAGCATGACTTTCAACATATCTCCCTCTTTCTTCTGCACAGCAGCGTATCAGCGCGTCAGCGATTGTAGACGACGACGCGGTCGTTCTCGCGCAGGCCGACCATGTGCATGCGGAAGCGGAACTCCCGCCGCTGGACCTGGTCGAGCATCTGGTCGAGAAGCTCACTCTGCACCGTCGCGAAGTCCTCTTCGAGCTTCTGCAGCGAGTGCTCGTCGACGAGCAGCGCCTTGCCGAAGCGCTCCGTGAACAGGCGTGCGATGAGCGTCAGCTCGTCGCGCTCGAGTGTCATGACATCGCGCTCGACATGGAACATGACCGTCTTTTTCTCGGCAGAGACTTCCTCGACCCAGATGTTGGCGCCGACCTCTTCGTCGGCGACCAGCACGTGGTATGTCTCAATGCTCTCCGAGAGAAGCCGCGCAAAGGCATCGAGCTCGCGTGCGGGGTAATCGCCGCGTACGATGAACTCAAACGTCAGCGTCGAGCGTCGCGGATCGTACGACAAAGAGCTGATCTCCGGATAGCAGACGAGCATCGAAGCCAGGAACTGGATGCCTGCCTTCTCCTCCTCTTTGCTGCGCTGTGATCTGAAACCAAACATGATAGTATCCTCTTAACAGACTGAGGGTCCGGGACAAAGCCCGCACCCTCAGTACAGCAGAACCGTTTATTTTGCATAATCGACGACGCGCGTCTCGCGGATGACCGTGGCCTTGATCTGCCCCGGATACTCGAGCTCGTCTTCGATCTTCTTGACAATGTTATGAGCGAGTGCTGCGGCCTCCGCATCGTCAACCTTGTCCGGCTTGACCATGACACGGATCTCGCGGCCTGCCTGGATGGCAAAGCAGCGCTCGACGCCGTCGAAGGATTCGGCAATTCCCTCAAGGCTCTTGAGGCGCTTGAGATACGACTCAAGGCTCTCGCGGCGTGCGCCCGGACGCGCTGCTGAAACAGCGTCAGCAGCCGACACGAGAACCGATTCGACGCTCGTCGCTTCGACATCACCGTGATGCGAGAGGATCGCATTGATGACGTCTTTCGACTCGCGGTACTTGCGGGCGATATCGGCACCGATGGTCGTATGCGAACCCTCGACCTCGTGGTCGATGGCCTTGCCAATATCGTGCAGCAGACCGCCGCGCTTCGCGAGCATGACATCACAGCCGAGCTCAGCTGCCATGACACCGGCGAGATGCGCGACTTCGATGGAATGATTGAGCACGTTCTGGCCGTAGCTCGTGCGGTAGCGCAGGCGGCCGAGCAGACGGACGAGCTCCGGATGGAGTCCGTGGACGCCCGTCTCGAACGTCGCCTGCTCGCCGGCTTCCTTGATGCGCTGGTCGACTTCGCGTTTCGCCTTCTCGACCATCTCCTCGATGCGGGCCGGATGGATGCGGCCGTCCTGGATGAGCTTCTCAAGCGCAATGCGAGCGATTTCACGGCGCACCGGGTCGAAGCCCGACAAGATGACAGCTTCCGGCGTGTCGTCGATGATGAGGTCGATGCCTGTCAGCGTCTCGAGCGTGCGGATGTTACGGCCCTCGCGGCCGATGATGCGCCCCTTCATCTCATCGTTCGGCAGAGCGACGACAGAGACGGTCGTCTCGGCGACGTGGTCGGCAGCGCAGCGCTGGATGGCCGTCGAGAGGATTTCGCGAGCCTTCTTGTCCGACTCATCCTTCACCTGCTGCTCGTACTCCTTGATCTTCATGGCCTTCTCGTGCTTGAGCTCTTCCTCTGCCTCTGCCATGAGAGTCGTGCGGGCTTCCTCTGCCGTCAGGCCCGAGATGCGCTCGAGCTCTGCCTTCTGCTGCTCGTGCATCTCATTGACGGCAGCCTGGCTCTTGTCGAGGCGCGCTTCCTTGCGCGACAAGGATTCTTCGCGCTTCTCGATGGAATCGAGCTTGCGGTCGAGGTTCTCCTCTTTCTGGACGACGCGGCGCTCCTGGCGCTGGAGTTCCGAGCGACGTTCTTTCGTCTCACGGTCGAGTTCCTGGCGCAGGCGATGGATGTCTTCCTTCGCCTCGAGCAGAGCTTCTTTCTTCTTCGTCTCGCCACGCTGGGCTGCATCATCTACAATCCGCTTTGCTTCAGCTTCCGCCGAGCCGATCTGCGACTCCGCCGTGCGCTTGCGCATGACGTAGCCGACACTCGCGCCGACGAATGCTGCTACTATTACCGCTAATATTATTGTAACGATAATATTCACCCCCCTTTTCGTTTTTTTGCTTTCATGCATATTTATATCGGTAGTTGTGACATAACTATACCTTTCTATCTTACAGATTTTTTCCTTTAGTGTCAAGAAAACTCATCGCGCTGGAGAAATGCTGTGAAAATATTTCTGTCAAGAAGAGCATGCAGCAAAGAAAATGAGAGGACAAGAAAAAGCCGGCCTCCGTCGGAATCACGGAGACCGGCCTTGATGAAGCGGCAGAGGGAATCACGCGAGCATCATCTTCACGATGTCGCGGCGGCTGACGATGCCGAGCAGATGCTTCTTCTCGTCGAGCACAGGCACGCGCTTGACATGCTTGTTGTAGAGGATCTTCGCCACCTCGCTGACATCATCGTCTGCCTTAACGGAGATGATCTTCTTCGTCATGAGCTGCTCTGCCGAGATGGCCGCGATCTTGCGGAAGGCGTCCTGGTACTCGCGCAGGCCCGAGTAGTAAATGACCGCGCCGAGGATGCAGAGCTCATCCGGCAGCTCCGGCGCAAACTCCTTGCGCACGAGGTCGCCCTCGCTGACAATGCCGCAGACCGTGCCGTCATCGTCCATGACCGGCAGCCCCGAGACATCGTGGTCCACGATCGTCTGAGCGATCTCGCGGATCGACGCCTCCTTCTTGACCGTAATGACATCCTTCGTCATGATATCTTTCACCAGCATATGAAACACCTCATTCCTGATTGATGGCACAATACACGAGGAATCACCCTCTTTGCTTAAGGATTCGCTATCTTTCGACGATTTACCTTCCTGTCATAAAATTTTCTGCAAATCACGGTATGCATCTCCCGCCTTTATCTTGTTTTTTCTGGTAAATTGCAAGTTGAATTTGAACACTCATAATCAAGAAACACACTCAATAGCATAAACTTCATCGAGGAATGCATCAAATAGTTCTGACGGTGTATGGTAGCCCAAAACACGACGTGGGCGCT
>Ga0256404_1000894_pt1 | contig 75875 bp, 67 predicted proteins | sample RumenRJG_01DNA_FD_185990 | JGI IMG/M metagenome (GOLD analysis project Ga0256404, IMG submission 185990) | Bovine rumen microbial communities from Lethbridge, Alberta, Canada - RJG_01 | ecosystem: Host-associated > Mammals > Digestive system > Stomach > Rumen | place: Canada: Alberta | collected...
AAAGAAAGAAACAACACTATGCGGTTGTTTCTTTCTCTATTTGCAATTTATTTTGTGTGTATGAATGCAATTTGAGTTATTGACGTTTCCTTGTGGCTTTCAACATACAATAAACCCCGATGATGATAAAGGGGATGGAGAGCAACTGTCCCATATTGAAGAGCATATCAGCTTCCCAAGCCTCTTGCACGTCCTTCGTGTATTCTATCAGGAAACGGAAAGTGAAGATATAGGTGAGGCAGAATCCGAAATACCAGCCTGTACCTACCTGTGGATAATTGGCTTTTGACATTATTTTCTCTCCTCTTTCCTCTCTCCTCTCATTCCCGAACTCCGTTCGCCTACCCGTAGCCTTTCCTCTTTTATATATAGCCCACATAATAAAGAACAGAATGATATAGGCGATGGCCTCATAAAGTTGCCCAGGATGACGTGGATAGTTGTCAACACGGAGGAAAATGAATGCCCAAGGTACATCGGTAATCTTACCAATAATCTCAGAGTTCATTAAGTTGCCTAAACGGATGAAACAAGCTGTAGTACCTGTGGCAATTGCAATATTGTCGAGAACTGTCCAAATACCAATCTTACTATAGCGTACGTAGAGCCAAAGGGCGATGATGAGACCCAATGTTCCACCATGGGAGGCAAGTCCTTCATATCCCGTAAATTTCCAACCGCCATCAGCCATGAAATGGATAGGCAGGAACATCTCTACGATGTGTTTGCCGGAGGAAAGGAAATAATCTGGTTGGTAGAACAAGCAATGTCCCAGACGAGCACCAATCAAGATGCCCAAGAAGCAATAGATGAAAAGCGGGTCAAAGACGTTCTCCACTTCCTTCTTGCCATTCTTCTTCACGGTGCGTTCGGCAATGCCCTGCTCATAGAACAGATGGCGCACGATGAAGTAAGCGAGAGCCAGTCCGATGAGCCAGCAAAGGGAGTACCAGCGGAAAGGACCAATGCTCAGCGAGGGGTTCCAGATAATGAATAAAAACCCACCCTCAATCCCTCCCGAAGGGAGGGAAGTTAAATTACTTATGGTGGATAATAAAAGGTTCATACTTATGATGTATTAATTCTAAATGCTATTCCAAATCCCTCCCTTCGGGAGGGGTAGGGGTGGGTTTATACATTAAACCTAAAGTGCATAATATCACCATCCTGAACGACGTACTCCTTGCCTTCAATGCCCATCTTGCCAGCTTCGCGGACTGCGGCTTCGGAACCATATTTGATATAGTCGTCGTACTTGATAACCTCGGCGCGGATGAAACCCTTCTCAAAGTCTGTGTGGATAACACCGGCGCACTGCGGCGCCTTCCAGCCTTTATGATAAGTCCAGGCCTTCACTTCCATCTCTCCGGCGGTGATGAACGTCTCGAGGTTCAGCAGGGCGTAGGCTTTCTTGATCAGGCGGTTCACGCCGCTCTCTTCAAGTCCCAGTTCTTCGAGGAACATCTGCTTGTCCTCGTAGGTCTCCAGTGAGGCGATATCCTCCTCGGTTTTGGCGGCAATGACCATGGCCTCGGCGCCTTCTGCCTTGGCTATTTCCTCAATCTTACGTGAGTATTCGTTACCATCCTTGGCTGATGCCTCGTCAACATTGCAGACGTAGAGTACGGGTTTGGCCGTCAGCAGGAAGAGGTCGTGGGCCACTTTCTGTTCGTCCTTCGTCTCGAAAGTTACCGAACGGGCGTTCTTGCCCTGTTCCAACACCTCCTTATAGGCCTGCAGTACAGCGGCTTTCACCTTCTCGTCCTTGTTGCCAGCGGCAGCGGCTTTCTGTGTTTTGGCCAGTTGTCCCTCGATGGTCTCCAGGTCCTTGAGTTGCAGTTCGGTGTCGATGATTTCCTTGTCCTCAATAGGATTCACGGGAGCACCGCCTTCGCGTACAACATTATCATCATCAAAGCAGCGCAAAACGTGAATGATTGCATCCGTTTCGCGGATGTTTCCGAGGAATTTATTGCCGAGACCTTCACCCTTTGAAGCACCTTTCACAAGGCCTGCGATATCCACAATTTCACACGTGGCGGGAACGATGCGTCCCGGATGTACCAGTTCTGCGAGTTTGGTAAGTCGCTCATCGGGTACGGTAATCACACCCACGTTGGGTTCTATCGTACAGAAAGGGAAGTTGGCTGCCTGCGCCTTTGCGCTAGAGAGGCAGTTGAAAAGCGTGGACTTTCCCACATTGGGCAATCCCACGATACCACATTTTAATGCCATTTTATGTTATAAACGTTTATATTCTGGGTGCAAAGGTACGATTAAGCGAGCACAATGCAAAATAAAAAGCATTTTTATTTTCATTGTCGAGCATGAGTAGTTTATTAAAAGGTATAAAAAAAGTGAAGAGTGAAAAATTTACTAAAAATCGATGCCGTAGCCGAGGGTAAGCACGAAGGAGCGGTTGTGGCCCTTATCGAAGAAATCACCCAGCGAGGTGAGACCATAGTTATAACGGAGGTCAAGTTGGATATTCATGTATTCGTAGCTAATGCCGATGGGAATACTCAGGTCGAAGGTCTTCATGAGCGATTTCATATCGCCCTCCTCATCGTTCATTTTGTTCTTAGCACTCAACAGGAATCCAGGCTGAACGCCCACTTCGAAGGATAGTCCCGGGGCAACGAAGGCATGGAGGAGCAAGGGGATGTTCAGCATTTGGGTGCTCATGCTGATACTATATTCATCTCTAACCATTTTCCCTTCTTTATCTCGGTACTCAGAAGTATAATCCTCCCATTTAGTGCCTTGTCCGCTCTCGATAAGACCAGCGGAAAGAGCAAGACTGTTGTGGAACTGATACCAAAGCTCTGCTCCGGCAGAAAGTCCCATCTTGTATTTTTCCTTTACATAATTGTCGCTGGCATCGTAATAAATCTTCTGTCCGCTGAACTTAGAAAGATTCATACCAACACGGGGATAAACGGTAAAGGTTCCTATTTCTTTCTGTGCCAGAACGGTCATCATCGTCGTGACCATCATGGCTAATACAATAATCCTTTTCATCCTTAATAAATTGAAGTTTTACTTCTTCTTAAACGATGATTCTTGGGGATTATTGTTTTTATGTCCAGAACTCCTTTTCTTCAGTATCAGCCATAGTCCCACCACATTGAGGACAGGTGTGGCCATCCCAAATGCGGATACGGTCGGAACCACAATGTAGGCATAGGCGTCCAACTTCGGAACGGAAAGAAGGAGCCACATCACCTATAACCCCGCCCACAACAATGTTCTGAATGGTGTGGCAGTCAGGGCAAGATACGGGCGTGATATGCTGTCCGAAGAGTCCTTTCCCTTCGTATGTTTCCGCCTCATATCCGCATGCGCTGCATCTGTATTTCCGCTTCCAGGCCATGTTTCTTGGATTTTATTTTCCCGCTTTCTATTCACCCTCATTTTGGAGGGGGTAGGGGGAGGCTTCTTAATGCGCTTCTAGCCAATTCTCGCCCCAGCCAGCATCAGCAATTAGGGGAACTTTCAGTGCGAAGGCCCCTTGCATTTCCTCTAAAACCAAACGCTCCATGAGTTCTTTTTCTTCGGGGAGAACAGAGAAGTTAAGTTCGTCGTGTACCTGAAGGATCATCTTACTCTTTAATCCTTCATCCTTCATCCTTTTATAGATACGTACCATGGCCACCTTGATGATGTCGGCAGCAGAACCCTGAATAGGAGCGTTGATGGCATTTCGTTCGGCAAACCCTCTGACGGTCGCATTATGGGAATGAATATCAGGCAGATATCGGCGGCGATGGAAGATAGTTTCAGCATAGCCTTTCTCGCGAACAATCTCCTTGGAACGTTCCATATAATCGTGTACTTGTGGGAATGTCTGGAAAAAACCGTCAATCAGTTGACGCGCCTCACTGCGGTCAATTTCCAATCGCTCCGCTAATCCGAACACTGTGATGCCATAGATGATGCCGAAATTAGCACGTTTTGACTTTGTGCGCTCATCGCGGCTGACCTCATCGATTCTTTTTTTGTAAATAGTGGCAGCAGTAGCAGCGTGTAAATCCTTTCCTTCACGGAATACCTGCATCATGTGTTCATCCTCAGAAAGGTGAGCCATTACACGGAGTTCAATCTGTGAATAGTCGGCTGAAAAAAACTGACAACCTGGTTCTGGAATAAATGCCTTACGGATTTCCTTACCGTCTTCACCTCGGATAGGAATGTTTTGCAGATTAGGATCAGAAGATGAAAGGCGTCCTGTGGCGGTAATCGTTTGGTTGAACGATGTATGGATATGGCCAGTTCGTGGATTAATCAGTTTGGGTAGGGCATCCACATAGGTGCCTACAAGTTTCTTCAAACCTCTGTGTTCTAATATTTTCTCTACAATTTCGTGTTTGGAACGGAGTGACTGTAGCGTTTCTTCATTGGTGACATATTGCCCAGTCTTGGTCTTTTTCGGTTTCTCGATAATCTGCAACTTACCAAATAGAATGTCGCCCACTTGTTTGGGTGAAGCAATATTAAACTCCTCACCAGCCAGTTCATAGATGCGGTGTTCTAATTCCGTTAGCCGCATTGTGAAAAGTTCTGACGTTTCTTTTAAAGAATCAGTATCTATTAATACACCATTCATCTCCATCTCTGCCAAAACTCTTACGAGGGGCATTTCAATCTGATAGAACAAATCCACTACACCTGCATCCTTCAGTTTAGGTTCAAGCACGTTCTTCAATCGCAAGGTGATATCGGCATCTTCGGCTGCATATTCATATACCTGAATAGGGGAGAGGTCACGCATGGATTTCTGGTTCTTGCCTTTCGGGCCAATGAGCTCATCAATATGGATTGTCTGGTAGTTGAGATATACCTCGGCCATATAATCCATATTATGATGGAGTTCTGGTTGGATGAGATAGTGAGCAATCATGGTGTCCCATAGTTCACCTTTCAGTTCAATACCATAATTCGCCAAAACCTCCAAGTCGTATTTAATATTCTGTCCGATTTTCAGGATTTGGGGATTTTCATAAAGCGGTTTAAAGATGTTAACAATTTGCAACGCTTCTTCACGTTTTGCGGGAATCGCAACATACCATGCCTCTTTTTCTTTCACAGCAAAGCTCAATCCGACTAATTCTGCATCAATCGCATTGGTCGAAGTCGTTTCCGTATCTAGACTTAAAAAATCATTTGTCAAAAGAAAATCACAAAGATTTTGCGCATCTTCTTTGTTTTCAATAAGTTTGTAATCATGAGGAGTTGTTTTTAAAGTCTCAAAACTCGAGAATTTTGGCTCATCTGACCCCTCGGGCGTGAAAAATCCAAATAAATCAGGCTGCGATTCAATCTTTTTTTGCGGTTGTTTAACTTTATTAAGAACTCGGTCGGCAAAGCTCTTAAACTCCAATTCCGTGAAAAGTTTGCGTAACTCTTCCTCGTCGGGTTCTACAATTTTCAAATCATCGAGATTGGTTTCAATGGGGACATCCGTCTTGATGGTTGCCAAGAACTTCGACATTTTGATATCTTCGACAGCAGCCTCTACTTTTTCACGAAGTTTACCTTTGATCTCATCCGTATGGGCGAGCATGTTCTCTATTGTTCCAAACTGTTCGATAAGTTTGGCGGCAGTCTTTTCACCCACACCAGGACATCCGGGGAAATTATCTGCCGAATCACCCATTAAAGCTAGAAGGTCTATAACCTGATCAGTCGATGAAATGGCGTATTTTTCACAAACAGTTTCGGGTGACATTGTTTCATAGCCGCCACCATGACGAGGACGGAAGATAAAAACGTTATCACGAACCAATTGACCGTAGTCTTTATCGGGGGTGAGCATATAAACGGATATGTCAGACTTCTCAGAACTGTCGGAGTTACCAGAAAGTTTTAGTGCCAATGTCCCTATTACATCATCTGCCTCATACCCATCTACTTGCAGGATAGGGATGCGGTAGGCACGCAGGATATCCTTAATAATAGGTACACTGGCGCGGATGTCTTCGGGAGTTTCCTCGCGTTGGGCTTTATAGGCGGGGTAAGCCTCGTTTCTGAACGTAGGACCATGGGGGTCGAAAGCCACGCCGATATGTGTCGGTTTTTCCTTTTCCAACACTTCGTTTAGCGTATTGCAGAACCCCATAATGGCGGAGGTGTTAAGACCTTTCGAGTTAATTCGCGGGTTCTTGATAAAGGCATAATATGACCGGTAAATCAGCGCATATGCGTCCAAAAGAAACAGTTTATCCATTTATTTTTAATTTTTCCGCTCAAAGTTACGGATTTTTTTTCATTAATCAGAGAAAAACATTATTTTTGTAACAAATTTCAAGAATTGATGGATTACCTCTCGTTGATTAAACAACCGATAGAAGCTGAATTGAACGATTTCATCGAACTCTTCAATCAGAGTCTTTCTCATTCTGACGGGCTGTTGGAAACAGCCTTGTCGCACATCCGTAATCGTGGTGGGAAAAGGATGCGTCCTATCTTGATGTTGCTCATTGCCAAAAATTATGGCGGTATTACGGAGGCTACCCAGCATGCGGCTGTAGGACTTGAACTGTTGCATACGGCATCATTGGTTCATGATGACGTGGTTGATGAGAGTGAGGAGCGACGCGGACAGCAGTCGGTGAATGCATCATACGATAATAAGGTTGCTGTATTAGTTGGTGATTATATCCTTTCAACCGCTTTATTATATGTTAGTCTGACTCATAATGAAAATATCGTACAGCGTTTGGCTCGTCTCGGACAAACACTTTCTAATGGAGAGATTCTTCAATTGACAAACACCTCAAATGACGGGCTTTCGGAAGATATTTATTATCAAGTAATTGAAAGAAAAACAGCTGCCCTCTTTGAGGCATGTGCTGCTATTGGTGCTATTTCAGCAGGACATGATCCGTCAGACTTAGATGCTGCCGTAAAATTCGGACAAAATATAGGTCTTATCTTCCAAATCCGGGATGATATCTTCGACTATTATAATTCGAAGGAGATCGGCAAGCCTACTGGTAACGATATGGCAGAAGGCAAGTTGACTTTGCCAGCGATCTATGCAATTAATACCACACAAGATAAGTTGATGATTTCACTTGCACGTAAAGTTAAGTCACGTACAATAACCACCGATGAAATCGCCCGTTTGGTAGAATTTACGAAACAAAATGGCGGTATTGAATATGCCGTACGGCGGATGATGGATTTCCATCAAGCTGCTGAGACATTCATTAAACAGGATGTAAAAAGTCCAGAGATTGCAAAGGCACTTCAGGCTTATCTTGATTTTGTTATTCAAAGGAATAACTAAAGATGCTCCTACCCTTAAGGGATTCATGTTTTTATGGACTATCATAAAAGGCAGAGTAATCTTCTGATTCTCTGCCTTATTATGTATTTATTCCTCACCCTTCAGGGAGAGGATAGGGGACAACTTAGAAGAATTTTGTCTCTTTTCCCTCAATCTCGCTCAATAACAGATTGGCAAGTCTTGATGTGCCTAAGCGGAACCACTTGTTGGTGAGCCATTTTTCACCCAACACTTCTTTTACGATGGTATAGTAAATCATTGCATCCATCACAGAATTGATGCCACCGGCAGGCTTGAAACCAATCTGAATGCCTGTCTCATCATAGTATTCCTTGATGGCTTGGCACATCACGTAAGCTGCTTCTGGTGTGGCGGAAATCTTTTCCTTACCCGTAGAAGTCTTAATATAGTCAGCACCAGAATACATCGACAGAATAGAGGCCTTTTTGATGTTTGAGGCAGTCTTTAGACAACCTGTTTCCAGGATAACTTTCATAGCGACGTTCTGACCGCAGGTTTCCTTCAGTTCACGGATGTCCTCACACATCGTCTCATAGTCACCCGAGAGAAATTTACCCACGGGCATCACGATATCAATCTCTGTAGCACCGTCTTTCACCGCCAGTGCCGTTTCGGCTACCTTTACTTCAATAAGTGCCTGTGACGAAGGGAAAGAACCAGAAACACAGGCGATTTCCACGCCCTCCACTTCGAGTGTGTCATGAACGGTTTTGGCGAAACAGGGATAAACACATATGGTTGCGACATGGGGGAGGTCACCATATTGTTCGTCAAATTGATTTACTTTTTCTGTAAAGGCCATGACGCTTTCGTCAGAATCTGTGGTCTTTAGAGTTGTCAACTCAATACTTCCAAAGAGGAACTTCTTTGTTTCCAGATTATCGTTCTCAGGAACCTTCTCTGCGATAATCTTTTTTACTGTTGCTGCCACTTTTGCATCATCCACCTCACAATTATATTTGCTCAGTGCTTGTTCGTATTTACTTAAATCTGCCATAATGATTGATATTTTTAGTTAACTTATTTATTTACAAACGTTTATGATTCCTTACTATGCTTTTAGCTTTGGGTTATTCAGATGTCGAGTACTGTCACGGAAAGTCTTCTTTTCGAATGACTTACGTATCTCTTCAGTAAGATCAACACCCGTTTGGTTGGCAAGGCATACTAATACCCATAATACATCCGCCATCTCTTCTCCTATATTCGCTTTCTCACCGGCTTTAAACGACTGATCACCGTATTTCCTGGCCATCACACGAGCTAATTCGCCTACCTCCTCAGTAAGACATGCCATATTGGTGAGTTCGGAGAAGTATCTTACACCGTATTTCTTAACCCACTGATCTACAGAATCTTGCAGTTCTTTAATTGTCATATTATCAGCCATACTAAAACGATAATTCCCACTATAAGAAAAAATATGAGATTACTCTTATTCTCATTTTTATAGGTCTTCCAGTATATCAGTTTGTAGAAGATTATTCCTAAAACCATCCATGCACCAATCATCTTTAGATGCTGAAAAATAGAAAGTTTCCAAATACTGTTTCCTATCCAACCAATGAGAAATAATGCCAGTGCGATGTTCTTTATCGTCGGCAGACTTTTCTTAATTAATTGATTCTCTTTCATTTTCCTTCTTTATTATTCATTCTTTATGATGTGTATCCATACAGATGGTTACCGGCCCGTCATTGACTAAGCTTATCTGCATATTAGCGCCAAATTCACCGGTCTTGACGGTTTTACCCAGTGATCTGCTCAATGTATCACAAAACGTGTTATATAATGGTATAGATATCTCGTGAGGGGCCGCCTTAAACCAAGAGGGGCGGTTGCCTTTCTTATAACTGGCGTATAGCGTGAACTGCGATACGACCATGATTTCACCGTTTACATCCATGATAGAGCGGTTCATCACGCCATCCTCGTCGTCAAATACCCGTAGGTTAATGATCTTCTTGACTAACCATTCGATATCCTCCTGGGTATCCTCGCTGCATATTCCTAACAAGATAAGATATCCTGCGTTTATCGATGATTTCTCATGATAATCTATGCTGACGCTTGCCTGTGTCACCCTTTGTATAACTACTCTCATACTTCGTTTTCTCCTTTTCCTTCTTGATGAAAATGATTCCATATCATAGTAGCCTTAGCATTGCCTATGATATCCGTAAGTTGTTGTATATCAGCCTCTTTTATCTTCTTTACAGATTTCAGTTTCTTCAGTAATTCATCCTTTGTCTTTGGTCCAATACCCTTGATATCATCTAATTCTGAATGCAGGGCGTGCTTGCTTCTCTTATCCCGGTGATAGGTGATAGCATAACGGTGCACCTCATCTTGTATACGTGTGAGGGCATGGAAGAGTTCGCTTTTTACATCTATTCCTACAGTCTGAGCAGGCCATCCGAAGAGCAGTTCATTAGTACGATGTCGGTTATCCTTTGCTAATCCTGCGATAGGAATGTGCAGTCCGAGTTCATCAACGACTACTTCCCGGACTACATGCATTTGTCCTACGCCACCATCTGTTATAATAAGATCGGGTAGGGGCGTGTCTTCTTCTATCATACGTGTGTATCTGCGTCGCACAACCTCCTGCATGGAAGCATAGTCATCAGGACCAACCACAGTCTTGATATTATATTTCCGATAATCTTTTTTAGAGGGCTTCATGGCCTTGAAAACAACGCAACCCGCAACGGCATCTGTACCTGAGATATTAGAGTTGTCGAAACACTCAATTTGATAGGGGAGTTTAGGAAGTTTTAGCGCATCCTGAAGTTCCTTCATCAATCGGGTCTGTTTTTGTTCGGGATTCAGTTTCTCTGTTTGTTTCAGACGGTCAAATTTGTACTGTTTGCCATTCATTTCAGAAAGCTCCAACAAATGGTTCTTATCACCTCTGACAGGATGTGTAATCACGACGTCTTTTAATTCTATATCTATACCATCTGGCAGGATAATTTCCTTGGCTTCACTCTGAAAACGCTCCCTCATTTCAATGATACCCAACTGCAACAGCTCTTCATCCGTTTCGTTCAGTTTCTTTTTATATTCAAACGTAAAACTTTGGTTGATCTGCCCATTCTCCACATGGATATAATTGATATAAGCGTTCTTGTCATCGCTTGTGATGGAGAAGACATCCACGTTGTTGATGGTGTAACTGACCACCTCACTTTTAGCCGCGAAATTATCCAAAGCAGAATAACGTAATTTGAGAATTTGGGCGTCCTCAAAACGCAATTCCTCGGCAGCTTTCTGCATCTCGTCGAAAAGTAGTTTCTGAACCTCGCGAGTATGTCCTTTCAGAATCTCCCGGGCTTGATTCATGTTCGCCTGATAGTCCTCGTAAGATTGTTTGCCGATACAAGGCGCTCCACAATTGTGGATGTGGTATTCCAGGCAAGGCTTGTATTTGCCCTCTTTAATACCTTCCTTCGTAATAGGGAACCGACAAGTTCGTGGCTTATACACCTTCTTGATGACGTCAAGCATGGCGTACATATTTCCGATGTGTGAATATGGTCCGAAATATTGGCCCCATTTTTTGTTGATTGTACGCGTTTTGAAAATACGTGGCAGATACTCTTTTGTCATGCAGATAGAAGGGTAGGTTTTGCCGTCTTTCAGCAGCACGTTATAACGGGGATTGTATTTCTTGATGAGAGCGTTTTCAAGAAGCAAAGCGTCCTCTTCTGTGTTGACAACGGTATAGGATATATCCCAAATTTTTGAGACAAGCACTTTCGTCTTGAACCTATCCACCTCTTTATGGAAGTAAGACGAAACGCGGGCCTTGAGGTTTTTAGCCTTGCCAACATAGATGATTGTTCCCTCAAGGTCACGGAATTGATAGCTGCCCGGTTTCTCGGGCAGGTTCAAAACTATGTTTTTAAGCTTGGCTAACCTTGCTTCGTTTTCTTCCTTTGTCATTCTTCAACTGCCTTGTCTTTAGAACTTTACCACCGAATTGTTTCACGTGAAACGTTTCCGGAGCTTTAGGGGCTTTAATGGCTTTAAGGTACCCAAGGTCGTTTGTTAGATGGTCAAGAGGGTGGTCAGTTCGATGCCGTCAAACTCATCACGTCCATGTAGGCCTTCATCCGTAATCTCAATAATGAAGTTTATGTAGGTCTTCTTTGGATGGAAATGCTGTACCAGTTTGTAGGCGGCTTTGGCTGTTCCGCCGGTAGCCAGTAAATCGTCGTGGATAAGTACTATATCATTCTCGTTGATGGAATCGACGTGCATTTCAATGGTGTCTACACCATATTCTTTAGAGAATGATTCTTTAATGGTCGTGTAGGGGAGTTTTCCTGGCTTTCTTGCTAAGACGACACCGCAACCCAGTTTAACGGCTAAAGCTGCGGCCATGATGAAACCGCGGCTTTCAATTCCAACGATTTTGGTGATACCTTTATCTTTGTATAGTTCATAAAGTTCGTCTACCATAATCTTCATGCATTCGGCACTTTTGTAGAGTGTGGTTACATCGCGGAAGTTGATGCCCTTTTGTGGGAAATCTGGAATGCTGCGAAGGTTGTCAATAAGTACTTGATTGTTCTTTTCCATTGTTTTTATCGGGTTTTATGATTTGATTATAAGTTGTTTACATTTTAATTGTTTCACGTGAAACACATGGGCTTCTTAAGGTTGCAGTCGGGAGTATAATCTATAATTATCTTCCTAAAAGAACCAAAAGAACATTGATATCGCTCGGTGAAACGCCGGGAATTCTGCTAGCCTGTGCCAGTGTTTCCGGATTAATGCGATTCAATTTTTGTCGACATTCTATAGAGAGACTCTGCAAAGAATCGTAATCGAAGCGACCTTTAATCTTAATATTTTCCAAACGGTGCATCTTGTCAGCCACCATTCGCTCGCGTTCAATATATCCTTTGTATTTCATCTTCACCTCAGCGGCTTCAATGATTTCTTCTTGTCTCTTACAGATCGTCTCCCGTTCTTCTCCCTTTTGGTTGCGGCAGTCTTCCATTACTGCTTTCAAACCAGGAACCAGTTCGGATAGATTTTTCAAATTAATCTGCGGGCGGCCAATTAAGTCGATTGCTTTACAACCAGCTCTGAGTGGCGTGGTGCCGAGGGCTTCCAAAGCCCCGTTGATTTCATTCATTTTGACTGAAGTCTCTTCGCAAAAATGGATGATTCTGGCAATGGCTGTTTCCTTTTCAAGCCAATAGTCATAACGGTCACGTTTTGCCAAGCCAATCTCATAGCATTTTTCTGTCAATCGCGCATCTGCATCATCTTGTCGCAGCAGGATACGATACTCTGCACGAGAGGTAAACATACGGTATGGCTCGTCCACACCTTTAGTCACTAAGTCGTCGATGAGTACGCCGATATAGGCTTCATCACGATGGAGAATGAAGGGCTTGTAGTCTTTTGCGAATGAGTCGCAACTTACGGAACCCGCATAAAGTGCAGCATTAATGCCTGCCATCGTGCCCTGACCTCCAGCCTCTTCGTAGCCAGTTGTACCGTTTACCTGTCCGGCCAGGAAGAGACCGCTGATTATTTTCGATTCCAGCGAATGTTTCAATTGGGTGGGGTCGAAGAAATCGTATTCAATGGCGTAACCTGGACGGTATACTTTCAAGTCTCGCAAGGCTGGAATTTTCTTTAGTGCTGCTATCTGTACGTCCATGGGCATACTCGATGAAAAGCCATTCAAGTACATCTCATTGGTATCTGTACCTTCCGGTTCAAGGAAAAGCGGATGGCTTTCACGTTCTGGGAAAGTCATCAGTTTGGTTTCCACAGACGGACAATAACGCGGTCCTATTGATTGAATCTGACCGTTGTATAAAGGTGAATCCTCAATACCACTCATCAGAATTTCATGGCATTCTTTATTGGTGTTAAAAGTCCAGCACGGCAGTTGGGGTAGGGGGCGCTGCTCACCCATAAAGGAGAAACGGTGGTAATCGTTTTCTCCTGGTTGTATTTCTGTATTTTCAAAGTGTACGCTTCGCTTGTCAATTCTTACGGGAGTGCCTGTTTTCATGCGCGCTGCGGTGATGCCGTGCCGTGTAATGCTTTCTGTGAAATGAAGCACAGCTGGTTCGGCAATACGGCCACCGGGTACCATCTTACGACCGATATGCATCAGACCGTTAAGGAAAGTGCCGGCGGTAATGATAACAGCCTTGCCACGAAGTTCACAACCCCAGATGGTTTTTACGCCAATGACTGATTTTCCAGATGCTCCGGATATACCGGGTTTTACGGAGTCTTCCACTAAAAGCTCTTCAGCTTGGTCTTGCCAGATGTCAAGATTGGCAGTTTCATCGAGTTTACGTCGCCATTCCCATATGAACTTACCACGATCGCATTGGGCTCTTGGACTCCACATGGCAGGACCTTTCGAACGATTGAGCATACGAAACTGGATGGCAGTGGCATCAGTGACCAGAGCCATCTGTCCGCCCATGGCATCAATCTCACGCACAATCTGTCCTTTGGCAATACCACCGATGGCCGGATTGCACGACATTTGTGCAATCTTGTTCATGTCCATGGTTACCAAACAAGTCTTTGCGCCCATGTTGGCTGCAGCGCAAGCCGCTTCACAACCGGCGTGTCCTCCTCCAATAACTAGTACGTCGTACTTTAATATCATCACTTATCACTCCTCACTTATCACTTCTTCAGTGCCAAGTTGTAATTATAGTAGTCGGTATCACCCGTCACGTCTTTGACGAATCGTACAAATGGCGGGAATTTCACGTCTTCATGACAAAGCATTCCTTTTGTTTCGAGCATCACCAGTCCCTCAAGAGGTCCCCAATAGGTGTCGAGTTCAAAGAACTGCCCTTTCCAGATAAAGCTCCGGCGGGTCTTGTGAATCGTCTGGCGATAGGGATCGGCCTGCTGTAGTAAAGACTCATAGAGGGCGTTGCTTACCTGCCGTTCGGTGACAATCTCTTCCGAGCCCGATACCTTCTTCTTGTTTGTGTGTACATTGACATATTTTCCTTCCCAGCCGCGGCGTCTCAGACGAACTTCACTGCCTGGCTCGGCAACCAAATATGTTTGAGAGATATCACTCACGATGGCATCAGGCATTTCGCCTGTAATTTCCACGATATATTTACGTTCCTCCTCGATAGGACGTGGAAGCCCGAGTACGTTACAGATTTCCTTCAAAACGCGGTTCATCTTGCGGTCGAAGTCCACGCTGTTGTTGATGACACGCAAATGAGGATGACCTGTCCACGCCTCAATGACCTTCTTGTCCAACATTCGCGCAATTTTCAGTCCTTCTTCATCGGCACTTTCGTTGCGAGAAGCGTTGTTGGAAGTCGTATAGAACTGTTCGGCACCATCAGCGGCACTCACCAAATGGAGCACAGCATCATAGCGGCTGCGAAGTTCTGGCGTGCTTGTTCCAACGGCTTGGGTGATGTCTTCCCAGACTTCCGGCTTCATATAGGCAGAGATGTCCATCGTACCTCGGTCACATACGATGACGGCAGGAGCCTTACAGGCCTGGGCCATTTTCATGAACTTGTCCTCCAAGGCTAACTGAATTTCCAGTGTGGCTTTCTCGCCTTCATAGAAGAAATCACGGTTGTCAGTCAGATAGTTCATGCCTGCCTGCGTAAACATGGTTGGCACTTCCGGGATGGTAAAAACCTTATAGCCAAGACCTGAAAAATGCTCAATAACACGCACTAATGCCGTGGTCTTTCCCGCACAAGGACCACCGGTGAGAACGATTCGTTTGATTTCCTTCATATTATGATTTTATATCATCAAAGTGATTGTGTCCGCAAAGGTATGGAATTTTTTGTTTTTTTTCTTCATTTTCATACGATTTTTCGTGGAAAATCTTTGATTTCTCATTAAAATATGGTATATTTGCAACCTAAAACGGTGCGTGAAATACCTATTTCAAGGTATTGCACAACAAAAGCAAGGCTTAAGAGTCAACTATTCCATCACTGGAAAACAATCAAAATATTACAATTAAATAATTAAAAATCAACAACTTATGTGGTTAATCAATTCACCGATTGGTAGAAAAGTGGTAATGTCGGTCACCGGCATCTGCCTCATTCTCTTCCTGACGTTCCATGCGTGCATGAACGTCGTAGCCCTTTTCTCAGGAAAGGCCTACAACATGATTTGTGAACTGCTGGGTGCCAACTGGTATGCCGTAGTGGCAACCTTGGGTTTGGCATTCTTGGCTGTTTGTCACATCTTTTTCGCTTTCTGGCTTACGGCTCAGAACCGTAAGGCCCGCGGTACGGAGCGCTATGCAGTAACTGAGCGCCGCCCAGAAGTGTCCTGGGCTTCTCAGAACATGCTGGTGCTGGGCATCATCATCCTGTTGGGTCTGCTGCTCCACCTGTTCAATTTCTGGTACAACATGATGTTTGCCGAGTTGGTGGGTATCGAAGGTCTGGCTCACGGACCAGCTGACGGATTCGGCTGGATCAAGGAAACGTTCTCACAGCCTGTCTACGTTGTCCTTTATGTCATCTGGATTGTGGCTATCTGGTTCCATCTCTCTCACGGATTCTGGAGTGCTATGCAGACCATTGGCATCAATGGCAAGATCTGGTTCAACCGCTGGAAGGTTATCGGCATTATCTACGTGACCATCCTGATGGCTCTGTTCCTCATCGTGGTGCTGGCATTTGCTTTCGGCTGTGCTCCCAGTCTCTGTTGTGATGCTGCCTGTGCGGCCTGATGAATTAATAGTTAAGAGTTAAGAATTAAGAATTAAAACAACTATGGCTAAAGTATTAGATTCAAAAATACCTGCAGGACCAGTAGCTGAGAAATGGAAGGAATACAAGGCTCATCAGCGTCTGGTGAATCCAAAGAATAAACTGAAACTCGACGTTATCGTGGTGGGAACAGGTCTGGCTGGTGCCTCTGCTGCCGCTTCTCTTGCCGAAATGGGTTTCAACGTGCTGAATTTCTGCATTCAGGACTCTCCCCGTCGTGCTCACTCTATTGCTGCTCAGGGTGGTATCAACGCCGCCAAGTGCTATCAGAACGACGGTGACTCTGTTTATCGTCTGTTCTACGACACCGTGAAAGGTGGTGACTATCGTGCCCGCGAGGCCAACGTTTATCGTTTGGCTGAGGTGTCAAACAATATCATCGACCAGTGCGTGGCGCAGGGTGTTCCCTTTGCCCGTGAATATGGCGGCATGCTCGCCAACCGTTCATTCGGTGGTGCTCAGGTGAGCCGTACATTCTATGCTAAGGGTCAGACGGGCCAGCAGCTCCTTTTGGGTGCCTACTCTTCACTGATGTGTCAGGTGAATGCCGGCAAGGTGAAGCTCTACACCCGCTACGAGATGGAAGATGTGGTCATCGTTGACGGCCGCGCCCGCGGTATCATTGCCAAGAACCTCGTAACAGGTAAGCTGGAGCGCTTCTCTGCCAACGCTGTGGTTATCGGAACCGGTGGTTATGGTAACACCTACTTCCTCTCAACCAATGCTATGGGTTGTAACTGTACGGCTGCCGTTCAGTGCTATCGTAAGGGTGCTTATTTTGCAAATCCTTCTTACGTTCAGATTCACCCTACCTGTATCCCCGTTCATGGCGACAAGCAGTCTAAGCTGACGCTGATGTCTGAGTCGCTGCGTAACGATGGTCGTATCTGGGTGCCCAAGAAGATTGAGGATGCCAAGGCTCTGCAGGCCGGCACCAAGAAGGGTTCGGATATTCCTGAGGAAGACCGCGACTACTATCTGGAGCGCCGCTATCCCGCTTTCGGTAACCTCGTGCCGCGTGACGTTGCTTCACGTGCTGCCAAGGAGCGTTGTGACAAGGGCTTCGGTGTGAACAACACGGGTCTGGCTGTGTTCCTCGACTTCTCTGAGTCTATCGAGCGCCTTGGTATCGACATCGTTCGCCAGCGCTATGGTAACCTCTTTGATATGTATGAGGAAATCACCGACGTGAATCCTGGTGAACTCGCCAACGAAATCAACGGTGTGAAATATTATAACCCGATGATGATCTTCCCCGCCATCCACTACACGATGGGTGGTATCTGGGTTGACTACGAGCTGCAGACTACCATCAAGGGCCTGTTTGCCATCGGTGAATGTAACTTCTCTGACCACGGTGCCAACCGCCTCGGTGCTTCCGCACTGATGCAGGGTCTGGCCGACGGTTACTTCGTACTGCCTTACACCATCCAGAACTATCTGGCCGACCAGGATGTTTGGCCGCGCATCTCTACCGACCTGCTAGAGTTTGAAGAGGCTGAAAAGGGCGTGGAGAAGGAAATCGACCGTCTGATGAACATCAAGGGTAAGCGTTCTGTTGACTCTATCCACAAGGAGCTTGGCCACATCATGTGGGAGCACGTGGGTATGGGCCGCACCGCCGAAGGTCTGAAGGAAGGTATTGAGCTCATCAAGAAACTGAAGAAGGAGTTCGACACCAACCTCTTCATCCCCGGATCGAAGGAAGGTCTCAATGTGGAGCTCGACAAGGCTATCCACCTGCGCGACTTCCTGCTCATGGGTCAGCTGGTTGCTTACGATGCCCTTCATCGTAACGAATCCTGCGGCGGACATTTCCGCGAGGAGTATCAGACGGAGGAAGGTGAAGCTAAGCGCGACGACGAGAACTTCTTCTATGTAGGTTGCTGGGAGTATCAGGGCGACGACACCACCGCCCCCGAACTCATCAAGGAGCCACTCGAGTATGAGGCAATCAAGGTACAAACACGTAATTATAAAAATTAGTTCATAAGTTTTTGAGTTTTTGAGTTTTTAAGTTACGGAAATGGGAACTTATAAGGATTTAACGGTTTGGCAGAAAAGCATGACTCTTGCCCGAAGGATATACGAGATTACCGCTCGCTATCCCGAAGAAGAACGTTTCGGCATGGTCAGCCAGATGCGCCGTTGTTCTGTTTCCATTCCTTCCAACATAGCCGAAGGGTTTGGCCGTGAAACAATACGGGAGCATGCCCATTTCCTGTTCATTTCGTTGGGTTCGTCCAATGAACTTGAGACACAGTTGATTTTATCTAATGATTTTCAATATGTTGGCGAACAGGACTATCAAGAGATCACAGACTTAAATTCTGAGGTAAATAAGATGCTCTCATCATTAATATATAGGTTAAGACATTCTGGCTCTAAAAACTCATAAACTCATAAACTCACAAACTATAAAACTTAAAACATTATGGCAAAGAATATTTCATTCACGTTAAAATACTGGCGTCAGAACGGTCCCCGCGAGAAGGGCCACTTCGACGTACGCGAGATGCACGACATCCCTGATGATACTTCCTTCTTGGAGATGCTCGACATCCTCAACGAGGAACTCATCAACGAAGGCCAGGAGCCTTTCGTCTTTGACCACGACTGCCGCGAGGGTATCTGCGGTATGTGCTCGCTCTATATCAACGGTCACCCCCACGGTCCTGCTACCGGTGCTACCACCTGTCAGCTCTACATGCGCCGTTTCAACGATGGTGACGTGATTACTGTGGAGCCATGGCGTTCCGCTGCTTTCCCCGTGATTAAGGACTGCATGGTAAATCGTAACGCCTTCGACCAGATTATCGCTGCTGGTGGTTACAACACCATCCGCACCGGTCAGGCTCAGGATGCCAATGCCATCCTTATCCCGAAGGAGAATGCCGACGAGGCTATGGACGCTGCTTCTTGCATTGGTTGCGGATGCTGCGTGGCTGCTTGTAAGAACGGCTCTGCCATGCTCTTCGTGAGCTCGAAGGTCAGTCAGCTGGCTCTGCTCCCACAGGGACGTCCAGAGGCCGCCAAGCGCGCCAAGAATATGGTGATGAAGATGGAAGAACTCGGCTTCGGTAACTGCACCAACACCCGCGCCTGCGAGGCAGAGTGCCCCAAGAACGAGTCTATCAGCAATATCGCCCGTCTGAACCGTGAGTTCATCAAGGCAAAGCTGAACGACTAATCATCGTAAAGCCTTATTATTATAAAAGAGGTGAGCCGCAGCTCACCTCTTTTTGTTTGTCTTTTCCGGAAATATCAGAAAAACCATTTGTTGCCTTGGGCCGCACGGAGTGCCTCTACCTGAGAGGTAAGATCCATGAGTGCAGCTTGAAGATCTTTCACCCTGTACTCCAAATCCTCGTTTCTTTTCTGGAGTTCAAAAACCACTTCTTGTAATTTCAGGACGCGGGCACTGGGCTCCATCCCCAGCATCTTAGCCTGAGACTTTTCCACGCCACGGATGCTGGTGGGGTCAACACCCCAGTTATCATCTTCACCCACCTCACTCAAATCCACCATGCTCGTCTCCATGTTTATTTCATTCACGGGCACTTCCACGGTCTCCTCAGTAGTCTCAGTCTTTATCACGAGCGCATCGTTAGTGAACGTGATGACAGGTTTGTCTTTCAGGTAGAACACGGTCTAAGTTCCGTCTTTCAGGAAGACGGTGATGTGAGATTCATATGGAAGCCTTTTGTAATTATGTAAGTCTCTGACAGGCAATGACGATGGAAAATACCCCATTATAAACGGTACAAAAACAGTGCAAACTGAATGGAAAGTAAAAACGAAGTTTTCCTTTCCTGAGGTGCAGCCTGTTTTCGAATGAAATTCAACTTTTTATTTCCCGATAATGGATTCTTTGGTGTCGCTTTGTTGAATTTTTTAACATTTATGATGCGGTCGAGAAGCAACAAAGTTTAAGATTTGGTTAAGATAGTTTATGCATGGCCTAAGTCTGGAAACTTTGCGAAATCTTGTTTTTTTTAGCCGCTTTTCGCAGAGTAACTTTATTTTGAGGATTTTTTGTTTTGCCGTTTGCCAAGTCCAGTGTGCTCTATTTCTCAGTTCTTACGATAATCGGAAGGAGATAATCCGGTGTCAAGTTTGAAATACCGGCAGAAGAAAGAATCGGTTGGGAAATGAAGTGAATCGGCTATCTCCCGGATACTCATGTCGGTCGTGCGCAGAAGGGTTTTTGCCTCAATGACAACCCGCTGCCGTATGTGTTCCATCGGGAGCTTACCGGAAGCCTGACGAATCAGTTTAGAGAAATGTTTTGCACTGATGCACTGCTTGTCAGAATAGAACTGAACGGTACGTTCGCGGGTAGCATATAATTGAAGGTCATCCAAAAAACGGAGGAATACTTCATCTGCCCGTGATACGGATTTGGATACATGCCTCATCGACATCTGGGGATGAGACAGGAAGGATGCTACAGAGACCGAAAGGAAGCCCCTGACAACTTCATCCCTCAAAGCATCGCATGTGTCTTTGTATAAGGCTTCAATCTGATTGTAAAGGCTAAGATAGCGCTGCAGCAGGTTTTCGTCCAGATGCAAGGCCAACGGGATGGAACGATGCTCCAGCCAAGTGCCCAGTTTTTCAGCAAGCCGGCTAAACAACCACTCTTCCTCTGTTGACGGAAAAGCCATGGAAATGGTCGTATGATTGACAGAGCAGGTAAGGCTCTCGATAATGGATCCATCCTGGATGACGACAACGTCTCCTCGGGTAAGTGTCAGTCTCCTCTGATTAATGCACACTTTCAATTCTCCTTCAATGCAGATGATGGCAGCAGTAAAGGTAAGTCTGAAAGGGAAAGGAAGCTGGGCAGGAAGAGAATAGTTGTTGCAAATATAAACGGACTGTCCTATAGCCATGCTCGGTTTTCTCGTACGAAAGCGAGCGAGCTGAATTCTCGAGATTTGACCTGGAAGCATTGGATATATTTTTCGTCAAAGGTAGATATTTGTACCAATTTCTGCAAGTTTTTGAGTGAAAAAGCGAGTTATTTAACATTATTTGCGGACAATTGGTAATGCCGTCTCAGAATAGAAGGTGTATTTTTGCACAGAATACAAAACTGTATATATAAGAAAAAATGAAAAAGAAACTGTTTGTTCTCATTGCTGCTTTAGTTTCCTTGTCGGCCATCGCGCAAAACAAGGAAACGACATCGGACCTTAAGCCGGTAAACATCGCTCAACTGGAAGGAACTTGGTATGGCCTGTATATGGGCAGCCAGGCTTCTGTCACTTTCAACAAAGACAACACCTATGCCATCTGGAATGAAGCATTCTCGCAGATGAACATTGCGGGGTCGTATGCCTTGAATGGAAATACGCTTTCTCTCGGAGGTATTCCCGGAATGGACGGCAAAGGCCTTGTCTCGATTGATGGAAACATGATGGACCTGTTGGTGGTTTTCGGTGCACAAGGTATGGTACAGGCACCAGTCTCGTTCAATGATGCCATCGGTAATCCTGCTGCCATGCGGCTGCGCTTAAGCCGCGACATAAAGGTCATCGATCAGGCTTCCACACCAGTAAACGCACCCGCTGCGGCGTCGTTGGCTTTTGAACGCAACATGCGTCTTGGAAAAGGTCTCAATCTGAATTCTGTTTTTGACGGAGTCCGGGATGAGCAACCCCTCAAACAAGGAAGCATCAAGGACATTGCCTCCAAGGGCTTTAACAGTGTACGCATCCCTATCCGTTGGGGAGCCCACACTCTCCCATCGGCCCCTTATACCATTAACCCTGACTTTTTCAAAAAAGTGGATGGCATCGTGAATGAATGTCTGGCAAATGGTCTGGCCGTCATATTGGACAACCATTACTATCCGGTCATATCCTTCGGATTTGAATCGCAGGACCTTTCTTATGAAGAGAACATTGACCGTCTGTATAGCATTTGGGAGCAGCTGTCAGCCCACTACAAGGACTATCCCGACGAGAGCATCTACTTCGGCATCATGAACGAGCCCAGCCTTCAGTTGGAACCTTCACGCTGGAACAAAATCGTAGCCGATTGCGTGAAAAAGATTCGTAAGGACAATCCCGGCAAGACCATCATGGTAGCCACGCCATCTTTGGGGCAGCACTGGACCATCGGTCTGCTGGATTTCCCTGCAGATGAATGGAACATGATTGTTGACGCCCACTATTACCTGCCTCAGACTTTTACTCATCAAGGCATTGCTTTCGCAATGGCGGAGGGGTCTTTGGGAACTCCCTGGACCGGAAGCGACATGGAGAAGGCCCCTATTGCCCATGACATGGACTTTCTTGCAGCCTGGAGCAAGCGCAACGCCCGCCCGGTAAACATCGGCGAGTTCGGTGTTTGCGACAATGCCGACGACGCATCCAGGAATGCCTATCTGAGTTATGTGAGCAGTGAAATATGCAAACACGGTTTTTCTTTCCATCTGTGGGCCTATTTCCGCGACACCTTTGGCATTTATGACGAAGATTCCGGAAAGTGGAATCAAGGCATCTTGGATGCGCTGAATCTTAATAAGGATGATTTTCAGTCCTCCTTCAAGAATCCGCCCCTCTCCTATGCACCGTTCGTGCGCTGGTGGTGGCCGGGCAATGATGTGGAAACGAATGAGCTTCAAAGGGAGATGAATCTTTTCGCCAGCCATCACATCGGCGGCGTGGAAATCCAGTCGTTTGCACTGGTCGTGCCTCCTCCCATGGAACGGATGGCACAAATCATGAGTTTTGACACCGATGCCTACTATTCCAATTTGAAGACCGTGATGGAAGCGGCACAGCGGAATGGCATGACGGTGGACCTGACGAATGGCAGCGGATGGCCAGCCTCAGGCTCACATATCTCGGAGGCAGAAGAAAACCGTTCGCTCCAGTACGGAATGGCTGTCATACCGGCAGCGGGCGGCACATTGGAGATTCCAAGGTCAGAACGTCAGGACAGCAAGTGTGCCGAACTTGTGGGGTTACTGGAGGCAGAGGTGTCTGAACCAACTGCCGATGGTTCTCGGAAGATTCAAAATGTGAAGAAGGTCAGTAGCGCTTCATTCGCCCCTGGAAAAGCCGCTACCGGATTCCAGCGTGTGCTCATTGCGCTTTGGAACGTACCTTCGCAGGAAACGAACATGATTGTGGCCAAAGCAGATGCCGGGAACGTGATGGACCATTTCGACACAAATGTCCTCCGGAAGAATTACGACCATTACTTCGGGGCGGCAACCGGACTGGACGCATATTACGGAAAATCGTTCCGTGCCTTCTTCAACGACAGCTACGAATTCAAGGTGGACCGGCACATCACGGCCGATTTCAGTGAAGTATTCCAGCACCGTCGGGGATATGACCCGACGCCCTGGATGCCTGCCAACATCTGGTACGGCTACAACAATATGTACGATAACGGTCATGCGGTTCCTGAGTTTCGCTTTGGCGACGAAGACTGGCGCCTCCGCTACGACTACGACCTGACGGTGAGCGACCTGGCACGGAAACATCTTCTCAAAGGTTCTTCTTCGTGGGCACATGAGCACGGGCTGCTGCACCGCACTCAAGCCTATGGACTGCCCATGGACTATATGGGGGCTGCCGGTGATGCCGACATACCAGAGACCGAGAACATGATTTTCGGCGGAGGAAGCGAAGGAGGATTGAAAATGGTTTCCTCAGGGGCTATGCTCTACAACAGGCCACTCGTCAGCGCAGAATCAGGAGTCCATATCAACCGGGCCCTGATGGTTACGCCCCAGAAACTGCGTTCCATTGCCGACAAACTCCTCTCCAGCGGTATCAACCAGATTATCTGGCACGGTTCCCCCTACAAGTATGAAGTCGCAGGCAATCCCTGGCAACCTTTCTACAACTCCACGATTGGAGTTAACTTTTCCTCTGACCTAAGTGAAGACAACGTCTTCTGGGATGAACTCTCCGATGTGAATCAATATGTCCAGCGGGCCCAGTATCTGATGCGCAGCGGGAAGGCCGAAGCCGACATCCTTGTATATTATCCCTTTCTGGAATACAGCAGCAGCGTTAAGAATCCGGAGGAAATCCTCTACTACGGAATGCTCCCAGAGACGGAACCCGGGACTGACAACGAGCAGAAAGCACCGGATGATGCTGTCAGTAAGTGGCTGAGCGACATCTGGCCGTTCTTGAACGAGCTGGAAAGGCGTGGACTCACCTGGTCGTGGGTCAATGACGAATCGCTACAAGAAATGACGGCAACTCCTGACGGACACCTGCAAATCCGCGGCAACAGCTACGGCGGACTTTTGCTGTTCAACCTTCCCTGGATACAAATGCAAACTGCCCAAAACCTCCAGCAGCAATCTACCGCTAACCTGCTGATTATGGGCAACTTGCCAGCCAAGCAGCCTTCCTTTAAGGATTACGCGAAGAACGACAAGAAAACCGCCATACTGATGAAAAAAGTGGCATCTGGAAAACATGTCTGCAACAGCGCTCACGACTGGACGGTCTCTGCCCCTCTGACAACGGTGGCTGGAGGAGAAGGGGTGAGGACGGCCCGGCGGCGTATTTCCGATAATGAATTGGTTCAACTCTATTGGAACGTTGACAACCGTTGGAAGGAAATCAGCATCCAGGCAGGCAGTGCTCCCTATACCTACTGGCTTGATGCCGAAGACGGGAGTGTGACAACCGCTGACAGGACTTCTTCCGGTGAAATCAAAGGCATGCTTCCTCCGCTTTCCACTCGCTTCCTTTTCATCACGAACACCCCGATTCCGGAAGCGCAAACAGCCATTCCTGCAGCCACTCCAAAATCCTCAATAGAACTGGGAAAATGGACACTGCAACTCGGAGAGCAAGTCATCAACGACGCTCAGCTGGAGGATTGGCGGAATATTCCGCAGCTAGCCGACTCATGCGGCATAGCAGTTTACACCACCCGATTCTCATTGGAAAAGAATGCCACAAAATACGTTCTCGATCTTGGTGAAGTCTACTACACCGCTGAAGTTAGCATCAATGGCAAGGCTGTTGGAAAACGCATCTGGAAACCATTCAGGTTCGACATTACAGACTATGTACAGAGCGGAGAGAACGTCCTGGAAATCCGCGTGAAAGCATCTGATTATAACACGAAGGTTCGGCGTGGTCGTGAGGGCGATGCCACATTCTCCTCCATAGCGAACTCGGGGCGCATGGCCAACGGACTGAAAGGTCCGGTCTTGATTCTCTTTGAGTGATTACTAGAAAAAATGTATGTCTTTAAAAACAAAATGTTTCAAAAAGGCACCAGAACTCATTGGTGACAGTAAATGAGGCGAACAAGATATTTTGTCGTTTTTTATAAGCAGTTATTTTAGAAAGGTAAAAATTACTTCGAGTGCAAATACATAAAAAATCCGACTTCTTTCTATTTCAAAAGAAATATATAGATAAAATCGTGAATTCTTTCTATGTCACAAACCGTGAACGCAGAAATCGTAATTTGTTCACATGCTCACAGGCTGATTCTGAAGCCCATGTTAAAGACTCCGGCGCAACCGTAGCCCAACTCTGAGAAGAAGTTCAGCCTTTCACCTCCTACATTGATGCCAAAGGCCGTCAGTTGATAGGAAGGGCGCCACACAATTTCGTCCGTCTTTTCCAGCATTTTCGGCTCCGCCTCGGCATTGCCGCTATCATACAAAGCGACGGAGAACTTGGAGTGACGACGCATCATACCCGCCGCAACTTGCGAATAAAACTGACAGTGAGGGAAATGTTTCCACGTGAGTTTTACTGATGGCATCACATAGAAAATTCCAACCTTCGCATCACCCCATGGCGCAGGACTATCTGACGATTCCTCTGTCAGAGGGCCGTTGGTTTCCTGGTAGCTGCTATTCTCGTAGCCTCCCGTTGCGCGTCCCCAACCTGCCATGATGCCGACCGCCCAGCGATTGTTCAGTCGATAATGGTACTGCAGACTCAACGTCAGAAATGATTCTCCGATCACATCGAAGCATTCCCCTTCATATTCAAGATGATATTTGTCCAGATAGGGAGCCTTCAAATTGTCAAAGACACGGTCGGTCATATTTGGTCCTAATCCGAAGCTGACGTTCAGTTCGTGATGAAACTTCACGCCTTTCCCCCTTTGACCATCCTGTTGCGCTTTCACCAATTGCGGAAGAGCCACCAAAGCCGCGATTGCCAGAATCAATCTGATTTTCATATATTTGGTTACATCTTTTTCTATGGCAAAAATAGCAAATAAAATAAACTTCTATACAGGAACCTCTCGAGTTTTATACATTGTTAATCCCTGTTTGTTTTTTTTATGTAGGTTTCTCCCCTTTATCATTTTAAACCTCCTAAACTGGAAATTTTTGCTTTAAACACTGACACCACCGCACATCCCCGATAAACAAAGGGCTGAAGTGTGACAGTCGGACTGACACCACTGACACAACACTGACACGCTTTTTGACAATGACGATGACTATGACTATGACGATGACGATGACTATGACTATGACGTTTTGAGCCCTTTGATAAGGCAGGGATTTATTTAACGGAACACAAAGACACAAAGTTTTATTATTAAGGAAGAGATTACGATGGGGTGTGAAAATCTCTAGAGATTTTTCTGAAAAAATGGCACTTTTGCCGATCAAAAATGAAAGAATTGCTATAAAATCTCTAGAGATTTTGGCAAACCTCTTTAAGACCTCATATTTTACATCTTACTTCTTACATGTAACTTCTGAAAAAGCTAATGCTGATTTAGCAAAACTCTCACATTTTACTTCTTACATGTAACTTCCTACCTCTTATATATGTGTCAGTGGTGTGTCAGTGGTGTCAGTCCGACTGACACACTTCAGCCCTTTATTTATCGATGGTGTGCGGTGGTGTCAGTCTTAAACATGATTTTTTCTGTTTGCAAATTTTCGAAGAAATAGTAAATTTGAGGGCATTTGCGACAGGTTCTGAAAGGTTTTTTCTGTTTTGTCGCAAATAGGGCCGCATGTCGCAACAACTTTGAGAGATATTGGGAAAAAATGATACGGCCTGATGGAAATCGCTATAACTTTGCTACCAGAAACAACGAAACAGTTGTTCAGAGACAATAAACATAGTAGTAACAAATAAAAATAGAAGAGATATGAAAAAGTCAGTTATAGGTACCATCATGGTAGCAGAGGTAGCACTCATGATAAGTGTAATGGCAATGAATGCAAATACAAACAACGCAAACGGCTCAGCTATGCTGGCCCAGTCGGAAAACCAGAAGAAGGTGGAGGTGGTCTCCCAGAACACTCACGACAGCCAGGAAGGCGTGATGGATGAATGGGGTTGCCAGATTAGCCTTCACAAATAACTCCCAACGGATGGAAAAGTGATTTATTAACAACAAGATATCAACATTAAATTTATACGACTATGAAAGAATTTTTTAAAGTTTTCAGCGAAAAGACGTTTGTGAACAATGGCATGAACTTCTTGACACCCACAGGTTGCATCCCCCTTCAGCAGAAGAAGATGAGTTAACCGAAAGTGACAGACAACAGTAAGTAATCAATAAAGACCGTGCCCGGAACCTGAAAAAGGATCCGGGCACGGTTGGTTTTGGGGGTTAATTCAGCAGTTGCAACGCTCGTTGCACAATATCGTTCTTCGCGTTCATCAGCTGGAAATACTCGCTCATGTCCCAAAGATCGCGGGCAACCAGAGATTTCAGCTGCAGACGCAGGTAGGGCAGGGTGCGCTGGAGTTCTTCATCGTCCTTGGGTTTCACTTTTTCTTTTTCTGCCTGTTCCAGAATTCCGTCGATGACGCTCTGTGGCAGTTCGAAGTGATCACGGAAGCTCTCGAAGGTGGGATATTGCTTCTTTAGCAGATTGCGCTGGTTGTCGATGTATTTGAGATTGGCATTGACGATGAGGCTCTTGGCGGCTAGCTGACGGTGGAAGCGGGTGTACTGCATGGTGTCGAGCGGTACAAACTCATCGGGCATGATGCCACCGCCGCCATAGACCGTGCGCTGCTTGCGGAGAGTGAGGCACTTCAATGAATCAACAAAATGAATGCTGTCGCGGTTAGTGAGTTCTCCATGTTTCAGACGGTTGTCAAAGTCCATCTCGTATTCCTTGAGGTCACCCTTCTTGTAAGGTTTCTGAATACAGCGGCCTGCAGGGGTATAATAATGGGCTATGGTGAGCCGAATCATGGAACCGTCGGGGAGATCCACGGGGCGCTGTACCAAACCCTTACCAAAGGAGCGGCGTCCTACGATGGTACCACGGTCCTGATCCTGAATGGCGCCTGAGACGATTTCCGCGGCTGAGGCCGTGAGTTCATTGACAAGGACGATGACCTTACCGGAGAGAAGTTTTCCGTTTCCGTCGGCCTTATATTCGGTGCGTTTGGCACGCAGACCGTCGGTGTAAACGATGAGGTCGTTGCGCTGGAGGAACTCATTGGCAATCTGAACGGCGGTCTGCAGGTAGCCGCCACCATTGTCCTGCAAGTCGAGGATGAGGTCACGCATGCCTTGAGCCTTCAGTTTCTCCACACCTTCCATGAATTCCTTATGCGTGGTGGCACCGAAACTGCCGATGCGGATGTAGCCCACATGGGGACGAATCATATAAACGGCATCGATGCTCTTCACGGGAATCTTGTCGCGCTTCACGGTGAAATAGAGCATTTCCTTCACACTCCGGCGCACGATGCCGAGTTTTACCTTCGTTCCGCGAGGCCCGCGCAGCCGCTTCATAATCTCCTCTTTCGACATCTTCACACCGGCAATAGCGGTGTCGTTGACGGTTACGATACGGTCGCCTGCCACAATACCCACCTTCTCGGAAGGACCATTGGTGGTGGGCTGGATGACGAGCAGCGTATCTTCCACCATATTAAACTGAACGCCGATGCCGTCGAAATTGCCTTGCAGCGGTTCGTTCATGGCCTTCACCTCCTTGGCATTGGCATAGGTGGAATGGGGATCGAGTTCCTTGAGCATGCCTTTGATGGCATCCTCCACGAGTTTCTCCTCGTTGACGGTATCCACATAGAGATTATTGATCGCCATTTCCGCAATCTGGAGCTTGCGCAAAGGGGAGCTGCCGCCGAGATTGATGCGGAACTGCGCCCTTAAAGGTAAAAAAGTAAAAAGGTAAAAAAGTAAAAAAACAAATACCTTCGTTCTATTATTGTTCATTTTTCTTTAATCTTATTGATGATATTAACCAATGTTCCGATAATTGTCTTGACATCCTTGTTCAAGGATTCTAATTCCTCTTGACTTATATAACCAGCCTCATATAAAAGTTCCAGCCAATACTTAGTTTCACTCGCCTCTTTTAAAGAGATTTTAATGCAAATTTTTTGCTTAACGTATATATAACATTCTCCGTCATATACGATTTCCTTTTTACCTTTTTACCTTTACAAGTTTTCTTCTTCCGGCCTATCTTCCTCGATTACCAAGTTGTCGATGATGAAGTTCTGGCGCTCCATGGTGTTCTTACCCATGTAGTACTCCAGGAGTTTCTGCACCTGGTCGGTCTTGTGGAGAGTTACCTGTTCCAAACGGATGTCGGGGCCAATGAAGCCTGCAAATTCATCAGGAGAGATTTCACCCAGACCTTTGAAGCGGGTGATTTCGGGATCGGGACCTAACTCACTGATGGCACTCAGACGCTCGTCCTCGCTGTAGCAGTAACGTGTGATGAAGTCGGACTTCTTGCCACCCTGCTCGGCTATCTTCATATCTTCGGCGGCAATCACTTTCTTGTTCTTAATCTTCGTGCGGCGGTTGCGTACACGGAAGAGGGGCGTCTGAAGGACATAGACATGGCCCTTCTTGATGAGGTCGGGGAAGAACTGTAGGAAGAACGTGATGATGAGCAGACGGATATGCATGCCATCGACATCGGCATCGGTAGCGACGATAACCTTGTTATAACGAAGTCCATCGAGTCCGTCCTCAATATCGAGGGCAGCCTGCAGGAGATTGAATTCCTCGTTTTCGTAAACCACTTTCTTGGTGAGTCCGAACGTGTTGAGCGGCTTTCCGCGGAGAGAGAACACAGCCTGTGTGTTCACATCGCGGCTTTTCGTGATACTTCCGCTGGCGGAATCGCCCTCTGTGATGAAGATGCTGGACTCCTCCTTGCGTGAGTTCTTGACATCGGAGAAATGGATGCGGCAATCGCGCAGCTTACGGTTATGGAGGTTGGCCTTCTTGGCACGTTCACGAGCCAGTTTGGTGACGCCGGCCATGGCCTTGCGCTCCCGTTCACTGGAAGTGATCTTTTCCAAAATGGTGTCGGCGATTTCCAGATTCTTATGCAGGAAGTTGTCCACCTCCAGTTTGATGAAGTCGCCCACATACTTATTGACCGAAACACCCCCGGGACTCATAGTCAGCGAACCCAGTTTAATCTTCGTCTGACTCTCGAACATTGGTTCTTCGACGTTCACCGCAATAGCCGCCACAATACCGTTACGGATGTCACCATACTCAAAATTCTTGTTGTAGAACTCTTTGATGGTCTTAGCGATGTGCTCCTTGAAGGCACTCTGATGGGTACCGCCCTGCGTCGTGTGCTGACCGTTCACAAAAGAATAATATTCCTCGCCATACTGGTTGGTATGGGTGAAAGCAATCTCGATGTCCTCGCCCTTCATGTGGACGATGGGATACATGGGATCGGTGGTCATGTTGTCTGACAGCAGGTCTTTCAGACCGTTGCGCGAAAGGATGCGGCGGCCATTGTACATAATCGCCAGACCTGTGTTCAGGTAGGTATAGTTACGCAACATGGTCTCCACGAAATCGTCGTGGAACTTATAGTTTTTGAAAAGGGTGTTGTCTGGCTCAAAGAAAATGTAGGTTCCGCGCTCGTCCTGCGTCTTCTCTGTGGTGTCGCTGACCAGTTCACCACGTTCAAACTTTGCTGTGCGCACCAGTCCGTCGCGGTAGGAACGGACCTCGAAATGCGTGCTCAAGAAGTTGACGGCCTTGATGCCCACGCCGTTCATACCCACCGACTTTTTGAAAGCCTTGGAATCGTATTTACCACCCGTGTTGAGCTGGCTCACGGCCTCAATCATCTTCTCCTGCGGGATACCGCGTCCATAATCGCGGAGCGTTACGCGAAGATTATCTTCGATATCAATCTCTATGCGCTTGCCTTCGTTCATGCGGAACTCATCGATGGAATTATCGATGGCCTCCTTCAACAGTACATAGATGCCATCTTCCGACTGTGAACCGTCACCCAGACGACCGATATACATACCAGGACGCGTCCGGATATGCTCAATATCGGAAAGGTGGCGGATACTATCGGCACCGTATTCTGTATGTTGATCTTCTAGCTGTATTTTCTTTTCTGCTGCCATATTTTTTATTTATCACTTATCACTTTCTTATAGCATCTGAGCCGGCGGTTGATGCGTGAGTCAAAATACTCCCAATTGCTCAGAATACCCTCGTTGGTCTCCATCTGCTGCATGGCCTCAGCATATTTGAAACCATAGCGGTTATACTGCTCTATCAAATCCCTGAAAATAAGCGCATTGGCTCCCTTTCTCCGGTATTCGGGCAATACACCGATGAGCAGCATATCAACAAATTCGGAATGGTGCCACTTGATGGCATCGAGCATTCCAACCCATCCGAAAGGAAACAGACGGCCGTTCTTCAGTTTGCGTTGTGCCTTTGAAAGCGATGGGAAGGTGATGCCGAAGCCCACCATTTTGTCGTTTTGATTCCCATCGACAATGATGCTCACCAGATTAAGGTCGGCAATGCGGATGTACTGTTCGACCAACTGGTTCACCTTGCGGTCGTTGAGTTTAGAGAAGCCATAGAGGTTCTGGTAGGTGATGTTGAGAATGTTGAAGACTTCATGTCCAAATCCTTTTTTCATGAGCTCGTTGCGTGAGAGCTTCTTCACCTTCAGATGGAAACGCTTTGCTGCCAAGTCGGCAATCTTGTCAAATTTTTCGGGAACCTGATCAGGTATCTTTACCAGACACTGAACGTAGTCGTTGTCTTTCACGAAACCACCGAGTTTCTCCATATGCTGCGGATAATAGGGATAGTTATAATTGGCATAGGCCGTACTGTATTCCTCAAAGCCCTCTATCAGCATGCCTTCGCGATCGGTATCGGCAAAGCCAATAGGTCCAATCATTGAATCCATTCCGCGTTCCTTTCCCCATTCAGCTACCGTTTGGAGTAAAGCTTTTGACACCTCAATGTCGTCGATGAAGTCGAACCAACCGAAGCGCACTTCCTTATTATTCCATCGCTCATTGGCCTTGTGGTTGATAATGGCGGCCACACGCCCCACAGGCTTTCCGTCACGCCATGCCATGAAATAGTCGGCCTCACAATCGTCGAAGGAGGCGTTTTTGTCCTTGCTGAGCGTGAACAACTCATCGCTAAAAAGATAGGGCACGTCGTGAGGATCGTTCTTGTATAAATCATAGCGGAATTGTATGAATTCCTTCAGTCCACGTTTGTCCAGTATTTTTCGTATTTCAATCATCATTTCTTCTCACTCATCATCGATCACTTCTCAGTTATTACTTTTTTATAGCAGCGGCGGCTCTTATGATGAATAGGATTCAGCGGCCCCCACTGACTCTGTACTTTCTCGTTGGTTTCCATTTCCACCTGACTCTCACCCCACTTAATACCATATTTCTGGTAAATGGGAATCAGGTCGGAGAATACTAATGCGTTAGCACCCTTGGCTCTGTATTCTGGTTTGATAGCTATCAGCATTAGGTCAACAATGCTTGTCTTTGCGAATTTCAAGGCCCTGATGACATGCCACCAGCCAAAGGGGAACAGACGTCCACGACGACACTTCTTCACGGCATCGGCCAGCGAAGGGATGGTGATGGCGATACCTATCAGTTCGTTATTCTTGTTACCGTCCACGATACCCGTCACGAAATCGAAGTAAACAAGTGGCATCCACATATCAAGATACTGCTTAATCTGGCGGGGTGTCATCTCAGAGTAGCCATAAAGATCCTTGAAACTCTCATTGATAATCTGGAACATCTTCTGACCATAACCACCCTCATAGACCATCTTCTTGGTAAATTTGATGACATGAAGATTGTAGCGGTTTTCCACCACATGGGCTACCTTCATATATTTCTCGGGAATCGTCTCAGGAACAATGAGTTTGAATTCCAGATAGTCGTTGTCCTTCACGAAACCGCCCAGTTTTTCCATATGCTCGGGGTAATAGGGGTAGTTATAGATGGTAGCCATCGTGCCCAACTGATCGAAGCCCCATGTAAGCATGCCTTCCGGATCCATATCAGTGAAACCTAATGGGCCCACGATCTCTGTCATTCCATGTGCACGCCCAAAATCCTCAACGGCTTTCAGCAACGCGCCTGACACTTCCAAGTCGTCAATGAAGTCAATCCATCCAAAACGGACTGACTTTCGCTGCCATTTCTCGTTGGCACGGTTATTAATGATGGCAGCAACGCGCCCCACTAATTTGCCATCTTTATAAGCCAGGTAATATTCAGCCTCGCAGAACTCAAAGGCCGCATTTTTTTTCTTGTTAAATGTGTTACATTCATCAGAGAATAAATTGGGCACGTCGAACTCATTGCCCGCATAAAGGTCATAGTGAAAGTCTATGAAAGTGATGAGATCCTTCTTGGTCTCAACTTTTTTAATCTCTACTGAAGCCATGGTCTTATGATTAATTCATTTATTCTTGCAAAAGTACGAAAAATCAATGAGTTCCCCAAAAAATAATACGATTTTAATTTTTTTTGGTGAACAGCAGAATGTGTTCTTTCTCCCCTTGGGTGGTAGCGAAAAGATAGAGGTCTCCTCCATCCGCCAGTTTCAGGCGTTTTCGCAGTTCTGCAACAGAAAGCGGAAAATTACGTACGGTGAGATTCGCCTTGCTGATACCTTTCAGATGGTCTTTCAATTCTTTCTTGTTCATGGAAGAGACGGCAGAAATCAGAAAACGGCGTCCCGGGAAGTTCTCCACTAATTCTTCAGACATGAAAAGATGGCTGTTGGGACCGATGGGACTCACGTTAAAATGCGCTGCTACTTCCGCAAAACAGCCTGCCTTCATGATACTGGCGTTGGGTTCGTAGAGAAAAAGACCCTTCCGAACCTCTCCTGTCAGGGAGGAATGATATGTTTCAGATGAAGGATAATCAAATTCGAAACGTTCCGTAACTCTATGACTCAGAATATTCACGCACACCACCTTCGTATGGAAATCTCGCTCCTTCGTCCCCTCGTCCGCTTGTTCTCTCTTCATCACCACCACCAACTCCTTGCATTCATTACCCACAGAAACGATATGGATTTCCGATTTCATGCCGGGAGTAATCGTTTTCTCCCTATTGGGGGATAAGAGAGGGGCTGTCATTCTCAAATCCAGCATCGGGGAGAGTTTCACCATCACGTAATCAGCCCTTGCCAAAAGCTTATCCTTAAGAGCCACCACATCGGGCGTACAGTCGCTGATGGCATAGGTCTTCCGTCCATGGATGTCACGACGGGCAGGATCGAGGTAAATAAGAAGACCCCCTCCAAACCTCCCCGAGGGGAGGCTATCAGAAGCAGATAGGTGCCCCTCTCCCTCGGGAGGGGACGGAGGAGGGGTTATTGTTTTCAGATAATCTTCGGCATTGCTGCAGATGACTTTCGCATGATTCAAACCCAATAGCTGGAAATTATGTCGGGCTATTTCGCAGAGTTCGGGATTACGCTCCACATAGACAGCTTTCTGAAATCCCTGTGCCATATACGAAAAGTCCACGCCGAAGCCACCAGTAAGATCTATCAGCGTATAAGCTCCCTCCGACTCTCCCTTGGGGGAGAGACTGTAACTCTCTGCGCTTCGGGACTCCCCCCTACAGGTGGATAAGAGGGATCCTGTTGACAGCAGGTCTCTTTTATATTTTGCCGTCAGTTCACTCGAGCATTGTTCCATGGAGAGATGAGGCGGGTAGAAAAGGCCATCCATGGCAGCCCACTGGGGAAGTTTGTTCCGGGCCATTTGCCACCCTCTGATTTGGTCGAGTGCCCAAGGCATGTCCACATCGCTGTTGCGACAACCTTTCAAGGCCAGTTGGCGCACATCTCCCTCCCGGTTTTCACGTACGTAATCTATCGTTGCCTGATTCTTCATCGGCAGCAAAGATACAAAATAATATTCACATAAAAGAAGCCTGCAGATAAGAATCATGCAGGCTTCTTTGATACATACGCCAAACGATACTATCTATTCTTTATTTCACAACCTTTTTGCCGTTGACAATGTAAACGCCACCAGGAAGGGTTTCATCCGTCTGAACCTTCTTTCCGTCCAATGTGTAGATCGTTGGAGCTGTTCCGGTGGGGACATCACCTTCGATGGATCCGATGCCTGTCGGCGTATCATCATTACTCGTGATATGCATCTTCATCGTCTGTCCATTGTTGTTGAAATATCCTACAAAGTAGCAGCGGAAGGGATTGATGTCAGCCCATGACAGACTGGTATTGATAAACTTAGAACCCGTTTCGTTTAAGTCATAGATCATATTGCGTGAGGTGGCATATGTGCGTCCGATGAAATCAAATTTCTTGTCAGCGCTCATGCCCGTGGCAAACTTATCGGATGCCTTCACGCTTACATGGCTTCCGGAGAAAACCATTTCTTTGCCTACAAGCACCCACCTGCTGCCCCATTTGTTGCTCTGGGCCGGTACAGAAATGATGTAAGGCGTCTCAGCTGCCAGCGTCGTTGAAGATGTGGGATAGTCAAATATGACGGTGTTGTTGTCATCTTCAGATCCAAAACGATAAATCCAGAAGTTCTTTCCGCGTTCCGTCAGACTATTAAACCATCTGAGCACCGATCCTTCCGACGTCTTCACGCTGTTTACATCGAACGGCAGCAACAGTGTTTCCCAGTTTCCCTGTTCACCGTCATTACCTTTCGTAAAGGTGCGCTTATAGCTTGCTGTCTCAGCGGTGAAATCTATAGGCGTATAGAAATCGTAGCCGTCTTCTATGTCCAGATTTTCCGCTGTAGTGCCAATCACCACATTCTTTCCACTCAGGCTTCCTGGTACAGAAGCACCGTCTGCAAGCAGGTAGAGGGTGTTGGGATTGCTGCCAGGCCTGATGTTTGCGGCTTTTGCTGAATGACGCGCATCAACGAACCACACATCGTCGGGCACAGCGCTCCATGAAGAAGCATCAGCGTCGCTCAGAATGCTGTAGGTATTTGACCCTCTCAGCAGTATTCCCTTGGTGGGGATAATCTCATATCCGTACAGGCTCAGGGTGTCCAGCGTGCTTTTCCCGCCATAAGTGTATTGAATCTGGGCATCATATTTCACGCCATTCGACAGCCCGGTAAAGTCGAAATCCACAGAACCCATGGCATGTTTATCCAATGTGATATTCTGGCTCTTGGAAATGCTTGATGAACTTCCACTGAGCGGGAACAAAGTCACCTTCACGGTTTGCGAAGAGGGCGTACTGCCAAAATTAGCGAGTTTGACCTGCAGATTGAAGGAATCACCCAGCACACGGCTATAATCCCAGTCGGTATCGCTACTGAATCCGGCAATGCTGACCAGGTCGCTCACATTATCCCACAACGCGTCGTTCAGATACAAGCTACCCAACACATAAACGGTGTAATTGCTCATGCTGTTGCTGGTGTCTGACGTAAAACTGCCAGAGGAACTGTAAGTGCCGACATAAGAAGAGACATCATACGTTGCGCTGGCCCCGACAGCCAGATTCTTGATGACAGGCTCATACAGAATGTACCCGTTACACACGAAATAGACCGTTCCGCTAAAAGCCTCGGCACCCGTATTGGTCACCGTGAGCGTACGCTTATACTTGCCGCCGCTTTTCGTCTCGCTGACGGAAGCGCTGACGCTTCTCGAGGGGGTGAATGTGACCGATGTTCCATCGGTATTCACGGTCGCCTTTACGTAGAGATGATCCGTACCGCTGATTTTTGCCCATTCGTTGGTAGAATTGTCCAGCCAGACAGGGCAGATTTTGTAGTCACCATAAGGCAATTCACCGGCAAAGTTGTTTACCTGTCCGTTAATCAATCCGCCACTCGAAGAATAACTGCGGTTGCGGGTACCAAAAGTCTGCAACAGGTTGTCAGCCTCGTCGTAGACGCCATAACCCACCGTAAGAGTTCCCTCGTTAACCGTGGAAACCGTTGAGAAGAGTCTGATGGGCGTCGTGGTATTCTCCCTCCGGTCCCTGCGTGTAACCTCGCGGTTCTCGTCCTGCACACTCAGTGAGGCAGCATAGAGCGGCACTTTGGCAAGGTCATTTTCGGGAATCACGCCATCAGGCCGATGAATCCGCTTAACGATACCGCGGCTGCTGGTGAATCCGTCGGAACCCGATGCCCCGCTGCCCATGGCACTGGGCGCCATGACCTCCAAGTCGAAGTAACCGTCGCTGTTGCCGCTCCATCCCCAATTGATATGATAATAACCCGTCCCGTCCGTTTTATTCGTGTATTGCGTGCTATAGCCGTCACAAACAAAACAATGTCCGCCATCGCTATTCGAACCACACATAATCAGCGGACAGCCATCCTTCAGATTATTATAGATGGTGTCTTGCCAGGCAGCCGCACTCAGACCCGAAGAAAAGCCGGAGGAAGAACCTCTTGTCACATAGGCCGCCTGACTAGAATAGCCGAAATAATTCGTCAAGGCGCTAGCCACATCCGTCGTGTAGGCCCCGGAACCCGAAGTGTTTTCCGCTCCATACTGCATTTTCACCGCATGGCCCGCATATTCCATTAATTTAGCCACGGCCCCGTCGTCATCGTCACCCGCATGATACAACAATTGCATGCCCGTCCAGTCGAAACTGGTGACGGGAAGTTGCGAATGGGTGTAAGGAAGCGTTTTTTCACGAGAGCCCGAGAGATAGGTTATGGTTGACGAATAACTTGGGATGGCCCTACTGGTGGTTTCAGGCCACTGCCAGTAGTACATCACCTGAGCCATGGCTGTGGCCACGCACCCCGTATAGCACTGGTAATTGCTATAAACCAAGTTGTCCCAATAGGGCGAAGCCTGATCCCATTTTGTCTTAATCAGACAAGGAATGTCCTTTTTGGCCGAACCTTTTATTGTCACATTCACATCAGGTTGCAGGTTGTACTCCTGTACATACCTAATCTGACGTTCATACTCCCCGAGAAAGTATTTAAAGTTACACGGTATTTTATTCCTGTCAAAAGTTCCATGATCGCTCCATCCCAGAATATCGTAGCAGCGTTCATCACCACTGACAATGACAAATCCCTGATTGTCACCTCTGTTGAAGATGTAATAATAGGCATCATCCCCGGTGGTCTGATTGGCCACACTCTTTGTTGCCTGGTAAGCAAGAAGAGCCTTCTGCTTAATAGTTGGCAGCTGTTCCTTGTTGAAAAATGCAGTAGCCTTGCGAAAGGCCTCTTGCTGACTCACTTGCTGTGCATTTGCGGTGGCCGCTGTCAGCAGCATCACCCCACACATGCTTATATATAAAAAACCTTTTCTCATGTTCTATAGATTATATATATATGGTTTCGTATAATATCCTCTTACTTTCCCAGAATCTTATCAACCAATGCGGTCACGTCAGAAATGTTGATAACGCCGTCGCCGTTAACATCGCAGTCGCTGACATTGCACTGATTAGGATTCTTGCCTAGAATATAGTCTACGAGCATGGTTACGTCAGAGATGTTCAACTGACCATCCATGTTGACGTCGATGACCTTTTCCTTTTTCTTGTAGATCTGCACACTATAGTATCCCTTTTCCGTGCTGATGGCATCACCAAAGGTGAAGCATTCGCTCACAGATGTAGATCCTACGGACATCAATTTGGCACCCACAATAGGAGGAGTAATGTCGCCACCGCCAGGTCCGTCGTCGTCTGGGTCAATGTAGTAACTCAGTAGGTTGTAACTGCCCTGCGCATTGAAAGTGACAATAGCATTTCCATCAGAGTCGATGGAGATGGTGGCTTTGGCGTAGTTGCCTGCAGTCTCTTGTGTATTCAAGAATCCGTCAGCACCGTCATTAAAGAGGTAGCCTGGCGTGTTGTTTGTGTCGTAGAATGTCCAAGCCGACGAATTGCCACCCAAACATATACGTGCCACATTGTTGTTGTCCTTGTCCAGCACGATGCTATTGTCTGTGATGGTAACGGCAGCACTGGTTCGATTGCCTTCGGAGAGTGCAGTGCTCAATGCCCTACTTTCTGCACCATAAACCACAAGGATGATATCGTTAGCATGAAGGGTGGAGGCGTCGGTAACAAGTTGGAACGTTTCGCTATTGTCCACCACAGGCTGTGCGGTAGCTGTTGCAGAAAGCATAACGGTCACAGCTGCCACCCCAGGAGAAGTCAGCGTCACTGTGCCAGTGTATTCTCCAGCCTTAGTGGGTGAGAAGGTAACGGACAGTTCCTTACCTTCTTCTGCATCAGCTTTGGTAACAGTGGTTTCACTCAACGAGAAAACATTGTTGTCATCCGAAAGCGTCGCTGTGACATCACCACGGAGGTCACTACCTAACACGCCAAGTGTCTCGCTCGTAGCGTTCGTCAAATCAGTAGAAAAACTGAGTTCCGTTTTGTCTGTTATAATCGTTGGCGTAGCAGCTTCTGCTATTCCGCTAATGCTCACGGTCACACTTTCAGCATTCGTGCTACTCAGCGTCAGTGTTGCCGTTTCCATTCCTGCAGCAAGAGGCTTAAAGGTAATAGTCACTTCTGCTATGGCCGTGCCTTCAGTCTGCGTAATGCTCGTTTGGTCAATGGTGAAAGCATCTGAACCACTCAAAGATAAAGTGATACCTTCCTGTAGATAAAGTCCCCTTATCGTTACCTTTTGACTATATTCCTTAGTAGCATAAGCGTCTGTAAAGTTCACTTTCGTTGCAGATGCCCTCACAATGGGCGTTATAGTAGTATTGTCCAATATATATTTTACACCTGCCAGTGCATCAATTTTTCCGTTTCCAAAATGACTGGCATATGTACCCGAAGTATAAGAATCCGTTATGGCCGTTTCCTTCATCACAGTCTTCACTTTATCGGGAGTAAGCGTTGGATTAGCCTGTAGCCAAAGGGCTGTAATACCTGCAACACATGGTGCCGCCTGTGATGTGCCACTCATAGCACCAAGAGCCTTATTGGTACCATAGGCATAATAATAAGAATTTGCATTATAACCGCTATTATAAGCCGACAGTATAACTTCGCCAGGAGCCGTAATCCATGGAAGTTTGATACCTAATGGGCCATATCCCTCAGGCTGATAACTTGAGAAACTGGAAATCTGGCCATAAACGCCATCAGACGTCCAAGACTGTTGAGATCCTCTGTTTGTTCCACCATACCAATATTTACTGGAGCAATAAGAACCGACAGAAATAACAGTAGGGAAGGTTGACTCATCGCTGACGGAACAAATGTCACTACCTGCCGTAAATGCCTTATTGTTATAAGTAGCCGAAGATGAAGTAAAGGTTATATAGGATGCAGGCCACGAATCGACAAACACGCTGACACCACTATTTTTAGGATATACGCTAATAGCAATTTTATAATTATTGCTGACGGGCTTAAGATAATATAACAAAGAAGTAAAACACCACTTCCCGTTTAAATCATTTTCTTCCAGATAGCCACATAGATAGCCCGATTCGCTATCGTTATCATATGCGGTAAAATAAGAACTCAATGCTGTTCCTTCTTCACCAGTGTCGCTGACACTCCATTCTGCGCCAAATGTTCCATCATCATAAGCATAATCATCTGTAGCACTGATTTCCTTAGATGTCCACACTATTTTATTGGTACTGGTGTTAACCACAAAAAAGCGTGCAGCCAGTTCTACACCTGGGGTACGAGCCCACGAAGTCGCCATTCCATAATCAAAGTTGTAGCTACTTCTTGTAGCTGTTGTCAGCACGGTCTGGGCAGGATCCGTTGAAGTGGCATTTTTATAATGGTAAATGGCTTCGCCAGCATCGTTTGAAGCAGCATATACAATGATTTTTCCAGGACCCGTATATTGTTTACAGATCTCTGCAAAATCTCCAGTTCCGTCATGAGGTCCATAATGAGAACCCAAACTTAAGCTTATCACGCATGGTTTTCCTACCTCATCTGCATAGTCACTGATGTTCTTGATACAGGCTGAGAGATTTGCATCCGTCAACTCTTTACCTAAACCGCAAAGCACGAGATCTGCGTTGGGAGCCATACCTCCAAATTTGGCATTTTGGACCTTAGTATAACCTGTACCTGTTGTATAGACATATGCTGTTGCGGTATAATCGGAACCACCCGCTATTGCGCTTGTATGAGTTCCGTGGGTCTCGTCTGCTGTGTCGTAAGTCAAAGATGAGACAGCACTTCCCGAATATTCAACCAGGTCACCAACAGATTCGTCATAGATATAAGCCTTCTTGATTCGACTATTACCATTAGCGTCCTTGAACATGGCATGACTAAACTGAATGCCAGTATCTATAATTCCGAGGACCACCCCCGTTCCGTCGTAGGCTTGCAGCAATCCTGCTGTCTTGGCATCAGATGTCAGGTATAGTACATCATCAACATTTGTAAGAACTCGTGATCTATAGGTGTGTTTCTTCAACTTCTTTGCCACCGACACTTTTGTTACATTCTTCAGTGCAGCAACCTTCTCCAAAACATTTACTGGAATATTTGCAATTACACGCTTATCGAACTTTGTCTGAATCAGAACACCTAATGCTTCTATTCCGGAATAGTCATTATCCGTCATGTTTATCCAGCACTGTACCACCTTCTGTCCTTTCAAAGTAAAAGGAGTAGCGAAAGGTAGGGATTCTTCTTCCTTAGGTTCGATTGTGTCTTGTTGGGAACTAAGCGTCTTCTTTTTACTTTTAAGAAGTGCCATCTCTTTCTTGGATTTCTCCAATGAGAACCTTCCTTCTCTGTCAGAGATGATAATTCTTGTTCCTGCCGACAATTTTCCGTGTTGAGCATAGATGCCCAAAGTTGTGCTACAAAGAATAAACAACAATAAAATTCTTCTCATTTTTCCTTGTTAATAAATCATTTCGTCAAATGGTAGTTTTCAATTCGGGTAGTTCAGATGCGCTGTTAAACATTTTTATACCTAAAACGGCTGCAAAGATATCAAAAAATTGTTAATCGAAAAAATAAAATGCAACAGATTTTAATATAATTACACCAAAAACTTATATTTTATCGCCCCACACCTACTATTCTGATGAAACAGAAAGGTTTCCGGTCCGTTATTCTTAAAAATCACAACTTCACAGAAAAAAAGAGGATCATTCACCTTTTTTACCCTTTCATCTATGCGGTTTCAGTCATTTATTTGTATTTTTGTACCCGATGAACAAAGAACAATTATGCACCAGCGGAATGATTGCCGCCGGAATGATCCTGCCCCAAATGGTATGGGCAGGAGGAAAGAAACAGAAAGCTACGCCAGAACGGCCCAATATCATCTTCATCCTCGCTGATGACATGGGTTATGGTGACTTGTCGTGCTATGGCAGCCAATATGTGAAGACGCCTAATATCGACCGTTTGGCAGCAACTGGCACTCGTTTCAATCAGTGCTATGCAGGCAGTGGTATCAGTTCTCCGTCGAGATGCTCTTTAATGACGGGCAGGAATACAGGTAACACGCGCATCCGTGACAATATGTGCACGGCAGGCGGAATCACAGGCATTAAGGTTAACCCAAAGGGAGATACCACCATTGTGAGACGTGCCAACCTTTTACCAGAAGACACCACCATAGCCACGGTAATCGGCACGGCAGGCTATCGTACCTGTCTGGTGAACAAATGGCATCTGGACGGTTACGACAAAGGTGCCTCACCCAACCATCGCGGCTTTGACGAGTTTTATGGATGGACTATCTCCACCGTCCACAGTAATTCGCCCTATTATTATCCTTATTACCGATTCCATGGTGACTCGCTCATCCATATTGAAGAAAATGCCAACGGGCAGCATGCCATCCACAACAATGACCTGAGCGTGAACGATGCCATCGCCTTCGTGAATCGGAACAAGAAGAATCCGTTCTTCCTCTATCTGGCTTTTGATGCGCCACACGAACCCTATAACATTGACCAGACGGCCTGGTACGATGGACAGGAAACGTGGACTCCGAATACCAAACGGTATGCTTCACTCATCACCCACATGGATGCGGCTATCGGCAGGCTGCTGGATGAACTGGACCGACTGAAACTGCGGAAAAACACACTGATTATTTTCGCTTCGGACAATGGGGCCGCCATTCAGGCTCCGCTGAAGGAATTGAATTGTAATGCAGGATTCCGGGGGCGAAAAGGACAACTCTACGAAGGGGGTATACGGGTGCCGCTCATCGTTAATCAACCCGGGAAGGTGCCCGTACAGAAACTGGAAAACATCGTCTATTTTCCCGACTTCATGCCAACCTTCGCCGCGCTGACGGGCGTTACCCGGAATTTGCCGCAACGCATCAACGGCATGAATATCCTGCCGCTTTTCTACGGAAAACAAGTGGATACCGACCACCGTATGCTCTATTGGGAATTTACGGGCAAGCAACGGGCGGCCAGAAAAGGCGACTGGAAATGCGTGACCATCCGTCGGGACGCGCCACTGGAACTGTATAATTTGAAGAATGATCCTGAGGAGACTACCAATCTGGCGGATCAATATCCGGAGATGGTCAGGGAGTTTGACGCGGAGATGCAGCGGATGCATGTGCCTACGCCCAATTGGCCTTTGCCGGGTGAAACGTTCTAAGACTTTTCAGGATAGGGGAGTGCTCCCGTCCGGATGGCATCCATCACTCGGGCAGGAGCCCGTCCTGCATCCAGTTCGGCTTTCATGAAATCCATGTAGGGGGCCACATGCTGAAAGAACTGCTTATACCCTTTACACAAATAGTTCAGACCCGGTTCCCCATCCTCTGTGGTAAGGAACCGGTTTTTGGGACATTCTCCGTGGCAGGCAAACAGGTAGGGGCACGCCCTGCACTGTCGGGGCAGCTGCTGTTTTAGCCGGGCAAAGTGGCGCTGTTGCGCTCCATACAGCATTTCCAGGAATGTGTGGTCGCGAAGGTTGCCAATCCTATATTCGGGAAAGACGAAATGATCACACGAAAAGACATCGCCGCCAGACTCCATCACAGCGGCATGGCCGCAAGTGGGGCTCATCGTGCAGACACCCGGTTCTTCTCCACACCAGTTGGCAAGCGTGGCATCGAAAAGTTGAACAAAGACTTTTCCTACATCCTGCAGCACCCATTCATCGAACACACCACACAGGAAAGAGCCCCACTGTGCGGACGTGACGGAAAAATCGGCTAAGGGCCATTCGCCTTCGTCTTTCACATGCGCCAAATGACGTCCGTCGGTATGGGGCATCAGCCGTTCGACAACAGGCGTGAACTGCAGATACTGGCAGCCGACGTCTTTGAAGAATTGATAAAACGCCTGTGGCTCATCGGCATTATAATCGTTTACCACGGCCAGTGCATTCCACTCCACTTCATGTTTCTTCAACAGCCGGATGCCGTTCATCACCTGCCGGAAAGTAGGTTCCCCGGAGCGCGTCTTCCGGTATTCATCATGAAACTCCTGCGGCCCGTCGATGGAAATGCCCACCAGCCATCCGTTGTCGTGGAAGAACCGGCAATAGTCGTCGGTAAGCAGCGTGCCGTTGGTCTGGATACAATTGTCTATCACATGGCCGTTGGCATACTGCCGCTGCAAGTCCATCGCCTTCTGATAGAAGGAAAGAGGTAGCATCAATGGCTCCCCGCCATGCCAAGTGAAAAGCACTTCACGCTGCGTCTGACAGGCGATATAATCTTTTACGAATTTACGTAGCAGTTCATCGCTGATCACCGGGTTGCGCTGGTCGTTGTAAAGGTTTCCCTTCTCCAGATAATAACAATAGCGGCAAGCCAGATTGCAGCGCGATCCGGCAGGTTTCACCATCACATAGACGGGACGCGCAAACGGGTTCAGCGTATTCAAGTCTTCCAAGGTGGGGATTCTCTATTTCTTGTATTTCATGCCCGTATGATACATGATGAAGCCATAGATGTCGGCCTGCTCTTCGAGTTGTTTGCTCAGTGGCTTTCCTCCCCCATGACCTGCTTTCGAATCAATACGGATAAGTACGGGTTCTGAACCTGCCTGACAAGCCTGAAGGGTGGCGGCAAATTTGAATGAATGTGCAGGAACCACACGGTCGTCATGATCTGCCGTTGTTACCAATGTGGCCGGATAACTCACGCCCTCACGGAGATTATGCAGGGGAGAATAGCCGCGGAGGTATTCGAACATTTCCTTGGAATCCTCTGAAGTGCCATAGTCGGGTGCCCAGTTCCATCCGATCGTGAACTTATGATAACGCAACATATCCATCACGCCTACTTCGGGAACACAGACGCGGAAGAGGTCGGGACGCTGCGTCATGCAGGCACCTACCAGCAAACCACCGTTGGAACCACCCACAATCGCCATCTTCTCCTTGCTGGAATACTGCTCGCTGATCAGCCATTCCGCAGCGGCAATGAAGTCGTCGAAAACATGCTGCTTCTGCATCTTTGTTCCCGCCAGATGCCATGCCTCGCCATACTCAGAACCTCCGCGCAGATTCGCCTGTGCATAAATGCCGCCAGCCTCGAGGAAAGGAATGCGGCTGCTGGAGAACCCGGGAGGCAGCGAGATGTTGAAGCCACCGTAGCCATAAAGATAAACGGGATTCTTGCCGTTGCGTTTCAGTCCTTTCTTATAGGTGAGGAACATCGGAATACGAGTGCCGTCCTTGCTGGGGTAGAACACCTGTTCGGTGGTGTAGCCGTTCAGGTTGAAATTCACCTTCGGAGCTGCGAAAAGCGTGCTCTTGTCTTGTTGAAGATCATACTGATAGATAGTTCCGGGAACGGTAAAGGAAGTAAAGGCATAGAAGCACTCAGGCTCTCCCCGCTCACCACTGAAGCCGACACTTCCCACAGAAGGCAGTTTCACCTCACGGATCCGCTTGCCGTCGAGACTGTAGACAAACGGATGATCTGAAGCGTCTTTACTATACGTCAGCACCATCTTATCGGCAATCACAGTGACATCAGTCAGCACATCCTGCTCCTCACCAACCAGTTCTTCCCAATCCCGGATGCCGGGTTTCTTCAAGTTTGCCACCATTAAACGGTTCTTGGGTGCTCCTTCGTTTGTCATGATCAGAATCTTATCACCCATAACTTCTACGGGTGAATACTCGTAATCCATGGAAGAAGTCATCTGGATAAACTGCGAATTGGGCTGGCGCAAATCCCTGACGTAAAGATGATTTCCCTGACGTTCTCCACTTTCAAAGAGGAACATGACGGTCTCTTCCTTATTCACGCTCACACTATAAAAACGCTTCGGATAGGCAGGGTTCTGATAAAACAGCACATCCTCACGCTGCGGTGTTCCCATCTTGTGATAGTAAATCTTCTGCACCTCATTCACATTCGAGAACTCCTTGCCTGCTGCGGGTGCATCATAGCTGCTGTAGTAGAAGCCGTCACCTTGCCAGGCAGCACCTGAGAACTTTGCCCATTCTATATGGTCGTTGAGCAATTGGCCCGTCTTTACATCCATCACATAGAACTCTTGCCAATCGCTGCCCGAACGGGAAATGGCATAAGCCATATACTTTCCGTCGTGAGAGAAATAACAACCTTTCAAAGCCACGGTGCCATCGGTGGAAAGCGTATTGGGATCAAGGAAGACACGCTGTTCTCCGTCCAAGCGGTCCATCGTGTAGAGTACACTCTGATTCTGCAGACCATTATTCTTATAAAGATACCACCGTCCGTGCTTCTTGAAAGGTGTACCAACCTTCTCATAGTTAGCCACCTCCTTCAGTCGCTTCAGCAGTTTGCCACGGAAAGGAATTCTGGCCAGATAAGCATTGGTCACTTCGTTTTCTGCTTCCACCCATTGGGCTGTTGCCGCGGAAGTGTCATTCTCCAGCCATCGGTAGGGATCGGCCACTTTTACACCGAAATATTCATCCACCGTGTTGTCGCGAGGCGTCTGAGGATACTTGATCTGCGCCTGGGCAGAAAGAACGGAAAAAGTTGTCATCAGAATTAGAATTTGTTTGTTCATAAGCCGTTAAATCATTGATTTTGAGCACAAAGATAAACAAAATTAAGGATGGAGGATTAAGAATTAAGAATTTTTCTTATCTTTGCATCAAAATTATCCAACAATCTACGTAAATGAAACAGGTTGATGCCCTTAAAGAGAAACTGAGACCAATAACCGATAAACTGAAACCTTTGGCTCAGAAAGCGAAGCCATATACGGATAAAATCGGCAGTTATTTCCAGCGTTTTAGCCCCGAAGCTTTGAAATATATCATCTGGGCTGTGATTGCTGTCGTTTCCTTTTCCTTCGGCCTCATCATAGGATGTGAAAACAGTCAAGGTCCCAAATTCCGTTTCTTCTCTCAGGATTTAGGAACCACAGAGGTAATCGACAGTTTTATTGCCGTGATGCCTGAAGGTGCCAACGTCATTGCCCGTTTCAATGATGAGCGCCATTCTCTTTATTATCTGAAAAGCGGTCATCTGATGCGTTTCAATGCCCAGAGCAAAATGCTGGAGGAAGTGACCCCCGAGACGTCAAATGCCAACATGGAAATCTACTACGACGACATGGACGAGCAAAGTGGAATCATCGCCGCCAAACTCTCCAAGGATGAGAAATTCATCCTCTTTACCGCTGTTACACACCGCAGGAACTCAGAAACAGAGCCACTTCAAACGAGGAACTACCAGCTTAACACCGAAAGTCTTAACATGCTGACTTATGATGGAAAAGCTCTTGATCCTCCTCCTGCAAAGAAAGACACGGTGAAAGTTCAGAAACCTCGCCCACGTGTGGAAGAATCTTCCGAAGCTTCTGCGGAATCAGCCACAGGAACTGAAACCACAGTCATTCCCGCAGCAGAGCCTCAGCAAACGGAACCCAAACCAGCAGAGCCCAAGCCTGCAGCACCAGCTCCAGCTCCTAAAACTCAGGAGAATACCACTACTCCTTCAGAATAAAAAATCGAATAAAATCAGTCGGCTTTGTGATTACAAAGCCGATTGGTTTTTATGAAGTTCTTTTTCCAAAGCCTGAGCCAACTGGTCAGGACAGGAAGTACGTTTGTAACCACAGGTTACACCGCGCAGTTTCTTGATAACATCTTCGGCATACATACCTTCCACAAGTAAACCAACACCTTTGGTATTACCATCGCAGCCGCCTAAGAACTGCACATTATGCAGACGGCCGTCCTCATCGATTTCAAAATTGATGAATTTGGAGCACGTGCCCCATGTTTCATAAGTATACTGTTTCATGGTTATTCTTCGTTAACGTTGATATCTTTCACTATCTTTGGACCTCGAACCTTGTCCTTTGTACTCAGACCTTTTTTGATTTCAATGTTGATGCCATCGCTGAGGCCTGTTGTCACCTGACGGTGCTCGTAGGTCTTGTTCTTACCCTCACCCTTGATGACATAGACAAAGGTGCTGTCACCCTTGAACTCGATAGCACTTTCCGGCACTGTCAATACGTGTTTGGCATTAGCCAGTTCAATCTCGGCATTGGCACTATAGCCCGAACGGATTTTACTGTCTTTCAATACCCGTACGGCCGCCTTGATCTCAAACTGATTGGCACCATTACTCTCCACGGCTTTTGGTGAGATATACTCCAGAGACGCATCAAAAGTAAGGTCCTGCAAAGCTCCGATGGTAATCTTCATAGGCATACTCTGCACAAGTTGTCCCACCTCCGTTTCATCGATGTTTCCACGGAAAATAAGGTCGTTCATATTGGCCACGCTGGCAATGGTGGTACCGTCGTTGAAATTGTTACTCAGGATAACGGAATTACCCACTTTCACCGGGATATCAAGAATCACGCCGCTGATGGTAGAACGGACCAGTGTACTCGAGGCATTGGCATTGCTCTTCGAAGCGCCGTCGCGTATCACTTGCAGGTTATCTTCTGCAGCAGCCTTTTCCTGCTGAGCCTGCAGAAGGGCTTGTTTCTTCTTGTCAAACTCATCCGCACTCACCAGATCTTTCTTGAAGAGTTCTTCTTCACGCTGGAAGTCAATTCTGGCTTGGGCCAAATTAATCTGTGCCAGACGCACACGGCTCTCAGCAGAACTAAGCTGCGCCATATCGGGAATCACCTTTACCTTGGCAATGATTTCTCCCGCCTGCACATAATCTCCCGCCTCTTTCATCAGATGCGTGATGATACCGCTTACCTGCGGTTTCACATTGACTTCGTTGCGCGGCTCTATCTTTCCCGTCACGATGGTTGTCTTGCGAAGGTCCTCCACCTTTGGTGTGAACTCGTTATAAACCACCTCTTCAGGCTGTGACTTCTGCCACAGAAACACGAAGGTTCCGATGAAAATCAGCGCCACAATAGCAGCCACAATCAATTTACTGTACTTCTTCATATCTATTTTTTTTATTTATTTTTCCTGGTTTTCTGGAATTTCTGGTTCATTCATCTCTGATGGCATCTACAGGCTTGATGCTCATGGCACGCCAAGCGGGGGCTAAACCCGCCAGGACACCCATCGCACTAATGACCACTACGGCCAGGATGGCTGTCCAGAAATCCACCTGGAAATGAGCGGTGATGATGCCGTCTTCGGTATTTGCCTTCTCCAGCATTTCAAGAATGCCTACAGCAACCAAAATGCCGCTCATGCCCGCTACGGCCGTCAGGATAATACTCTCCGAGACAATTTGTGAGAGAATGGTGCGCGGCGTTGCTCCGATGGCACGGCGGATGCCTATCTCTGTAGTTCGTTCACGCACGGTAACCATCATGATATTCGACACACCAATAGCACCTGCCAGCAGCGTTCCCAATCCCACGAGCCATATCAGGAAGTTCACGCCCTTGAAAAGATTGTCGAGCAACTGGAACAGAATCTCGGTATTGAATACCGTTACGGCCTTCTCGTCCGTTGGATCCACCAGATGGGCATGGGCAATGGTTTCGCGGATGCGGTCGGAGAGCTGGCTCATCACCACGCCCGGTCTTCCCGTCACGGCAATCATATCCACCACATTTCCGCGATTATAGGTTTGCTGCATCAACGTAAGCGGCAGAATGACGGTCGTTCCTTCCTCAGCTCCGAAATTAACGGCACCACTCACGTTATAGTCCACACCCACTATCTGATAATAGACAGAGTCGATGCGGATGCTCTTGCCGCAGGGATCCTCGCCGTTGTTGAAAAGATCCTTATAGGTCTTCTTTCCAATGACGCACACCTTCCGATGCTGTGCAATATCCATGTCGTTGAGATAACGGCCATAGTACATCTTCGGCGAGTTCACCTTGGCATATTCTGGCATCGTACCATTCACGGCAATTCCTGTTTTCTTATCTTCGTAGTAGGCATTGCCACCATTCGAGAAGAGTACGGGGGTAATCACATCCAACTCAGGAACACGCTGGCGTAGACGCTCCACATCCTGATAGACCATCTGCCATTGGCGGCCTTTGCGGAATCCCTTATAGGCCTTGGTGGTGCGCTGACTCCAGATCATACCCGTGTTGGTGGCAAAACCCTCAAAGTTGCTGTTGAGCTTCTCTTTCAGTCCCTTGCCTCCACCGATGAGTGCCACGAGCATAAACACACCCCAGAAGACGCCGAATCCTGTGAGGAATGAACGGCTCTTGTTGCGCGTCAGCGTGTCAAGAATCTCACGATATGTATCTATGTCAAATCTCATTCTGCTCTTAAGGCTTCAATGGGGCGGATGCGTGCGGCTTTCAGCGACGGGATAAGACCAGCCAAGGTTCCCGCTATGACCATCACCATCGTGGCCTCAATACACACGTTTATACCCACCGTGGGATCCACAAACATCGTGGTCTGAAAGAGTCCCGTGTCGATGACATCATGGCCCAGGGTCGCATCCATATATTCATTGGCAGCCACGCCAAGTACCATCCCGATATAACCGAAGAAAGTAGTGATGATAACGCTCTCAATGATAATCAGTTTCAGTATCGACCATGGTTTGGCGCCGATGGCCTTACGGATTCCAAACTCACGTGTGCGTTCCTTCACGGTGATCAGCATGATATTAGAAACGCCCACGATGCCGCTCAACAACGTGAAGAGGCCGACAATCCAAAGGGCTGTGCGGATGATGCCCATACCCATCTCCATCTGCAGACTCTGCGTAAAGCGGTTCCATATCCATAGGGCCGATTCATCATCGGCAGCAGCCTGATGACCTTCATTCAGTTTGGCTCGATATTCTTTTTCGAAGGCTTCATTAGCTTCTGCTGTAGGCAGTCCGTGGAAAGAGAACACGATGCGTTCGGGTTGGTTGCTTTTGCCATAGACCGTCTCCAGTGTAGAATAGGCCGTCATGGCATCGGCATTGCCGTTCTGCGGCTCCTTGAAAATACCCACAACTTGAAAGGCAAAAGCCCCAACCTTGAGATGCTTACCCACCAGTGAGGCCACATCACGGGTCAGTTCTTTGGCCTGTTGGTCACCCAATACGAGCACCTTTCGTTTCTCCTTCAGGTCGATATTATTGATAAAGCGGCCGTAGAGCATGTCTATCTTGTCTATCTGCTGATGGTTGGGATAGACACCACAGAGCCGCGTACTGATATAGTTCTCACCCATACTGATAACGGCCTGCTGCGATACCCGTGCCCCCACCTCGTCGATATGTTCCGTAAACTGTGTCTGCGTGATGGCGATATCCTTGTCCTTGAGTGGCACATAGCGTCCTTCCTTCATGCCCTTGTAAGGTTTCGAGGTAGTACCGCCGAAGATGGCCATGGAGTTGGCAATGAAACGGCTGTTGTTGTTCACCATGGCATTGATAAGACCGTTACCCGCACCCAGCAAAACGATGAGCATAAAGATGCCCCACGCCACGGCAAAACCTGTAAGCGCCGTTCGCAGTTTGTTGCGACGGGCCGTACTCCATATTTCGGTGATAACGTCTCTCATTTTTAACGATAACGTTAACGTTAACGATAACTTTTAATTCTTAATTCTTAACTCTTAATTCTTAATTCCAATCACTTCATTCTTCCATTAATACCGAAAGGCGAAGCGTTATGATCAAAGTTCTCCTCAATATTCCCAATCAGACCGTCTTTGATATGCACAATCTTGTTGGTTTCATTGGCAACTCCACTTTCGTGGGTCACCACAACGATGGTCATTCCTTCTTCACGGTTCAGTTGTTTCAACAGTTCCATTACCTCCACGGAAGTCTTGGAGTCGAGGGCACCCGTTGGTTCATCGGCCAAAATAATCTGCGGACGGGTAATCAAGGCTCTTGCGATGGCCACGCGCTGGCGCTGACCACCAGAAAGTTCATTGGGATAATGCTCTGCCCAATCCAATAGTCCAAGGCGTTCCAAATAGTCCAAAGCCATCTGATGGCGCTTCTTACGACTTACGCCTTGATAGAATAAGGGCAGCTCCACGTTCTCCACCGCCGTTTTGAAACTGATGAGGTTAAACGACTGGAAGATAAAGCCAATCATACGGTTGCGATAGTCGGCAGCACGCTTCTCACTCAAATTCTTGATAAGCGTACCAGCCAGATGATATTCTCCTTCATCATAATTGTCGAGAATACCCAATATATTTAATAAGGTGGATTTGCCAGAGCCCGAAGCACCCATGATACTCACGAACTCCCCTTCCTCTATGTCGAGCGAAATGCCTTTCAGCACATGCAACGGCTGTGCCCCCTGATATGTTTTGTGGACATCCCGCAGATGAATCATACTCATACGTGTGTCTCTATTGACGGTTTGCTACATAATAGACGGCAAAAATAAGCATAAAGTTGCATATCGCCAAACATTCAGCGGCAATTAGAAAGATATTAAATTTTTTTGTGAAAAGCAGACTTCGCTATACATCTCTCACCAAAGCCTGACACCCCCCTTTACGGGCGTTTTGTAAGAATGGCGTAGAAGCATTGTAAGAATGGCCTGGAAGCAACGTAAGAATGGCCTGGAAGCGACGCTTAAATGGCAAAGAGAGAAAGCCTATTTGCGATGGCTTTGCAATACCGCATTTACGCTACCATATTGATGCAGCAACTGGCGGGCTTCTTCCTCGGAAATGCCCAGCTCTTCTGCAAGAATGCGGATGCTGCGATGAATGAGTTTGTTGTTGGTAGGCTGCAGATTCACCATGCGATTGCCTTTCACTCTACCCGACTTAATCATCAAGGCCGTAGAAATCATATTAAGGATTAACTTGGTGGCGGTGCCCGATTTCATGCGCGAACTGCCCGTGACATATTCGGGTCCTACGACTGTCACAATAGCGATATCAGCCAACTGTGTGATGGGAGATTCAGGATTACTGGTAAGACAGGCGGTGAACAATCCCTGCCGATGTGCTTCTTTCAAAGTTCCTAAGACATAAGGTGTGGTGCCAGAAGCGGCAATGCCAATGACCGTGTCATGGACATCGGGATGATAAGGCATCAAGTCATTCCATCCGGCAGCCTCGCTGTCTTCTGCCTTTTCCACGGCCGTCCGCAAAGCCTTTTCGCCACCGGCAATCACCCCGATGAACTTATCCTGAAGTCCATAAGTGGGAGGAATCTCAGAAGCATCCAATACACCGAGTCGGCCACTGGTTCCGGCGCCCACATAAAAAACTCGGCCACCTTTCTCCATTCGCGGAAGAATACCATCCACAAGCTGCTCAATCTGCGGTATCGATTCCTTCACCGCCAAAGCTACCTGCTGGTCCTCACGGTTGATTTCCGTAAGAATCTCATGCGTGGACTTCTGTTCCAAATGGTCGTAGAGTGACGCTTCTTCTGTGATCTTCCTAAACACCGTTATTTAATTCTTAAATCTTAACTCTTAACTCTTAATTCTTAATTCTTAAATCTTAATTCTTGATGCTTCATCCCAGCACCACATCCAGCACCATCATCAGCGCAAAGCCAATGGCAAAACCGATAGTGCCCAAGTTACTGTGCTCACCTTCCGAACTTTCGGGAATCAGTTCCTCTATCACCACATATATCATGGCGCCCGCGGCAAAGGAAAGCATATAGGGAAGAATAGGCGTCATGATACCTGCCAAAAGAATAACCAGCAGACCGCCTAAAGGTTCTACCACACCACTCAGCGCACCAATCATAAAGGAACGCATGCGCGAGTTACCCTCGGCTCTCATGGGCAAGGAGATAATGGCTCCTTCAGGAACATTCTGAATGGCGATACCCAGAGAAAGCGCCAAAGCGGAAGCTGCCGTAATGCCTGTGCCTGCCTGCAGGGCTCCTGCCAAAACTACGCCTACCGCCATGCCTTCAGGCAGATTGTGAAGCGTGACTGCTAAAGTGAGCATCGCCGTACGTGAAAGCCGCGACTGAGGACCCTCGGGATGATCATCGCCTAAATGAAGATGAGGCGTGATATAGTCGAGACAAAGCAAAAAGCCCATGCCCAAAAGGAAACCTACCACTGCTGGCACTACCGACATCTTTCCCATGTTTTCGCTCATTTCCATACTCGGCATAAGCAGCGACCATACGGAAGCGGCTACCATCACACCCGATGCAAAGCCCAACAGCGACTTCTGCAGTCGGGTTGGCATATCATGCCGCATGAAAAACACGAAACCCGCACCTAAAACGGTGCCTAAAAGGGGAATCAGCAGTCCCAACGCAATTCCATTCATACGGCTCCGTCAAGTGATTTGTTGGTCTTTTGATCGATGGAACGGATAGCGTTCTTATCGAGAATCCACTTACAGGTATCACGCAGTTTTCCGCTCCTTACCTCAATGGTGTTCTCGCCATCTTTTAAAGTCACGTTGCTAAAGACAGCCCTTCCCAACGAGTCTTTCTTAGCCTTGCCTATCTTCTTACCATTCACATAGAGCGTAACAGCAGGCTGATTGGTATAGACCTTGATGTCGGTAAGTGCTTCCACGCGTGGAGTATAGCGGCGGGCTGCAATATAAACCATCGGTTCGCTGCTCCAATTGGCCTTGTAGAAATAGTAGCTGTCCTTCCTTACGCTGCGGTCGTAGCTCACCATTCCCTTGTCGTTGAGTCCCTTCATGTCGCCTTCATCACGGATGCTGGAAGGATTATCGGCATATTGCCAGATAAACTTACACCACAGATAAGGACGCTTCACCATTTGCATCCAGTTGTCTTCATGAACACGTGCCTGATATTCTTCAAGATGAACGCGGTTGCTGACCATCTTTTCAAAACCATGCTGCAGATGACTGCCTGCCGCTCCATATTCGCAAACGCCCACGGGAATGCCGCCAGCTTCTTGTTTGGCATTATCCATAAACTCGCCAATGCCTCCGGAAGAATTGTACCATCCGAAATATTTGTTCCACCCGAAGACATCCGTAATTCCCTGGAAACCATCCTGACTGTAGCAGATAGCCAAGGTCGTGAGTCGCTGGGGGTCGAGTTGCTTGGCACGTTCATTGAGTTTACGGAGGAAGGTGGCTGGCTCGTCATATTTAAAGGAAAGCTCGTTGCAGAGACTCCAGAAGCAGATGGCCGGCGAATTGTAGTTCTGCTTGATCATTTCCTCCAGATTTTCCATCAGACCAGCTTCGAACGCTTCGTTTTTGATGTAACCGGGAGAGGCATAACCGCCAGGACCTGCCAAATTGAGCTCATACCAAAGCACGATACCCAACGAGTCATATTGCTGCACATCATAACGGGAATGGGGATAATGCACAAAACGAACACCCGTAGAACCCATTTCGGCAATGATTTGAGCGTCTTTGCGGAGCGCCTGTTCGTTATAGAGGTTTCCTAAGCCATAGCCTTCCTCATGACGGCACACGCCATGCAAGTCGAGATACTTCCCGTTGAGGAAGAAGCCCTTATCCACATCCACGGAGAAAGAACGGAACCCCGTCACATCTTCCACGCAATCAACAACCGCGTTATCAGCAAGCAGTTCGGCCCTTACCCGATAGAGGGCGGGATTGTTGCGGCCATCCCACAGATTGGGACGGTTAACGGTCAGTTGTTGTTTCATCACACTTCCACTTACGGGTGACGTTTGTTCGGCCACCACCTGATTCTTTTCGTCGATGATACTGACGCGAAGACTTTTACCTGCCGTTCCTTTCGTGAGTGAAAGAACGGTCTCAATGGTGAGGTCGGCCTTCTGAGCATCCACCTGATTCTGATGAACGTAGATTCCGCAAGAGGCATGATCGAGGGGTGAAATGCAGTCGGGACCCGTAACAATAAGATGCACAGGGCGCACAATACCGCCATACATATTGAAATCTCCTGAAAGGGGAGCCACATCCGTGCGATAGGCATTACTGGCAAGTACGGTCACTTTGTTTTCGCCATCCTTCAGCGCATCCGTAATCTCCAGACAAAAGGCTGTGTAGCCGCCTTTATGACTTCCCACGGTCCTTTGGTTCACGGCCACTTCCGCATAGGTATTAACGCCGTCGAATTTCAGGAACACGCGCTTGCCTTGCATGGAAGCATCTTTCGTGAGCGTGCGTGAATAAAGATAGGTGGAACGGTCGTAACGCATGCCTTCAAAGACATCTTTCAGGTTCCAGCTATGAGGAACATCAACCGTTTGGGAAACAGGACGCTTCGTCACATCATACTGCGGACTGAAGGTCCAACCATCGTTGAGACTCGTCACGGTACGTGTGGCAGCAAAGCCGGAAACTGCTGCCAACAGGGATAGGATGGAAAGGAGAAAACGGTTGTACATAAGTTTCTTACTTTTTTGATTTTATTTTATGCGTACAAAGATAAGAAAAAAATCAACAACCCACAAAGAAAACCTTTCCTAATCCAAGAAAATCATTATTTATTGGGATGACTTGAGAACCTTCTTTCCTTTTGTGACGACAACACCTTGATAACCGTCATGCACCGGCTGCCCCGAGAGATTATACGCAGCACCTGATTCTGGCGAAACGGGAGTAAGGACCTCAATGCTGCTGGTATTTTTTCGCTGTAAATAAACTCTCGAAATATAAAGGGTTGTGGCTTTATCGGCTTGAATGGCCACTTGTGCAACACGGGTTACATCCTTCCCCTCAAAGGACAAGGATATTTGCCGGGCACCCACATCTGCTTTTGACGAAAGGTCTTTCGACTTGTCTTCCATCTGAACCAAAATCTGTGTATGGACGACAGGAGGCTGCGCAAATTCAAAGACGATTTTCTCATAGTCGGACCAATCCCGATATCCTACCCAATAAGACAATCCGCCCCATTGTAAGGCATGATATTCAAGAGCACCCGTTTCACTCACGCCCACACGCTCAGATTTATTCCAACAGGCGTTGAAGTTATTTGTGATGACGATAGGCATCAAAGGATCAATCTTGGGAACCTCATCCTCATCGATATTGGCATCAATACCCATGGTCTTCAGCATCTCTTTGGCATAGCGGCGGCCCAGTTTACGCTGTCCGGCCGTATTGAAATGAATCTTATCGTCCATCAGCGTACAACCTGCCGATGAGACGACATGAGCTGTGGGAATAACCGATGGAAGACGGTTGATAGTGGGATTCGCATGACTACAGATGCCGCCCTGATCTTCACTGGCTGTTTCTCCGGCAATAAGGGGCACATCCTTGGCATTCAGGTTCAGTTCTTTGAGCATATACTCATAGATTTTCTTCACTTTCTGCAGCCACGTATCATTATAGGCATCGGTCTCTCCCTGATGCAGCAGAATGCCTTTGATAACACCACGCTCCTGCGCCTGCTTGGCACAATCCATCAAGCGGCCCAAGGGATTACCGCCATATTCATTCACAGCAGCAATCTGCCAGGAATCGGTCATGCCTTTCACATTGGCTTCCCAACCGTCGGGGTCGAAGAGGTCGATGGCACAACCGCCGACAGCAACCACCACAACGCCCACCTGCTTCTTTTCATCGAGGTTCGCCAATAGGACACGGCCGAAATAATCAGCAGGACAAAGTCCCTTTCCACAACGTGACAATGGTGGCAGGGCATGATACCACTTCCCTAATTGCCGGATGCCACAGTCAACAGTGGACATCATCCAAAAGCGTTCATCGGGACAACAGTCCGCGTCCTCAATAACAGCCTGTCCCTCCATATTGCTTTGTCCAAAACAAAGATAGATATGGAAATTGGGATCGGGCTCAGCCATGGCATTCATGCTCAGGAGGGTGGCAACGGCAACAAGTGCCGTCAACATGAGGCTTCGTTTCATGATGCAATAAATTGATAGGGTTGCTTATTAGTAGTTATTGTTTCTGGTAGTTATGCTTTGGGTGCCTTCAGCGGTCCGTCGTTTTTTCATCATTCAAGATCCTGCATAGCCTCTTTCACGGCAGCCTTGGCCTCTCTCTCGGCAGCCTTGGCGGCTTTCTCGGCTTCTCTGGCCATACGCTTAGCCTCTTTCTCGGCTTTTTGGGCGGCCTTCTTAGCCTCTTTCTCGCGCTTCTTGGCCTCCTTCAGAAATTCTTTTTCTGCTTTCTTAGCCTCGCGGAGGGCTTCCTTGTCATCAGGATCGGTCAAATCCTTTTGCTTCAACTTATCACCGTTCTCCAAAGCGTCGCGGAGCATTTTCTTGTCAAAGGTAATCACTTTGCCGAAGAGCCCCAGCGAAAGCATTTTATCCTCACCGTTCAAGCGGATATGGGTGGCATTGGCCACAAAATAGTCGTCGAGCTTCAGTTTTAAGTCCATAGCCAGACTGATAGTCGAACGTACCAAGCCCTTCCCAAGATCCGTCAACACATTGTTTCCAAGTCCCGAATCCTCGGCCTTGTCGTCCACATATTCTGCAATGGCTTTCATCATGGCTTCCTTATGTGCTTTCTTGTCCGGTTTCGTGAGCGCCATCAGGATAACCACACCCACGATGAGAATCAAAAAGAGTAGTTTCTTCATTTTTTATGATTAAAATGGTTCAACGGCCACAAAGATACAAAAAAATCGTTATCTTTGCAAAAACTTGAAAAATATATCATGACAAAACCATTTATGAGATTTCTCAAACTGACCATATTGCTGTTGTTTGCAGGGCTTCCTACCATTCAAGGACAGGAAGCCGTCACTGACACAGCCATCATTCACCGCACGGCGATGGATATGCGGCTGGTAAGACTGAATTTCGTCTATACCTCCGTAGGCCCCGACGGGCATACACCTACCACTCTTTCGGGTGCCATCATCATGCGTTATTCTATTTGGACGAAGGAAAACCATGCCAACGGCCTCATCATCTATAACCATCCGACGAGTTGTGAGAAAAACGGGTGTCCGTCACGTGATAACCAACTGGATGCGGAAGCTGCCATCGGCTTCACGCACAAATATATTATTGTGGCCGTTGACAACTATGGCTTCGGCATCACCGAGGACCATCCGCAAGCCTATCTGAATCCTGACGTCACAGCCCAGGGAGCCATCGACGGACTGCTGGCAGCCAAGCGACTGCTTTTCCTCATGGGATATGAATACGAGAACCGTTTGCTCAATATCGGCTATTCGCAGGGAGGACATACGGCGATGGCCGTACAAAGACTCGTGGACACCCGCTATAGCGACCGTCTGAAGATTCTGCACACCTATGCCGGTGGCGGGCCTTACGACATCATGGGCATCTATGATGAAATGAAAGAAACGGGCGTGACATTCTATCCCTGTGCCCTGCCGCTCATTCTCAGCGGTATTAACGAGACCGAGGGCTTAGGACTTTCTCCCCACGATATGTTTCGCGGTGCATTGGCAGACCATTACGAAGAATGGATTCTCTCGAAGAAATATTCCTCCACCGACATCAACCAAATGATTCTTGACAACGTCTCACCCGACGATATCGTGCCCAGTGATCCGCGTGACGGCGTTCGCCTCTCGGCCATCATCAATCCCGACATTATGGACGAAACCACTCCTTTAGGCAAACGGATGAAGACATATTATCAGAAGAACTCACTGGTGGGAACTTGGACGCCCAATCCTGAAACCCACATCTATTTGTTCCACTCCTTGTCTGATGAGGTCGTACCCGCAGTTTGTACCTATAGGATGGATTCTTTTTTAAAACAAAAGGGCGCTGACGTGAAAACGGAGTATGTCAACGACTGGCCCCACACGCCTGCCGCTCCCTATTTCTTTTCACAGGTGGCTTTGCAGATGGTACGCGACACCAACAAGTCCACGCTCCTGGACAAGGCTACCGACAGTCTGCGTGATGTCACCGATGACATTATTGATGTACTCGACAATGTATTCCAAGGTATCGGTAAACTGTTCAGATAAAAAAGGGATTACCGCTGAAAGGCGAGACGTTCGGCTCCATCGAGCAGATAGATGATGCCGCAGTAACGGAAGCCGTATTTCGCCAAGGCTGAGCGCATGGATATATTCTTCCGGTGGGTGTCGATGCGGAGCGTATCGGTAAAGGATTCACTCCATGCCAAGACATCTTTCAGAATGCCGTGGACACCCGGTTCGCTGGCAATGCGGTGAATCACATAATAAGGCTTATCGTTCAGCCATGCCCCTTCATAGATCTTTTGATAGGTAATGTCGGGGCCTTTCACAAAGGCAAACGTAGCCACGACCCTACCTTCTTCCTCCAAGAGGTAACTGTTGCCGTTGGCGATATCCTGCACGATACGTTCCAGAATAGGAGTGGCGTCAGTCCATTGTTCCGTATTCCCTTCTGCACGCATTTTCTTACGCCCGGCATCTATCAGTTCCCGTATGCGTGGCAGATTGTCGGATGTTGCTTTTCGGATGATTCTATTCATGACGCTACAAAAATAGGCAATTAAAACGGAAATGACAAAACCTTTTTATTGATTTTTAAAAATCTGTACTTAAAAAGAGGGGCGTATGTAATCAAATGTAAAGAATCTGTTGGAAAGAATGGGAGATTCCCGTACTTTTGCAGCGGAATTCCAAACAAACTGAAGTTAAACCTTTTAAGCAATTGACAATGAAAAGAATCCTTTTATGTATGATGATGGCAATGATGATAGCCATCCATTCTGAAGCCCAGACCAACAAAGTATACGACAAAGTGGAGGTTATGCCCGAATATCCCGGTGGCATGGAAGCCCTTTTCGAATACATGAAGAATAACGTGAAATATCCGGAAAAAGCCAAAGAGCAGAAAATCGAAGGCCGTGTCGTCGTGGGTTTCATCGTAGAAAAAGACGGTTCCATCTCGGAAGTGCATTCGCTGAAAGCTGTTCATCCGTTGTTGGAACAAGAGGCCATACGACTGGTGAACAATATGCCCAAATGGAAACCTGGCAAAGTGAAGGGTAAAGCCGTGCGCGTATCGTTTGCCTTACCTGTAAATTTTAAAATGTAATGAACGTAAAACACCTGTTTTTATTATTTGTAGCACTATGGATGGCAGGCTGTTCCCCAAAGGAGCAGCCTGGCCATCCTCTACTCCTGCAGGCAGAAAGATGGGTTGATGAGAACTGCGATTCGGCCTATGGGTACATCTACAATCTGACAGATTCCTTCTCCCGGCAGGCCGACCAGGCTCTTTACGGCGTGCTCTTCACGGAAATCCTCCACAAAATGGAAATCCATATGGGCAATGACTCACTCATCACGGCCAGTGAACGATTCTTCTCCAATAACGGGAAGGGACGCCGATGGGTAAAAGCAATGCTTCATCTAGGCATTACCAAAAGCAGAAACGGAGAGACGGAAGAGGCGGTGGAATGGCTCAAAAAAGCAGAACAGGAGTCTCTGCAGCTGGATGACATGCTGAAATATGACGTTGCCTTGGCATTGGGTGATTTGAACCAGCAGGAGAACTGTCAGGTACTGGCCAGGCGATGTTATCAGAATGCCTATCTCTTAGCACAGCAAACAGGCAGTTTCTCACGTCAGGCACATAGCCTATGCAAATTAATAAGAACGGCAGATAAAGACAGCATCTCGAATTATATAGACAGCAGCAAGAAGTTGTTACCCCGTGTGGACAAATCTTTGCAATCAGAACTCCTTGGTTGTTTGGGATACTGGGCACTTCAAAAGGACCTGCAAGACCAAGCACGGCAGTATCTGGAGACAGCAATAGAACTGTTTCCCAATGATTTTGCTGCCTTGCAATTAGGGAACTTGTATGAAAGGGAAGGAAAAATCAAAAAAGCATGCGAATTATGGTTTGAGGCACTGAACACCAATGAAGATGAGGTGAGGATGGATGCGCTGGAAAAACTCATCCCCCACTATAAGAATACAGAGACCTGGAGGGCACTTGATTTGAGTCAGTTGCTCAATGATTTGTTGAAAAAGCACCATTCCATCGACCAAACGGAGCACATCGCAGCCTTGCAGGAACAGTTCGACCAAAATATCATTCATACAAAACTACTAAAAAGACTGGCCTTCACGCTATGTGTTATCGCCTTCTTGGCACTGGTCATCCTGTTCTTTTTCGGTTATCATCGCAAGAAAATGAAGCAATACAACAAGGTGCTTTCACATATCGGAAACTTACAGAAACAACTGGCCGAACAGGAAAAAGCAAAGCCTCTTCCCAAGGAATGGAACCTGAAAGAAGCTCTTCATGAGAACAACACCGTGCATCGTTTCCATCGATTGGCCGACAAAGGTAAGGAACCACAACTGGAAGACTGGACCGAACTGTCTCAGATTACGGAACAATACGCACCGGGATTCAGCCGTTTTATCCATCAGAACGGCATGCTTTCAGAACGCGACACGCACATCTGCCTACTGATCAAACTGCATTTCCAGCCATCGGAAATTGCTGTTCTCATCGGCTCTTCTCCGCAGACCGTCACCAACAGCCGCGTCCGTCTGCTCCGCAAAATCTTTGGAGAACAAGGTGGTGCCAAAGATTTCGATGAGCACATCCGTGAGATGGAATAAGAAAGGGAAATTTTTTTTCAGTCAGCATGTAATAATTCTCCAATAGAGCGGTCTTATAGATAAAAAAACGACGAGAAAGATGGAAGACAGAATCATTGTGGACTGCATTCTGAAGGACGGGAAGAAAAACCTGTTCAGCCTCATTGTGAAGAACTATGGAGGCATGGTCTTCTCACGCGCTATCGGTATTACGAAGAATACCGAGGCGGCAAAGGATGTGACACAGCAGACTTTCATCCGCGCCTTCACCCGACTCAACAGTTGGAACGGAAAGGAGTTAGGCCCGTGGCTCGCCGCTATCGCTGCCCATCAGGCACTGAACCTCCTGGAAAAGGAAAAGCGGAAAACAACCATGGAACTGGGCAACAGGCCGATTCCCGATGAAGACTATTCTGAGGAACATGAGCAACGGCTGCAACGCATGGAACAGGCCATCGCCCAACTGCCTCCGCAAGATCAGGACATCATCCGACTGCATTATTACAAAAAGGTGAAGACCGACGAGATTGCCCGTCAGCTGAATCTCTCTCATGCAAACGTATTAGTGAAACTGCACCGCATCCGCGAACGACTTAAAAAACAATTGCAAAATGAAAACAAATAACGAAGGACGAAAGACGGAAGACCAAGAACTCTTCTTGACCGATCAGGAGGTGGAAAACCTCATCAGCGCATCGTTTGAACGCCAGGATATGCTGGCGGAGATAGACCGCGAAGTGATGGAGGAAGTGAAGCGTAACACCCGTCGTGAGACACTTCGCCAATGGATACGCATTGCCGCCTTTTCCTTCGGCGTGCCTTTCGTGTTGTTCTGTTTCGGTTTCGGCACCTATTACGCCTACACCCGTGTAGAGATGTATCCTTATTTGTGGATAGCTTTCGCATTGCCCGCCATTGCCATTTTGGTCTTCCTGGGCAAACAAGTGAAAAATTTTTCTATCTCTGAAGTGTAATAATTCAGAAAGTCGCTGGTCATATCAGTGACGACCGGTCAAAAAACAAAAAGAAATAACAAAAGTTGAACCCCTTTAAAAATAAGAAATCATGAATGGATTTGAAACTTCAGTCGCTTTTTTAGCAGTGTTACTATCACTCTCGATTCCCATCGTCGCTATCATCATGGAAGGTTTCAAAAGCATCAACAAGAAGAAGCAAGAGGCAGAACTGCGCAAAGCAATCATAGAGAGCAACGTGGACCCGGAAAGCATCAAACTGCTTGTGGAGGAACCTGACAAGAAAAAGAAGAACGACCCGTATTCCACCCTTCGCTCAGCACTCATCTGCATGGGTATTGGTTTGGGAGCCCTTGCCAACTATCTCCTTCACATCTCTTCTTCAAACATGTTCTTCTGGTGCATCATTGCCTGCGGCGTCGGTATCGGAATGTTGATATCTTTCGTTATCGAATACCAGCTGTCAAAAAAGAACAAGGAGCAACTGCCCGCCGAAAATAAAGAAACAACTGTGTAGTCTGCCATCATAATACTCTCTCGTCAGACACCCCCGGTTCAAGCAAGTCTTGAGCCGGTTTTTTTTACGATAAACGAAGGGGCGAGAGGGCGAGGGGACGAGAGGACGAAGGGGCGAGAGGGCGAGGGGGCGAGAGGGCGAAGGGGCGAGAGGGCGAGGGGACGAGAATACTCTTGCAGCTGATGGTAATCTCGCTCCCCCCTCACAACTCCCCTCCTTTTGAAGGAGGGGTTGGGGGTGGTTAAACAAGCGACAAGGAGGGGCCAGTGGTGGTTAAGCAAGCGATAAGGAGGAGAAAATTTTAACCAGCTGTGAAGCAGCACTTAAAACAGCCGAAGGCGCTTAACCAGCTGTGAAGCAACGCTTAAACTTTTATAACCTGAGTTCATAAGACAGCCGCATATTTACGGATTCTCTCCAGCTTCTTCAGGAAACTGCTATCCATCCTAGCAGTCTGCAGGTCATAATCAGCCTGAGTCCTAATCCAGATATTGGCGGGTATGTCAAGGGCAGCCTCCAGCATCAAGGCATACTGCGTTGTGACAGGACGCTTTCCGTTCAGAATCTCATTAAACACCGTATAAGAAACGCCCATCTGCGTGGCAAGTGCTTTCTGAGTGAGGCCACGAGCCTCTATCTCATCCTTTATCATCTCTCCTGGATGAATGGGAATTGATGGCGTCAGATTGTTGGCAATCATGTCGGGGGATATATCTTTCAAAGAGGTCATAATTTCAATTATTTATAATGGTTCGACAAGTCAAAATATTGCAAATAGTAAGAACGGGTTCCTCGCTGGTTTGGTGAACAGTAAACTCTACTCGGTATTGCCCATTAGCTCTTACCGAAAAGCGTCCTTCCTTATCACCATGAAGCGCCTCGAAGTTGAGAGAGTGGATAGGATATAAATCTTCTATCTTGTCAGCATTCAAGAGATACTTGATACATTTCTGGTAGCCTCTGACTACTTGTGGCTGGAAGCGGTATTTCTTTCCTTTAGCTTTACCATCCTGATAGAGCTCTTTCAGATACTCTTGGTCGAAAACTACTATCATGTTCCTATCAATCAAATTATCTCGTTTGTAAAGATACGATTATTTATTGAAATTCGCAAAATATCGAAGATAAAAATCATTTGATCTTCAATTATTAACTTATTAAATAAAAAACGGAAAGCCTCACGGTCTCCCGTTTTATTATCAAAGCAAATCTATATCAAACAAAAGGGAGCAGCACCTTGATTGGTGTTGCTCCCTCATAGTTCCTACAAGTATGTGCCTACAAGACCTCGATGGCCTTTGCAGCTTTCTTTTCCTCCTTTTCCACTTTCGGTAGGACAATCGTCAGGATGCCGTCCTCTACCTTGGCCGAAATCTTGTCTTTCTCAACGTCGTCTGGCAACGTGTAGTTCTGCTCGTAGTTCGAGTAGCTGAACTCACGGCGCAGATAGTGGTGATGCTTGTCCTCATGCTTGTGTTCCTGCTTGTTCTCGATGGCGATGGTGAGGTTGCCCTCGTCATTGATGGCTACCCTGCAATATTCTTTCTTAATGCCAGGGGCTGCAAGCTCCATGGTGTAGGCTTTCTCGTCCTCCTTGACATTGACTGCGGGTGCCGTTGTATTGGCGCGAGGCATGAAATCAGTGTTCAGGAAATCGTCAAATACTGTTGGGAACCAACTGTTTTTAAACATTACTGGTAACATAATCAATACCTCCTAATTATATTTTAAGTTGAACGTATGTTGCTTGATTGCCTTCGCCTAAGCTCCGGCTCTCACTGAATGTCGGTGCAACAAACGTGCCGAATGACAAATTGGCTCCCGTTTGAAGACAGGATGGCATCGATTTTAAACCATGATAAACTTTGCTGACAATTTCTTAAACTTGATTAAACATTGGGTGTTAACTTTAATAAAAAGGAAGAAATCAGATATCCTTGAATCGCTCACCGACAAATCCCTGACCCACATCTCCTGAAATAAGGTCGAAATGCTTGAATACGGGTGGAGTAGGAGAGAGATCGTAATAATCCATTTCAGCTATCGGAAGGCAGAAATATTCCATCTGGTCATAACTCGTATAGAGTCGAGACAGCACGGGGTTGTGGCCGTATATCCATCGCTTTACGTCATCCTCGACATTGAAGTTTACCATGCCTGAGCAGCGAACGGAAATGTTATCAGCATATGCCAGTATCTCAACATTGGGATTCTGGCGTAACTCCCGATAAACAGCCTTTTGGGCAGAAGTGGCAAAGTAGAGCACATGCCCTTCCTGCTTCATGATCTGGAAGATGCGCAACTTAGGCAGATTGCCCTCGCTGGTGGCAAGGGCAATCTCTTTGTGGTCTTTCAAAAACTGAATTGCTCGTTCGAACATTTCGCTTACCATTTCAGTTCTTCCTGCAGGATGACACCATCAGTCATGGGACTGTCGGCCTCGGTGAAGGCATTGGCCTTGTACTGGATGCAGAGCATGGTCAGATTTTCGCTGCCCGTGTTCTTCAGCGCACGCTTGCCATCGGGAGACACGCGGATGATGGTGCCTTCGCTGACGGGGAAGATCTCGCCGTCTACCTGATACTGGCCCTCGCCCTTCAGGATGAAGTAAAGTTCCTCATGAGTCTTATGCGTGTGCAGGAAACCGCTGTCCTGACCAGGAACGAGCGTCTGGAACGAAAACTCACTACCCGTAGCACCTACGGCCTGTCCTGCGAACACCTTGCCCTGAATGGTTACGTTCGGCCCCATGGGAAGCTCGTGCTCGATAATCTCATTCATCTTACCTACGCTTACAGCGCTGTAGTTCTTACCACTCTTAATTGTCTCAATCTGTTTCATTGTTTTTACATTTTATTTATTATACATGTTTATCTCGAATTGCACTGCAAAGGTATGGCGAAAAAATCATTCCCACAAGAAGGCACTTTTTGGTGCCATAGTTACCAAAAAGTAGGAATTGGGATGTTATCGGACTTCTGCGAAAGTGACGTTAACTTAGATTAACCAAGTATAATTTGGTAATTCAGTAACTATTGGTTACTTTTGTCGTGCAAACACGGCGAGAACAGGCTGCACCTCAGCAATCCGGGAAAGCTCGATTGCGTTCGATTTGCACTGTCCTTGCAGAAAAAATCACGAATTATGGCAGATATTAAGGCTGAGTACTTGGCTTGTCCAATCAGGCAAGTTGTGAGTCGTTTCGGCGACAAGTGGTCTATGCTGGTGCTCTATATGCTTCACACCAGCGAGACAGGTATATTACGTTTCAACGAGATCCGTCGGCTGATGACGGACTGTTCCCAGAAGATGCTCTCGCAGACGCTGAAGAATCTGGAGCAGAGCCATCTCGTTCACCGCAAGGTCTATCCTGAAGTTCCTCCCCGAGTAGAATATTCCCTGACAGAGACAGGCAAATCGCTGATGCCGGCACTCACGGCGCTCATAGCCTGGGGCAAGGAGCATTTCAATGAAGTGGTGACAGATTAACGTCAGGATAACTACATGAACGGTTAAAAGAAAGCAACGATATGACAATACAAGAATTTCGTGACTACATGGCATCGGGCAAGCCTGTCATTGGAGGCTCCGATGTCCACATGATGTTTCATCAGCTGTCGCAGGAGGCACTGAAGATTACAGCCGAGATCAACGGCAAGTACCATACTCCAGAGGAGCTGCATGATTTATTGGAGCAGCTATGGGGGCGCGAAGTTCCCAAGACGGTAGGCATGTTTCCTCCGTTTCATACCGATTGCGGCAAGAATACCATTGTTGGTGAGCGGGTGTTCATCAATATGGGTTGTAAGTTCCAGGATCAGGGCGGCATCACCATTGACGAGGGTGCACTCATCGGTCACAACGTCGTACTGGCAACTATCAACCACGACCTTGACCCAGCCAACCGCCAGAGTATGAGTTATGCCCCCATCCACATTGGTAAGAACGTATGGATTGGAGCCAATGCCACCGTTCTTGCTGGAGTAACCATTGGCGATGGAGCCGTAGTAGCCGCTGGTGCTGTAGTGACCAAAAATGTTGAGCCTAATACGATTGTTGGCGGTGTGCCTGCCAAGGTGATTAAAAAGATAGAAGTGTAAACAGAAAAAAACGGAATTTATGGAAAAGATTAATATTCATGTTTTAAGGAAAGGCTGCTTTCTGATTCTGTCTATGCTTGCCTTTACCAATATAGTCAATGCACAAGTAAAGAAATCAGATTCTTACGAACAACTGTGGCAGTCGTTTCTCACACCGCCGGACAGCATCCGCGTAGGATGCTACTATTATTGGGTGGACGAACATGTTGACCCCAAAGGTGTGGTGGCAGACTTGCAATGGATGAAAGACAACGGCATTACACTTGCGTTTCTGGCAACAGACATTCGCAATCGCACACGGTGGGAAAAACCGTGGGAAGGCGAGACGTTCGGCAAGAACAAATTTCAGAGCCGCCTGTGGTGGAAGAACCTGCGTACGGCACTGAAGACGGCAGGAAAGTTGGGCATAGAGATGGGCATCTTCAACTGTCCTGGCTGGAGTCAGTCGGGGGGACCGTGGGTGAAACCCGAGGAAGCTATGCGCAACTGGACGCCTAACGGCATCGAAGTATGCAAGACGAAGCAGGGCAACGACGTGATGTGCGGTCCGTGCAGCGACGAAGCAGAAGGGCTGGAGGTTGATAAGCTGTCAAAACGCTACGTGCAGAAGCACTTTGAGGCATTTATTGGTGAGATACTGCGACGCATACCGCCCAAAGACCGAAAAACACTTACAACAGTCGTGGTTGACAGTTGGGAGAAGGGCAAGCAAAACTATACGGACTCCATCTATGTAAAGTTCCGTCATCGATACGGCTATGAGCTTGACTACACCAACCCCGCTTGTCAGAAGGATCTCGAACAGCTCATTGCCGACCTGGTAGCTTCAGAGTATATGGGTGGACTGACGGAGAAAGCTCATGAATATGGTCTGCGCACTTGGTGTGAGCCCTACGCCCACAGTCCTTTCCCAGGCAACAGCATCACCTACGGCAGTGCAGCCGACGAGGTTGCTGCGGAATTTTGGGTGGACGATCGCAAATTCCGCCAGAAAGAAGTAGATGCAGCTCTCGGTTCCGCACGTCGAACTGGCAAGAACAGAGTATGGGCGGAGAGTTTTACCGATGGCTGGCCTGAACTGGCAAAGGATGACTGGAGCTTTGAGAAACTAAAGCCCATAGCCGACCGCTACTTCCATGCAGGCATCAATGCCAGCATCCTTCATGTCATGATTTCGCAGCCGGGCAACGACCGCAAACCCGCTGTACGCCCTTGGTTCGGCACCTACTTCGACCGTCGCAGCCAGCATGCTGCCGACCTGAAGCCATTGGTTACCTATCTTCGCCGCTGCAACTTCATGCTGCAGTTGGGCAAGCCGTTGGATGGTGCTAACGACCGTCGCATCTTATCCGATGGTACCATCATCTGCTTTACTGATGACTCTCTGTTTGAGGTCACCTTCCCCAACGGACACCAGGAGTTGTGGAATCCGATGCAAGGGATTACGACAACAGGGATGGAATAGAATGTAAATTCCAATTTAGCTTATATTTATGACAGAATTTGAAAAGATGCGCCGTGAAGAGTTCTATGACTTTACAAGCGAGGAATGCTTAGCGAGTTACTATAGGGCAAAGCATATATGCGCAAAACTGCAGACCATGACCACCGAGGATGAAGACTACAGAAAGACGATAGAAGAACTTATTCCCGGTATTCCAGAGTCATCCACCGTCTCACCACCATTCCATTGCGACCACGGGCATGGCATCAAACTGGGTGAGAATGTCTTCATCAACTACAACGGAACGATGCTCGACGGAGGCTTGATAACTATCGGCTCCAACACTCAGGTTGGCCCTAACTGTCAATTCCTGACACCGAACCATCCTATTGACTTCGTAGAACGCCGCAAGCCTATTGAGCGATGCTCTCCGATTACCATTGGTGAGGATTGTTGGTTGGGTGGTGGCGTGACGGTTTGTCCTGGAGTAACCATCGGTGACCGTTGCATCATCGGTGCAGGTAGTGTGGTAGTGAAAGACATCCCTTCTGATTCAATAGCTGTTGGCAATCCCTGTCGGGTTATCCGCAAATTATAAATAAAGATGAAAGAGAGAATAGCATTTGTTGATTACATCCGTGTGATTGCCTGCCTGCTGGTGATGGTAGTTCACGCAAGCGAACAGTTTTATAATATGGGACCGATATCCCAAGTTGTCAATGAGGACAACCGCCTTTGGGTATCTGTCTATGACGGTTTCTTCGGACGTATATCCGTGCCGCTGTTTATGATTGTATCGGCTTTCCTGTTGGTGCCCATGAAGCCTGGTATGACGATGAGCCAGTTCTACCATCGGCGTTTCCTGCGCATCCTGCCGCCCTTTATTTGCTTCTTGGTACTCTATGCAATATTGCCTGCCACTTGGGGAGGATTTACATGGAATGAGGCATTAGAGCAGCTGAAGATGGTGCCCTTCAACTTCCCGCTATGGGGCGGTCATCTGTGGTTCATGTATCCGCTCATCAGCCTCTATCTCATCATCCCCGTGGTATCGCCCTGGCTCGAAAAGTCCAGTGCGAAAGACGAACGGATATTCCTCGGCATCTTTGCCTTCTCCACGCTCATCCCTTGGTTGCACCGCTTTGTATCGCCTGAACTCTGGGGCGAATGTTTCTGGAATCAGTACTCTGCCCTATGGTACTGCTCTGGCTATTTAGGCTATCTCGTATTGGCTCACTATATCCGTGTGCACTTGAAATGGAGTCAGCAGAAGAAGTTGACCGTTGGTACAATCTGCTTTGTCGTAGGCGGGTTGTTTACCGCATGGAGTTTTTGGTGGAAGGCCGTGCCGGGTGTGCAGATGGAGACACCGATGATGGAATGGTCGTGGGAGTTCTGCACCCCCAACGTATTGCTTGCCACCTTCGGCGCCTTCCTGCTGTTCAACTGCATCCAGAAGGCTCCCCGATGGATTAACAGCCTTGCCAAGCTCACCTTCGGCATGTATCTGATGCACATCTTCTATCTGACATTTATAGCCCAATGGATTATTGACGGCGATGTTGCTAACCCTATACTGCCCGTATGGCTGGCCATTCCAGTTATCGGACTGCTCACGTTCCTGTGCTGTGCAGTCACCACAAAACTCATCTCGCTAATACCCGGCAGTAAATATATAATAGGTTGATGATAATTTGTGTATAACGATAACTACTACATCACCATGCTCGGTACAGGTAATGCACTTGCCACCCGATGCTACAACACTTAAGAAAAAAGAGATAGTATATGACAATACAAGAAGCGATAGAAGCCCGTCATAGTGTTAGGGCTTACAAAGACCAGCCAATGGCAGATGAAGTGGCCAAACAGTTGGAGGAAGAGATTGCCGTGGTCAATCAAAAAGGCAATCTTCATGTTCAGCTAATCCGCAATGAGCCGAAGGCCTTCCAAGGAACGATGGCAAAATACGGGAAGTTCCGTAATGCCAACAACTATATAGTCATGGCTGGAAAGAAAGCCGAGGATCTTGATGAGCGTGTAGGCTACTACGGTGAACATCTTGTCTTACTCGCCCAAACACTGGGCTTGAACACTTGTTGGGTAGGACTCAGCTACTCGAAAGTGCCAGGAACGTATGTCCTTGATGAAGGAGAAAAGATAGCCTGCTACATTGCCATCGGTTATGGTGAGACACTGGGAGTAGGCCATAAGATCAAGACAGTCGGGCAAGTAAGCAACGCCTCTGACGCTACTCCTTCATGGTTCCGTAAGGGAGTGGAAGCAGCCTTGCTTGCTCCTACAGCCGTGAACCAGCAGAAGTTCTCGTTTGAGTATGTTGGTGTGAAAGACGGCCACCATCAAGTACGTGCCAAGAAAGGCTTCTCTATGATTGGCTATACAAAGATGGATTTAGGCATTGCCAAATATCACTTTGAGATTGGAGCTGGGAAGGTCAACTTCGATTGGGTGTAAATACCCGTCTGAACTATAAAAGATTAAGCCTTAGAAGGTTTTGAGCCCCTTGATAAGAGGCGGCATTAAAGCACGGATATAAAAAATGAATTGGATTATTTTGATTGTAGCAGGACTTTGTGAGGTAGGCTTCACGTACAGTCTTGGTCGTGCAAAGGGAGTAACTGGCGCGGAATGGTGGACATGGATTTCTGCATTTGCCGTTCTGTATGTACTTAGTGCCGTGTTCCTTGCCAAAGCCACACAGACAATCCCTTTGGGTACGGCATATCCCGTATGGACAGGTATTGGTGCCGTTGGTGCAGTACTCGTTGGAATTCTTATATTCCGAGAGCCAGCAACCTTCTGGAGATTATTCTTCTTGACAACCCTTATAGGGTCAATTATAGGATTAAAAGCATTATCGTGATGGAACAATTTAGAGAAATGAGGCGCAAACGCCAACAGCTTTCAGAAGAAGAAAGCATCAGCATACTACGGAAATCCACGGCAGGGTCTTTGGCTTTGCTGGGAGACAATGACTATCCGTATGCCGTCCCCATCAGCTATGTCTATGCCAATGGCAGGTTATATTTCCATAGTGCGTTGAGCGGTCATAAAGTCGATGCCATCCGTAAGTATGACAAGGCTTCGTTCTGTGTCATTGAACAGGATGAAGTGCATCCAGAAAAATTCACCACTTTCTTTCGTAGTGTCATCGCATTTGGAAGAATCCACATCATTGAGAAAGAAGCCGAGAAGTTGGAAACAGCCCGGATGCTTGGAAACAGGTATAATCCCAATCAAGAGGAAGCCTTGCAGAAAGAGTTGGAGAATGGCCTGTCGCGGATGTTGATGATTCGTTTCGACATAGAGCATCTTACGGGAAAAGAGGCTCAAGAACTGATGAAGCAGCGAGAGCATAAGAATAATAGTAAACTATGAAGTGGACGGTACTTGTAGATAATCGCACTAACAATCCTTCGCTTGAAACAGAGCACGGTCTTTCAATCTTGTTAGAAACGGAGACGCATAGCATCTTACTCGATACGGGAGCCAGTGATGCGTTTATCCGTAACGCGGAGCGATTAGGGAAAGACCTCAGCACCGTTGACTATGTTTTTGTTTCTCACGGACATAGCGACCATGCAGGAGGACTAAAGCATTTCATGCAAATCAACAAGAAGGCAAAGGTCATTGTCTCACCCGATGCCATCAGCGGGAGATTCTTTTCCAAGCGCGGGAATCTGCATAGCATTACTACGGAGTGGCCGGAGATCGGCGATGACAGACTTATTTTGATAGACCAGACCAGAGAGATAGCAAAAGGTCTCCATTTAATTGCCCATATTCCTCAGATTCATCCAATGCCCAAGGGTAATCTGAATCTCTATGTGCAGGATGCTCACGGAGAATATATTCACGACGATTTCCGACATGAACTGGCTCTGTATATCGAAGGGCTGCTATTTACGGGTTGCGCTCACAGCGGACTGGAGAACATTTTGGACGCTTGTCCTTGGCCAGTCCATACCGTTGTAGGTGGTTTCCATTTGTTAGACGGACAAGAAACAGAGGAAGATATAAATGCATTGGGTCAAAGACTGAAAGCGCTTTATCCTCATGCACAGTTTTACACCAGCCATTGCACGGGTGACGCTGTCTTTGTCTTCCTGCAAGGCGTAATGGGTAATAAGATACATCCTTTTTCATGCGGAACAACAATTTACAATATGACAGACAACATCAGATTAGTTCCAATCACTCCCGACGATAAAGAACAGTTTATCCTCGACAATCAACGGGCATTCAAGTATGGAGTTCAGGAAGGTATGCGCGATGACCGCATGGAAGAAGGCGAAGAGGTCATTTCAAGGAAGACCATCGAGCGCAGTATGAACGGAGAACAGGCAGAGACCTACCGCATCGTCTGCGACGGGAATGTGGTTGGCGGTCTGATTCTTCAGATTGACCAGCAGCATGCGAAGGGCGAACTGGAGATTCTCTTCGTCAATCCCGAGGTACATAGCAAGGGCATCGGTCAGGCGGCATGGAAGGCCGTGGAAGCCATGCATCCCGAAATCCGTATATGGGAAACCATCACTCCCTATTTCGAGAAACGCAACATTCACTTCTATGTGAACCGTCTGGGCTTCCACATCGTAGAATTCTGGAACAAACACCATCATGGTCCTGCTGTCCCCGAAGATATAGAAGAGGACTGGAGCGAAGATGACGAAATGTTTTTTTTCCGAAAAGTCATAAAAGATAGCGCGCAATTTTGAAGGCTATTGCGGAATGGTAATCCGAAAACAGGTATGAGCATCGAACCAGTTTTACATAAGAAAACGTTCCACGAGCTGACCGTGGACGAGTTGTATGAACTCCTGAGAGTGCGCAGCGAGGTGTTCGTGGTCGAGCAGAACTGTGTCTATCAGGACATGGATGGTGACGACCAGAAGGCTATTCACTTGTGGCTGACAGTTGTTGATAAAGTGGTGGCTTTGGCTCGCGTTTGCCCTGCAGGAACTCACATGGAGGAAGTCTCCATTGGAAGAGTTATCACCACCGAACGAAACAAGGGTTATGGCAAACAGATTATGCTTCATGCCATTGATGCGGCCATCGGGCATTTCGATGCAAAGCGCATCGACATTGAGGCACAGGAATATGCCCGTGGATTCTATGAAAGCGTTGGATTCATGCAATCATCCAGCCCCTTCATGCTAGACGGCATTCCCCACATCAGAATGACTTGGACAATAACGACGAACACAAATGGCGGGAAGGACATGCTTTGAAAAGAGATAAAACTACAAATTCCAGGTGACAAGGGAATAGGTTTCTGGCATCTTAACTTTATTTATCCCCCAAGACTCGCATGAGTCGAGATTATTATCTACTTTTGTAAACATAAATAGACAGATAAATCGGAATTAGTATGCGATTAAAAAATGTAATAATGCTTTGCCTCGCCATGATGCTCTTGGCTTGCGGACAGCAGAATCAGAAAGAAACGAATATGGAATTTACCGACAATGTGAAAATGGCACTTGCCGATAGTGGCCGCATCAGTTTAGACAGCCTTCAGTGGACAAGGGAACCTGCAGGGTTTGAAGTGAAAGGTGATACAATTCGCATCACCACCGCCCCCAAGACCGACCTCTGGCAGCGCACCTACTATCACTTCCAGAACGACAATGCCCCCGTGCTTCAGATGAAGACGCGCGAGAAGTTTTTCAGCTTCGTGGTGAAGACTGACTTCACGGAGAGTCATCAC